>OKRX01001870.1_pt1 | contig 14645 bp, 17 predicted proteins | sample 1601241 | NCBI WGS metagenome assembly OKRX01 (sample SAMEA3541500, study PRJEB24748) | human gut metagenome | biome: human gut; feature: human-associated habitat; material: faeces | place: China | collected 2012
CCGGCCTCTCCAGCCGTCACCATCGTTGCCGAGCCTGTCTCCCTTCCCGAATGGCGACTCTCCCAAGGGAGTCTGCGCACGCAGTTGGATGCCTGGGCAAACCGCGCATCGTATCAGCTCGTGTGGAACGCAGACACGGATCTCGACATGCAGTCTCGCGCCAGCTTCCGTGGCAACTTCGTCGCCGCTATTACGCAGCTCTTTGAAGGGCTTCATGCAGCGGGGTTCCCGCTCCGGGCCACGCTGTATCCCGCCAACAATGTTTTGGAAGTGAGTGACCGATGAGAAAGTACCTTGCACTTTTCCTTGCCGCGTTCGTCTTCTTCAGCGGCGGCTGCACCGTCAAAAACGGCGGCGCGCCCACACAAATGCAGGTCGAGGCCAAACGCGATCAACTGACGGAGCTGTCGTCATCCAAAACGGTCAGTATCGTTGGCCAGCCATACCTCGGCGCAAAACCGATTGTGCGCGAATCCGGTGAAGAAATTCCCGTACTCGGTAAAAACGTCACTCTGAAGCAAGAGGGAACACTCTCCGAGATCGCGGCCTCCCTCTGCACCATTGCACCGTTGTCCGCCCAGGTCGTGGAAGCCGATGGCGAGGACGTCCAGCCAGCCAAACCCGCTGCTTCGGAGCCGCCGCTCGACGATCTCGGCCTGCCTTCGCTTACCACTAGCCACGGCGGGGCCGGTCAGCTCGCCGTGTCATACACCGGTTCCCTGCGCGGTCTGCTCGACACCATCGCAAGCCTGTCCGGTTACGGATGGGATTACGATGCCAAAACGAACCGTGTGACTTTTTCAGCCACGCAGGTACGGACGTTTACTATTCTTTCCGCACCAGGACTCGTCTCATATGACAGTCAGATTTCAAATAAAAGTCGGGAACGGACCAGTGGAAACTCCATCAGCGCCTCCGGCGTCAACTCCACAGTAACATCTGGGAACATGGGGAGTCAGACATCCCAGACGCTGAAGAACAAGCTCGAATACGATGTCTGGCGCGAAATCGAAAACGGCGTCAAGGCACTTCTGAGCAAGCGCGGAACCGTCAGTGTCAATCAAGGCGCGGGAACAATCACAGTGAGGGACAGCTTTAGCAGACTTCAAGATATAGCGGCCTATATCAGTGCGCTCAATGCAAGGCTTGCCCGACAAGTAGCCATTACCATCAGAATCTGGGCTCTTGAAGTTTCTGATACTTCTGAAGGTGGCGTCAACCTACAGGCATTGTTTGAAAATAATAATGTTTCGGTCGTAGCCGGAAGCTTGACCGATCTAGGGTCTACATCGAGCGCTGCGGTCAGCATCGTGCATGGCAAACTGAAGGGATCAAGTGGAACCGTCAGAGCTATGAAGGAATGGGGCAAAGCGACGCAGCTCACTTCGGGAGGTGGACTAATGATGAACAACCAGCCTCTCAGTGTCCATGCCACAACCTCTCGAAGCTATCCTGCCGGAATGAGCCTTTCCACCAGCGACTACAACCAAACCTCTGAAATTACTCCGGGTGAAGTGGTCGTAGGCGCTGTTGTAACAATCATTCCACATATTTTGGATAACCGCAGAGTTATTCTGCAATGCAACAGCACTCTCTCGTCTCTAGATGGAATGAAAGAAATCGCTACGGACGATATTAACCTAGAGTTCCCAATCGTCAGCAATCGTAGTTTTTCTCAGCGGTCCCGCATGAAAATGGGCCAAACGTTAGTGTTGGCAGGTTTTGAACAATCGAGACAAGCCGCACAGAATACCTTTGGTTTCCTCAACGTAGGCAGAGACGCAGACTATTCTAAAACCTTGCTCGTCGTCACCATCGAACTTGAATCTGCGGAGAACGTGTGATGCGCCGGGTCATTCTTAATGGGCAGTCTTATGCCGTGGGGCTTGACTGGTTTCTGCTTCAGAGAATGACACGTGCAGAAGTCATTCAGGAGGCAGAGCGGTATGACGACAAGTCCGATCTGGTTGTCATACTCAAGGAACAATATGCCCTCGCCCGCTCTGGGAAACGGACATGGAGGAAGACACGTTCACTGGCGGCCTCACTCGTTCTGAACGGCTTCCCCGATGCCGTTCATGTCTATCCTCTTGTTGATGCCGACACCAACAATCAATTCTGGTGGGTCATAGGCGTCCGTAAAGGGATTGTTTCAGGACAGACAGATCGCTACTTCGACAACCGTAACGACGCCGAAAGTGTCGCCGTCTCAGTACAGGATTCTCTGGGCGTCCCAGAGATGAAGTCCTTTCCGAAAGACGACAGCCAAAACCACCTCCTGTCCCGTATTGGACGACCGAAAAAGACACTCATGGGCGATCCCACCGCCCTCACATACCTAAAGGATACGGCGCTCATCAAGTTGGCAAAGGCTGCCGCTATAGCTATCGGCCTCGGAATAGGCTGGTGGTCGGTCGATGCCATACTTGACTACAGGGCAACGCAGGAAGCACTGGAACAGGCCCGAATTCTCACGCAAAACAAAGAGAAACGGGCACGGGAACTGGCGGAACACCCGGAAAAATACTTCCAGAGTGGGTGGATGACGGCACCAGAGGCAGATGCTTTCATCAACCAGTGCGTCCCGGCAATGTTTCATTTTCCGACGGCGGCCAACGGCTGGCGGCTGACGGAGCTTTCCTGCTCGGGAAGTTCCCTGTCGTCAACATGGGAGCAGACGGCGCTCTCAGACTACATGCACCTGCCGTTCAACGCCGTATTGGATTCCAAAAAGCCCAAATTCGCCCTGTCCAGCAAGAGGCTGCCCGTTCTTTCCAAAGGAGAGCGAAACACTCCCATGCTCACGACACAGGATGAGGCGTCGAGACAGCTCTATGCGCTTACGCAGCACTTCAGGCTGAATCTGAAAAAACTCTCCTTTGGCAAACGCCAGATCAAAACAGTCGAGAAAATCCAGTTCTCATGCCCTTGGGTAATAGCCACGTTTGAGCTTGCCGATGTGCCAGCCTTTCTCGTTGCCGATTACTCCAATCTTGGAAAGGCTCTTTCAGAGATTCCGGGGCTAATCGTTACCGAGGTTTCCTACGCTAAAAAAAATTGGGCCATCCGAGGTGAACTCTATGCAAAATAAGAAATGGCAAATCGTCGTTCTGGCTGTTCTCGTTCTGCTCGTAGTTGGTACGGGACTTTGGTGGATGCAGCAACAAACTCCCGTTGCGCCGCCTATGCGCCCTATAAAGAAAGCGGCCCCCGCTGCGCTCCCCACCGAAACGGCCAAACCTACGCCAAAGCCAGACTCCGGCGTTGCGGTCCCTCCGATTACAGAGATCAATCCCCGCACGGTCTATTCCGGCAACCTCGGTACGCTGACGGGCATTCAGGCCGGTGCGGACATCAAAAAAATGGAACTCGAATTCGCCCAACTCAGTGCCAAAATCAAAGATCTCCAGAAAAAGGAAGAAGTTCCTACTCTCACGCTTCCTCCTCTTTCGCAGCCCTCCGGCTCACTTACTCCACCTGAAAAGAAGGAGCCCTCCAGGATCGTCGTCATGGCCGTTCGCGGCGCGGATGGCATTCTGAGCGCAACACTCAGAACCCAAAAGGGAACACATATCGTCAAGGTAGGCGAAATCATTCCCGGATTCGGCAAAGTACAATTCATCTCGCGGGAGCGCGTCGTCGTAAACGGTTCCGCTGTACCATGGATGTAATACCATGAACATAGCTACGTTCGTTCCATCGATCCCTGCCTCTCTTTCTGAGCGTCTGATCTGGCGCGATAACTCATTCCATGCGTCCGAAGAACTCAAGGGAGACAATGAACTTGATACTCTCTTCGCACAATGCGCTAGAGAGCTGGATGTCATCGTTGTACCTTGTATTTGGTATGCACCTCGTGCTTTTGAGAAAAAATTTGGTATGCGTTTCAACTCAAAAGAGGAGGTCAACAACGCAACAGTAGAAAATATCGTCAAGCTACTAAAGACAGCAAGGGAACTAAAGGCTTCAGACATACATATTACATATTGGGGACAATATACTTCCATTGAATTTAGGATATTGGGTCTGCTGAGACCATATAAGACACTGAGCGGTCCCGAGGGTATGGAACTCATTTCTGCGTTCTTCCAGTCTGAGATTTCACAGTCTGAATCAAATTTTACTCCATTTGAGCAATATGACGCACGAATCGCGGATCGAAAATTTCTTCCTGAAGATGTATTTGCCATTCGACTCCATTCCGGGCCTATTCAAAGTCCATATATTCCTGAACCGGGTGTTTTTGTAGCCATTCGTTTGCTGTTTGATGCAACTTCGGCACAAGGCACGCTTGAACAGCGTCTCGCCTCGCTCGGTTACTCACCTGAGCAGCAGTATCTCATACGAATGCTTACTGAACGCTCCGGGCTATCAATCATTGCGGGGGCGACGGGTCACGGAAAGTCCACTGTTCTGAAGAATATCATGGAGTCTTTGATCGAACAAAATCCGACGAAAAACTACATGACGATGGAAGACCCGCCCGAATTCGCAATCCGTAGTGCGAAGCAAAGAGTCATTGTCACTAAATCCAATTCGGAGAATGAACGCAAACTGCAACTGGTGTCCGCCAATGCAAGCCTCCTGCGCTCAGACCCCGATGTACTCATGATCGGTGAAATTCGCTATCTCGAAATGGCTTTTGCGGCCATAGAAGCCGCTATGACCGGTCATGGAGTATGGACGACGCTCCATGCCTCTAGTGCATTCGGAATCCTCTCTCGGCTTCGTGGACTAGGTGTCAAACTTGAAGACCTCTACGAAGATAACGTGCTGAATGGCCTTGTCTATCAGCGCCTCATGCCGATCCTTTGCCCTCATTGTAAGAAACCCTTGGATATTACTGCTGTTTCGCCTCAACTTAGGCAACGCCTTGAACAGATATTTCCCTCCGAACTCGATAACATCCGTGTAAAGGGTCCCGGATGTTCTCACTGTGGCGGAATGGGGCTCTCCGGGCTTCAGGTAGTCGCTGAGGTTGTGCCGATCAATATCGAACTCATTACCCTGTTGAGAGAAAAAACTATTCGGGAGGCACAGCATTACTGGCTTAAAAACATGGGTGGAACGACGCATGTACATCATGCCCGCAAGCGCGTGGCTGCTGGTGAAGTTGATCCAGCGATAGCAGAAGAGCGCCTTGGAACTACATTAGATCATGATCTGAAATGGCAAAAGGAGTTCACAGCATGATCAACTTCAATGCGGAATTCCGACTTCCATTCGTCATTGAGCGCAGGCTCGCAAAGTTCTTGTTCACAACAAAAGTACGCGAACGTTGTTGGCGTAAACTTGCCTCCCACCAGCGTCACCGTATGCCGCTTGATGAAAGTCTCAAACTCTTTGCTAAACAGGCCAGGGTGAACAAGTCACCTGTTGAACATTGCTATACCGAAATACGCAACCGCCTAGCATTTGGAAAAAACATAGGGGAAGCCCTCTCCGGGTTCGCTTCTCCAGAAGAAGTGCTGCTTATTCACTCCAGTCAAAAAGGAGGAAATTTTACAGAAGGTCTTACCTTGGCGGCGGAACTTTTGGCCGCCAGAAGAAAAATCATTACTGCCCTCGTTGGCGCTCTGACCTATCCAGCTATGCTGAGTGGAATACTTGTCCTGTTCCTGTACATCATCAGTGCCGTTGTCATGCCGCAAATGGCAGCCAGCACCGATCCTGAGCACTGGCAGGGGTCCGCCGCATGGCTTTATCGCATATCGCTTTTCGTCAACTCCAGCACTGGAGTTCTCGCATTTCTCTTATTTATTGGATTCATTATTTCCATCATCGCTACACTACCACGCTGGACAGGTAGAGGAAGAGCATGGGCGGACAAAATACCACCCTGGTCTATCTATCGTCTCTTGATAGGCGTTTCATGGTTACAAACAGTAGCAACTTTGATGTCAACAGGACAAAAACTAGTTAATATTTTAGATTATATAATTAAAGATAAAAACACGACACCTTATCTAAGAAGTATATTAAGAAAAATTTTTATTTATGCATCTCGTGGAGCAAATCTTGGAGATGTCCTTGAATCTACAAAATTAAATTGGCCGGATAGAATGATTATCAGTGAATTACAATCCTATGCTAATTTTCCAGGCTTCAGTAAACAAATTCGCTCTATTGCTACAGATTGGTTAGACGAAGGTATAGATCTGATTATTCAGATGTCTAAAATTATGAATACATTATGCATATTAGCTCTGGGGTCACTCATCATTTTTATAGCGGTGAGTATTGGTTCAATACAACAAAACATGATTCAAGGCATGGGGATGTAAAATGAAGAGATTCAGAAAATTCAGTAAGGAATTTGCAAAGAACAGCGAAAAAGGAATGACCATCGTTGATATGGTGATCATCTTGGGGGTCATTTTAGCCTTAGTTCTTAGCTCTGGGAAATGGGGACCGTGGCTTTTTGGAAATACCAAACTCGCAGCCGCAGAAACAGACCTGGGAGGATTAAGGATCAATATTCAAAAAACGTATCTTGATCTCCGTAGCTATTCCAGCATCAGCAATGATGAATTAATTGCAAGCGTCGCAGTACCGCCAAATATGTTGAATGCGGACAAAACGGCTATTGTGAATGCATGGAACGGTGACGTAACCGTAAATCCAGCAGACGGAGGACGTTCTTTCACCATTGAATTCACGCTGATACCACAAGCAGAATGTGTCAAACTAGCCGCGTATCAATTTGATACATGGGAATCAGTCTCCGTTAATGGGACGGAACTGACACAAGGTAATCTTGTTACGACAGAACATTGTACAGACGCTAACAGCAATACCATTGTTTATACATCTCACTAATCTCTTTGTCCGGGGAGAATCCTCTCCCCGGACAACAAGGATGGATTATGTATCCTTTAGCTGTACTTGGCTTACTCATTGGCATTATCGTTACACTGAGTTCTATTATTCCATATATATCCATCCAAAAATATTCTGAAGAAACTATAGCAAAAAACTTTTGCATATATATGACTTCAGTAGCAAATTATATTCAAAAAAACAGCAATATATCTTCTGTTTCTGAAAACATGTTGGAACTTCCTGAAGGATTTATTAAAGTACGAGATTGGAAAACTAGAATTTCCAATGGATACTGCTATATCTATGGTGAAGCAACATCAGATGAAATAATCATTATCAGAAAAAACATAGGAAACTCTATTTTAATAGGTAAAAAACAAGGGAACAGACTTTACCCAAGCGGAATAGAGGTTAATGCAGCAATACCAGAAGAAAATGTCGTCAGTATAGTGAGTCTGCCATGAAAAAAACAAAACAGTCAGGATTCACGCTTATAGAGCTGGTCATAGCCCTTACGGTCATTGGCGTACTGATGCCGATAGTCTACCAGCATTGGCAAATCGGTTACATCGCAGAACAACAAAGCCATGCCGCCGATCAGCTACGCCAGGTCAACGATGCTTCTGACGCATATATCAAAAGGCACTTCGATACGTTGCTTTCTTCAACAACCCCTTCTTCTGGACCTCAAATCACAATCGATCAGCTCGTCAATGACGGCCTACTTCCAGAGGGCTTTCGCAACAGTAACATATGGGGACAGTCTTATGAAATCTATGTTCGCAAGCCCCACGAAAATACGCTGAACAGCATCACGATCACACGAGGAGGGCGAGAACACAAAGAGGGAGACTCATTCGCCACGCTGACGGTGCCCGGTGCAGCTCTCCGACTTGGCGGCGCGGGCGGTTTCGTGCCTACTGGTGCGCTCCCCGGTCAACAAGATGGAACACTGCACGGCGCAGCGGGCGGATTCATCCTCGATCTCGCCGCACTCGGTATCACTTCCCCCGGACCGGGGCACCTTGGCGCGTACTCGGCTTTCGACGAGTACGACCTCGGGACCGACTATCTTTACCGCGGCGAGGTTCCCGGCCACCCCGAGTACAACCAGATGCAAACCGAGCTGGACATGACCGGGCATGGCATCGAGAACGTGGGTTCAGTGCAGTACGTTTCGCGGACGGTAACGGACGGGGAAAGCTGCTCGACCGAAGATGAAGGAAAAATGTTCCTCGACGAGTTGCAAGGCATGTACCTGTGCCGAAATGGGATGCTTGTTCTCATGGCCGACACGGGGAACAGCACTCAGTTCAAGATGTCCACGGTCGCCAATAACGGCGATAGGATCGCAAAGCCGTCCTGCGCTCCCGGCACCGGTACGTCCCCCCAGATATACGTCGCCCCCGCAATCGCCTCCTCCGGCTCTCAATCTCCGGCCATGTCCGCACTTCAGGCATGGGCAACGTCCGTCTCGGCTACCGAGTGGCAAGTCCACCTTCGGGTGCTCAATACTTCCAATTCTGACGCATGGGTATATCCCACGCCCGAGTATGGCCGGGTGATGGTCTTCACTACATGCACAAAGCAATAATGGTGCTATCATGAAGCCTTTTTTCTTTTTTCTGGCGTTCCTACTCCTCACGGCCACAGCCCATGCTGATGTCTTCGACGCGCCATGCTCACGCTACCGCATCCCCAAACGGCTTGTCCTCGCCATAGCCAAAACGGAATCCGGCCTCGATCCGTGGGTCGTCAACGTCGCCGGAAAGGATTATCGCCCCGGCTCCCGCGCCGGCGCTCTGGCTATCATCCGCCAGGCCCGCGCTCGTGGCCTCTCGCATGACATCGGCCTCATGCAGATCAACAACTGGTGGCTCAAACACCTTCGTATCAGCCCTGAAGTAGCACTTGAGCCTCGTAATAACGCCATGTTGGGAGTCTGGATTCTCGCCAACGAGATCAGACGCCACGGCTACAACTGGACCGCTGTCGGCGCATACCACTCCCCCACACCCGCACGTCAGCGCATGTACGCTCAGGTTGTTGCACGTAAATACAAAAATATTCGGTAGATACATTTTGTAGCCAAAAGGATTCCTCAAACCAAGACACCATAAGAAACCTGACCCCTTCTTGAAACCACCGAAAGGATAATCCCATGACCTGCAAAAAGCTCTATGCCGTTGCTGCCCTGTGCCTCCTCCCCGTTTCAGCCTTTGCAGCCCCCAAGACTCCCGGCGATCTCCCCGATCTCCCGCTCGAAAGCCTGTATTTCGGCGGGGAAAACCCCGTGCTGACGCCAGCGGAACAAAAGGCCCTCAAAATAGCCCGTGACTGGCAAGCTCGTTCCGCCACCCAGCTCACGCCCGTTCCCGGCCTGGACGGAGCAATCCGCTTCCTCCACGGTGCTGTCCAACCCTCGATTGTCTGCGCCGTCATGCAGGTAACGGATATTGAACTTGAACCTGGAGAACAAATCAACAATATCTCAATCGGTGACTCTGCCCGCTGGCTCGTTGAGCCCGCAGTCATCGGTGCCGGCGTCGCCGAAGTACAGCACATTATCCTCAAGCCTATGGACGTGGGTCTTGAAACCAGCCTTATCGTTACCACAAACAGGCGCACATACCACTTCCGGCTCAAAAGCCACAAAACGCAGTACATGCCCAAGGTCTCATTCATCTACCCGGACGCTGTACAGGCCCGCTTCCTGGCTCTGAAGGAACGCCAGACGGAAGAAAAGGAGAAGAACACCATCCCCGAAACCCAGGAATATCTGGGCAATCTCGACTTTGCTTACCGTATTTCCGGTTCCGCCCCCTGGAAACCCGTCCGTGTCTACAACGATGGCGTGAAGACGATCATTCAGATGCCGCCGAAGATGAAGCAAACGGAAGCTCCATCCCTCCTCGTACTCAACGGCGACGAGGAAGTCATGGTCAACTACCGTCTCCAGGGAGATCGTTTCATCGTCGATCAGCTCTTCGACAAGGCCATTCTCATCGCCGGTGTCGGCTCAAAGCAGACCAAGATTACCATCACGAGGGGGAACTGATGGCTATTCTCCAAAAGCTGAAGAGCTGGCTTCCCCAGACCGATCTTGCTCCAGATCCGCTGAGCGCCGAAACCGTTCCGAATTCCAATCGCCTGAACAGGCTTCCGTTACTGATTTTTGGAGCTGCCTGCTCGCTGGTGCTCGGCGTCTTCATCTATGTCGGCTATCAGCGATCTCTTCCCCGTGAACGGCCTCAAAAAACGGAAAATCCCAAGGCAAGCGTATCTTCGCAGCAGTTTGCCGAAGAGATCGCAAGCAAGGCCAGGCCCGGCAGCTTCATTGCCACCATTCCTCAGCAACAGGTAAGTAATACACAGCCTGAAAAGACCCCCGGTGCAGAGCCCGGCAAGGAACCCCAGATTCCCACGCCACAAGACTCACATAACGTGGACATGCCGACTGTCCTCGTCGATCCCTACCTTGAAGATCGCCTCCGTATCCGGGAAAGACGTTTCCAGGCTCTGGAAGCCGCACTGAGGAGCAAAATGGGAGTGCAGGTCTCGGAGCTCCGTGCTCGTTCCACAACCCGTGACCTTAACGCGGAGATCTTCCAAGCCCGTCAGCGCCTTGCCGCAATGACCGATCCATCCTCAACCTATCAGGCACGTCTTGCCCAACTCAGAGACGAAAGCGTCTCTGGAGCCGACGAACTCTACCGCTCCACGGGCACGGGCAAAAACGATGTGCGCAGGCTCGAACGGACGGATTCATGGAGTCTTGACTCCCAGGTGGAAGCTCCCGCTTCCCCCTACATGATCCGTGCGGGTTTCGTGATCCCAGCAATCATGATCTCCGGAATCAATTCCGATCTCCCCGGACAAGTCATGGCACAGGTCAGTCAAAACGTCTGGGATACAGCAACAGGCCGCTTTCTCCTTATCCCCCAGGGCACCCGGCTCATCGGCGCATACTCCAGCGACGTGGCCTACGGTCAGGAGCGCGTCCTTATGGCATGGCAACGCCTGATCTTCCCCGACGGCAAAACGTTCGACATCCGCGCTATGCCCGGAGCAGACAGTGCCGGTTACGCCGGATTTACGGACCAGATCAACAATCACTGGTTCAGAACCATATCCTCGGCCATCCTCATGTCCGGCGTCATTGCCGCCGTCGATCTGAGCCAAGACAACAATAACTCCAGCGATAGTTCCGACCGCCAGCGTGCTGGCGACGCCCTCTCCGAAGCCCTCGGCCAGACCCTTGGCCAAGTCCTCGGCCAAATCATCTCCAAGAACCTTAACATATCCCCTACACTGGAAATCCGGCCCGGCTATCGTTTCAACGTGATCGCCGTCAAGGACATGACTCTCCCCGGTCCCTATCAAGCGTTCAATTATTGAGGTGCTCCATGAACAATCTTTCCATCGTCCTTGCCACACGTTCCGGCGTCATCCACTTCACCGATCTCGCCAACACGCTCGCATACCTAAATAACAACACCCAAAACATGGAAACTTCCCTCTATGTCATGGGAGATGAAAAAGAAATTTTTGATCCCTTTTTCCTGTTTTCCTTCCAGTTCTCCCCAAAAAATTCAGTCCACTTTAAGGACTGGCTCGAACTCGCTACGGATATTGCAGCTTCAACTCCAGAAATGCAGGTGCATATCTATCCAGCCGCAACCAGTCTTTCAGAAAGATACTCCAGTATGCTTGCGGAAGGTTATCGTTCCCCAACACGTCTTCCCTATTCGATCAATGAGAAAGGCTTTGCCGAAATACTGAAGGCAACAAACTCTTCTTTGAAAATTTAAAAGGAACCAAGGTTCTTCCATGAAACATTACCTCGTCATCTTCTCGCTACTTATGACGCTCTCCCCTCTCCCTGCAAGATCCGGAGACATTCCCGTCTTCGACGCCGCGAACCTCCAGCAGACCACACTCTCGGCTATTGAAGCCGTCAACCAAACATTGAAGCAAATCGAGGAATACGCCCTCCAGCTTCAGCAATATGAAGATCAAATCAAAAACAGCATAGCTCCCGCAGCATACGTCTGGGACCAAGCCCAGCGGACAATGAACAAGATCATCGCCCTTCAGGATCAGCTCGACTACTACACGAATCAGGCCGGAGCTCTGGACACCTACATGCGCAAGTTCGGAAGCGTCTCCTCCTACCGCAACAGCCCATACTTCAAGGCATCAACGCCAGAAAACAAAAAAGCCCTTCTCGAATCGGAAGAGCTTGGCTCGGAAGCGCAAAAACACGCCAATGACAATGTAGTCCACACGCTCGAACAGCAACAGGCCGCCCTGAAAGAAGATGCGGCCAATCTGGAAAACATCCAATCCAAGGCACAAACAGCTCAAGGCCGCCTGGAAGCAATCCAGTATGCCAACCAGCTCTCAAGCCACCAGGCAAACCAGTTACTCCAGTTACGTGCCCTGCTGACGTCAAAAATCGCTGCGGAAAACGCCAGAGAACAAACAATTGCCGCCCGTGAAGCGCGTCAACAGGCGGCTGATGAACTATGCACGGAAAGCAGATATGAGGGTAGCTCCCGGAGGGGTTGGACAGCCTTCTAAAATGCTGTCCAACCTCTTCCTGTACTTCCTTCATAGCGGCCTTCTGTCGCTTTTCGATCTGCCTCACTCCATTGTCTGGCTTTTTTGAGTTCTTTTTCAAGAATGAGGATTTTTTCTTCGGCAGCAGCAGCACGCTTTTCAGCAACAACGGCACGTTCTTCGGCAGCGACAGCACGCTTTTCAGCTTCTTCGTCCGTGCATCCTGCAAGGCCTGAAACAATTACCAGAGAAAGAGCGACTACACCTAACTTTACAGGGATAAACATGCGTTATTCTCCTTTGATTCTTATAGGAATTATTTTCCTTTTGTTACCTGCGGATGCGTGGGCTGTGCTGACAGAAAAGGGTATTCTGGACTCTGTCCTTGAAAATTACCAATCAGCTACAAAGCAATGGTCAAGAACCATCCAAAACCATGCAACCACATTGTTCTTGTATCTTGTTGGCATCAGCATGGTCTGGAACTTCATTCCGCTGATTTTCCGCCGGTCATCCATTGCTGAATTTTTTGGGGAAATGTTCCGGTTTCTGACATTCACAGGTTTTTATCTCTGGCTGCTCAGAAATGGTCCCTCTATTGCTATTGCTATTATTAACTCCATGCAAAAAATAGGAGCTGATACTGGTGAAACCCAATCTATATATCCATCAGATATTATCGATATAGGCTTCAAAGTATTTCACCAGGCTGTGGACAGTATCTCTGCGTTAAGTCCAATAAACAGTGCCGGGTGTCTGATTATTTCAGGCCTTATCCTCTTTATTCTTGCCCTCGTCGCCATCAACATGCTGCTCCTGTTATGTTCAGCATGGATACTGGCTTATGCCGGTATATTTTTCCTTGGTTTCGGGGGAAGCCGGTGGACCTCGGACATGGCCATCAACTACTTCAAAACAGTCTTGGGCGTCGGCGTACAGCTGATGACCATGACACTTATCGTCGGCGTTGGCACAGGATTCATCAACGAATACCATGCCAAAATGTCTACTGCCATCAACATGGAAGAAATTGGTATCCTCTTTGTCTCCGCTCTAACATTATTCATGCTCACGGACAAGCTGCCGGCGATGGTCGCGGGAATCATCAACGGAGCGAGCGTCGGCGGCATGGGCGTCGGCTCTTTTGGTGCTGGTGCCGCCATTGGCGCTGCCGCAGCCGGTATGGGATTTGTCGCGTCTTCAATGGCGGGCTCGGCAAAAACGATGGCCAAGGCAGCCACAGGCATGGCCAGACTCATGAAAGCCGCCAAGGAAGCCAAATCGGGACTGGCTGAAAAACAGGCAGAAGCAATCGGCAAAAAGCACGGGGGACGCATGAACCCCGCATCAGCCGCTGCCATAATGAACGCCAAACCGCCGTCCGCGCTTGCCGTCGCTAAAGAAATGGCGGGCACAGCAGCCAAAACGGCATGGAACAATGCGGTGAAAAACAGTGCGGGAGGCAAACTCGCCGAAAACCTTAAAAAGAAAGACTAGGTATTCTACTATGATACGGACGTACCACATCCCTGATCTTCTGTTCTTCTCCGGTGTAATCGGCCATGTCCAACTCATAGGAGGTCTGGCAGTTGAGCCAGAACTGCGGCGTGTTGCCAAAAAACGCGGCAAGGCGAATTGCCGTATCAGCTGTAATTCCACGGCGACCGGAAACAATCGCCTGCACACGGCTCTGCGGCATTCCCGTGGCCAAAGCAAGCTGAGTCTGGCTCAGTCCGATGGGCTTAAGGAATTCCTCCAGCAAAATCTCCCCCGGATGTACGGGAGGCATACGATCAAACATGGTATCTCCTAGTGGTAATCAACAATTTCAACGTGATAAGCGTGTTCATCACGCCAAACGAAACAGATGCGCCATTGGCTGTTTATCCGAATGCTGTATTGCCCCTTGCGGGTCCCCTTTCAGGGCTTCGAGCCGGTTGGCCGGTGGAATCAGGAGATCCTGAAGGCAGGTAGCGGCATTGAGCAGCTTTAGCTTGCGATACGCCTGACGTGCCAAGTCAGGTGAAAATGCGGGAACGCGATACCCATTAAAGAGCGTCTCAGTCCGTTTGTCCTTGAACGATTTAATCATACGAATAAAGTAACACGTTAACCGGGTTTTAACAAGTATAAGTGGAGGTCCTGTGAAAAAGTTCATCTTTCTTCTGGCGTTGCTGCTTCTCCCTATCCCTGCTTCCGCCACCGATCACGAACCCCCTCAGATCGACACGGGCCAGTACGAACTCTCCGGAGACACGAAA
>OKRX01001873.1_pt1 | contig 14622 bp, 9 predicted proteins | sample 1601241 | NCBI WGS metagenome assembly OKRX01 (sample SAMEA3541500, study PRJEB24748) | human gut metagenome | biome: human gut; feature: human-associated habitat; material: faeces | place: China | collected 2012
CGGTGAAAACGCAGATACAAAACCGGACACTACTGCATTAGAAAAAGCACTGGAGGAAGCAGAAGTACTTCAGGAAGAGCAATATACAGAAAGCACATGGGCTGTCCTTACGGTTCGTATCCAGGATGCTAAAGCAGTGCTGGCATCTGAGCCGGATCAGACAACAGTTGATCAGGCATTTCAAAATCTGAATCAGGCTATACGTCTGCTGGAGAAGAAAGACGGAAAAGAAGACGAAGGCGTTGTTTATAACAATGGTATTTACGAAGGACGATCTCTTTGTGCGCCGGATGATGATGCGGATTTTGAACCATATAATCTTACACTAAAGATTACTGTACGAAACGATAAAATTGTCGCAATCACAGATATTCAAGGTGATGGTGCCAGTGATAATCAGTCCTATATTCAGAAAGCTGCTTATGGTAAAAGCGGAACGACCGGTGTAGTAGACCAGATTTTGAATTCTGGTGTTGCGGACAACATTGACGTAGTATCTCGCGCGACCTGTTCTTCGAATGCCATTATGGAAGCTTGCAAAAATGCGTTGGAAGGGGCAAAAAAATAATGAAAAATTTTATTATACGAGCCGGTTCACTTGCCGTGATTGTACTGATGCTATTCGGCTACAATGAAGTGTTAAATGTCCGTGCAAAGGATGAACAGATTGCAAAACTTCAGGCATCGCTGGATGAAGATACAGCGAATACTGGACAGTCACCGAATTCTTATACAGATGGCACCTATGAAGGAGAAGGCACTGGATTTGGCGGACCTATTGATGTGAAGGTAGCAATTGAAAATGGTCAGATGAAAGATGTAGAAATTATCAGTGCTGAAAATGAAGACGGAACCTATTTGGAAACTGCAAAAGGTGTCATCTCAAAAATTCTGGATGCCCAGACACCGGAAGTTGACGTAATGAGTGGTGCAACATTCAGCTCAACAGGAATCAAGGATGCAGTCGCAGATGCATTACAAAAGGCAGGAAATTAATGTGAATATATTAGAAAAATATCTGACAGATAGATTTACAATAAAACAAGTAAAAAAAATACATATATGGTTACGGACAGGAATACAACTTTTCTTCTTTTTATTGTTTCCTTCTGCATATACTGCGGCCTTTGCAGGAATTAAGTATATTTTCACCCAGATTGGTGCGGGGGAAATGGTTTCAGTATCATCCTTTGTTACAGTTCTGATCGTCCTCTGTGGTTATACGATTATTTTCGGAAGATTCTTCTGTGGCTTTGCCTGTGCATTTGGCACATTGGGAGATGCAGTACACGCAGGGTATGTCTGGTGCTGCAAAAAGCTTAAGAAAAAACCGGTTGTTCTCAGCCAGAAGATAAGTACTCGCTTATCTGTATGCAAATATTTGATATTGCTCATGATTGTGTTGATGTGCTATGCCGGAATTTATTCCAAAGCACAGGGAACAAGCCCGTGGGATGTATTTTCCATGATCCATGCAGGTAATCTAAAACTCGCAAACTATATACCGGGACTGATTATTTTATTACTGAGCTTGGTTGGCATGTGTGTACAAGAACGCTTTTTTTGCAGATTTTTATGCCCAATGGGAGCAATCTTTTCCCTGCTTCCGGTACTGCCGATTTTTTTACTTAGAAGAGACCGCAGTTCTTGCATTCCAAAATGCAGTGGATGTACACGGAAATGTCCTTCAGATATACAACTCCCGGATAATGGCTCCTGGGAAATCAGCGCTGATTGTTTTCAATGTCAGAAATGTATGGATGTCTGCCCGAAAAGTAATGTACACTGTGCCGTAAATGACCACTTCAGAAAGATAACTCTACGCGGAAACGAAATTATATTTACTGTACTCAGGGCATTATTGTTACTCGGCATATTTATCTGGCTTGGAATCTAGAGAATTATTTGATGATTTATTCTGACACTATGAAGAATCCATCTGGAGAAGAAAAATGAAAATAACTGTAAACAGAAAAAAAGATTTTATACTCATTATCAGTGTTTTACTTCTTGCCGTAGCGCTTTTGGGAATCCAGAAAGCATATGGAAGCAGTGGGAATACAGTAACGGTCACGGTGAATCATAAAGTATATGGCACCTTTAGCCTCGATCAGGACAAAACCATACAGATTAAAAATGAATCCGGAATGAATATAGTCCGGATTCAGAATCATGAAGTCTGGATGGAAGAGGCTGACTGTCCGGACGGCTACTGTATGGAGCAGGGACATATCAGCCATAGTCACCAGACTCTGGTCTGCCTGCCACACAAACTGGTCGTAGAAATATCGAATGCTTCTGAAAATGAGACATCTGAGGAAATAGATATTGTATCAAATTAATCCTTCAACGAAATGGGGTGAAAAGAGAATGACAAGAAGTCAAAAAATATCTTACTGTGCAGTCTTTACAGCACTTGCGATGATATTCAGCTATGTTGAAGCGATTTTGCCGATTAATTTCGGAGTGCCCGGAATGAAACTGGGACTTGCGAATCTGGTGATCGTAGCGGGATTATATTATCTGAATGAAAAAGATGTATTAATTATTTCCGTGACCCGTATTTTACTGATGGGGCTGTTATTTGGAAATGGCATGTCCTTGATCTACAGTCTTACCGGTGGAATGCTCAGCTATCTGATTATGATATTAATGAAAAAGAAAACAAACTTATCTGTATTAGTGATAAGTATCGGTGGTGGAATTACACACAATATCGGCCAGTTAATAGCGGCTTCACTTGTAATAAGTAATTTCCATATCTTTTATTACTTCCCGACGCTTCTGATTGCCGGAACCATTACAGGCTTATTGATTGGAATTGTATCTGAACGAATATTGAAAATCCTGAAGCCTAATTTTTTTGATTAAGGGTTAGATGTTTCTAACTATTAATAAATTTTATCAATAACTAATTTTAAGGAGGAGACAATGAAGAAGAAAAATGTCGAAACCAAAGTAATTACTATTATGATGGCTGCTTCCATGGCAGCAAGTATCTGCCCTGCAGTACCTGCACTTGCTGTTACAAAGAATCAAGTGGCTGCAGACGGAACCTACACAAAAACAGCACACGTTACAAAAACAGAAGAGGATGTCGATGATAATTGGAATGAATATGATGTTGAGGTCACTTTATCTGTAGAAGATGGTAAGCTGAAAGATATTTTTGTATCACCGAAAAACGGATATGATTCTGGAAATGATTCATATTTCAACAAGGCTTATAACAAGTCGAAAGGAATTAAAACAAAATTAGCAGGCACAGACGCAACAGAAGATTCCATTATCAGCTGGGATACTGTATCTAGTGCAACCAGAACTTCTAAGGCAATTAAAGAAGCTGCGTTAGAAGCCATCCAGTCAGCTCCTGAGGCGAGCGTAGCAGTGACTGTGGACACAACATCCCTGGAAGCATTTATTAAAAGTGCCGAGGCATTAACTGAAAGTGACTATACAGCAGATTCCTGGAGTGCATTAAAAACAGCACTTGCATCTGCAAAAACAGCACTTTCTGAAAAGAAATCCCAGGATGCTGTGGATACAGCTGCTTCTGATTTGAATACTGCGATTCAGGGACTAAAAAAAGCTGAAGTTACAACAGAAAGTTATGTTCTTATGAACATTCCCTATGCTGCATTTTATGAGTCAGATGGAGTAACAAACGTTGATAGTGTATCTTCAGCAACATTAAACAAAACAAGAAATTCAGGCCTTGCAGCAGGCTCATATCACGTTGATCCGAATGGAAGTGACATTACAGGTATTACATTCCCGGTTAAGATCAGCAATCTGGAGGCTCTGAAAAATTATACTCAGATTACCGATAAAAGCTCTGTTTCTATTACTATAACGAATAAAGGAAAGACAAGTACAACAGAGTATAAAGGAAAGGATGCTTTATTTGAAAGTGCTTCCTATTCTTATTATATTTTATCCAAGGCGCCATCTTATTATAAAGAGGCAACTGTAAATGCAGATGGAACATTGTCATTTGGTGAAGTGAAAGGTGCTTCTAAGACAACACTGTCTAATGTAACGTCTGAATTTACTACAAATACAAAATATGGAGATTATCAGTTGAAGTTCGATAATCTGCCGGAATCTATTAACACAGTTTATGGTGTTGTGATCGGTACAAAGGAAGGTGGAAATTACGGTCTTCGCCAGGTAGAAAATATCTGGAAAAAATCTAAGCTTGCATGGAGTACTGGCTTTGTGACAACAGCACATGGATGCACTCTTTCCTATGAGCCGTACAAATCTATGATGGGACAGACTATTGACAAAGTTACTTATTATACAGATGCCGGCATTTATGAAATTCCAGTGGATCAGAAAGTACCAGTAAAATTTGATGGTAAAGTTTCAGCTGCTGATGCTTCTATAGATGTGGAAAATATTCAGAGTTCTGTTACAGTTACAAATCTTCCAGAGGATTTTCAGGAGGAATATGAATTAACAGATTCAGACAAAACGGTTGTTGCTAAAGATTCTTATACTGTAAATGTGACAACTGATGCAAAAGGAAATGTTACAAGAACGCTTGTTTTTAACAGCAAGCCTAAAAAGGGAAGATATACACTTACATTAAAAGATAAATCCGGAAAATATGCCGATATCTCTACTACATTTAATATGTATACAGAAGCTGTTCCGGCTCAGTATAATGAAAATAACGATGCACCGGCATTAGAAAAAACAGATGCTGCATCCGATGAAGATTTTAAGACTTATCTGAAATCAATCCAGTCTGTAACTGTGAATGGAAGGTCCTATGCAGCAAGTGGAAGAGGAGCTGTGAAACTAATTAAGGAAGACGGAACCTTAGATACTACGCAAGCTGCCTTCAAAGATGCAAAACCAGGAGATGCTTTTACAATTACCGTCATAGAAGATGGATATAAAGAGTATACATTTACATATCAAGTACCCGTTACAGACAGTGAGTATACTTATGTGTATGCGGGTCTTAGCTGGTCTGAATACTGGGCATCAGAAGGCGTACTTGCTGCCGGAAGTACCGAATCTTCCGAAGAGCTGGATTCCCGTGGAGAGACAGATAAAGGAGCTTTTGACGTTGTAACAAGAGCAACTACAAATCACGGACTTCATAGAGGAAGTTTCCAGTGCACAGATGTGATTGAGACAAAAGATGGAAATACTTATAGCCTGGCATACTGGAAAGATAAAGATACTTTTGTAACAACAGACGGTCAGGAAGTTGCATTTGCAAATGTGAAAGCAAACATAAAAGATCACAAAGTTACAGGACTGAAATATGTTCCGGTAAAAGTAAAGACTTCTGATTATAAAGCTTTCAAAGAAAAATATACTATTGTAGAAAAAGATGGCACATTAGCAGGTGGATACGGTGAAGTAAATCTTAAGTCTTATACAGTAACCGCTGATGTGACAGAAAATACAAATGGTTTAAAAACAGCTACAAAAAATGCGGATGGAACATTCTCATTTGGCGAAAGAACTGCCGGTACCTATTCCGGATTGAAAGACAGTCAGTTAAAAACTGCAACAGACCTTGAACCGACAGTAAAAGAAGGAGATGGAAGCTTCGGAGAATTTCTTCGTGTTGATTTCAATGGAGATTATGGTGACCTTGGCGCTAATATGCAGGCAGTAAAATGGACTTATTATGGAGATGATGCAACTTACACTAATGCTAAAGCAAGCTATGGTACTAAATTTGCTGCTGATAACTGGATGCATAAATCCATGGGAATCCAGCTTGGTCTGACAGATTCCGTCCGCTGCCAGCTCCCGTCAGGAACAGATGGGACCGGTTACTGGAGTCTGACTATATACGCACTTGGATATGAAGACTATACTTATACATTCCAGGTAGGAGAAGAGAATATTGCACAGCCAAAAGCGGCTGATCAGAAAGATATTGATGCATTACAGGCAAAAGTAGACGAAGCGAAAGGATTGAATAAAGTAAATTATACAGCTGACAGTTGGAGTTCTATGGAAACGGAGCTGACAGAATCGGAAGAATTGTTAAAAAAAGATTCTTTATTAAGTGCGGAAGTTAAAACTCAGCTCCAGCATATGACAGATGCACTTGACAGACTTGTACAAAAAGAGGCTGATCTTACAAAATTAAATGAAGCAATCGGAAGAGCAGAAGGTTCCAATTACAATGAAGCAGATTATACAGCTGACAGCTGGAAAGCTTACACAGATGCATTAGCAGCTGCAAAAGCATTAACAACAAGTGAAAATACACTTCTTCAGTCCGATGTAGATGCTGCTATGGATAATCTGAATGCAGCTATCAATGCTCTTACGGAAGTTGAAACACCTGTTGACCCGAATGTAGTTTCTACAACTTCACTTGAAAAAGCAATCAAAGCAGCAGAAGACTTAAAAGAAGCTGACTATACAGCAGACAGTTGGAAAGAACTTCAGAATGCACTTAGTGCTGCAAAAGCTGCATTAAATGAGAAGAAGGATCAGGCAACTGTAGATGCTGCAACGGAAAATCTGAACAAAGCTATCAGTGCACTTGTAAAAGCAGGTTCCGCTGAGGAGAAAAAGACTCCGGCAGCACAGACATCTGAACTGAAGAATACTTCTGGAACTGATACGAAAAAAACAAGTGGAAAAGTTAAGACAGGAGATCCGGCATCTGTATTTGGCTGGCTGACACTGGCAGTATCTTCCCTTGGAGCAGGTGGATTTGCACTGAAGAGAAGAAAAAGAAGAGATGATAAATAGTATGCATAGTGTTGCTGTTGACTAACATTTATTCCTCGGTCTACAATAAGAAAAAAGCAAAGAAGGTGCGAGTATGCAGGCTTTGTCAACAGCAGCACCCGGTAAAGTATATACCATCAAATGGATGTTTGGTCTCCCGGAGGTTTTGAATATCATTCGTAACTGTCAGATTGAGGAGGGCAGTGAAATCCGGGTCTTTGAAAAGTTCAATGGTGGTCTGATTATCGGGAACAAACACAAAAGAATCGCAATTAGCGATGATGCAGCGGCAAGAATACAAGTCTAAAGTGTAGACTTGCAGAGGTGCGCAGTAGAAGTATGTCATGCAATTGCATGACGCGCACCTCGCAGCAAGAATGCCGAGGCATTCTTGAATTTATAATTTATGATACTCTTAAAAAAGTATTTGTCGTAAGAAAAAAGAAGTATGAGAATCCATTTAAGGTGTTTCATGCTTCTTTTTCTTATATCTGAACAGCATTTTTATCATTTACATATGCAGATATCAGGAAAAAATCTAAATTATGATATCATATATTTTGAGGATAGCCGTATTACTCTCATTTGAATTTGTCAATAGTTTAACAAATATTTTTTGTATAAAATTACATACAAAACACATGAATTGTACTCTCTAAAATGCAATTTCTCAGTGAAATTGCACAAAATCAAGTACAAGCGCTTTTTGAGCAATTGTACTTATTTAAATACTTGCAATCGAAAAAATCCGATGCTATACTGTGCCCGTAAAAAGAAATACATATTTAGGAAAAGGAGACGTAAAGATATGGCACAGTACGAACAGTGGGCAGGATTTAAAGGAAGAAACTGGACACATTCTGTAGATGTTAGAAGTTTTATCCAGGATAACTACACTCCATATGATGGAGATGCTTCTTTCCTTGAGGGGCCTACAGAAGCTACGAATACGCTGTGGAATGAACTGCAGAAATTGCAGAAGGCTGAGCGTGACAAAGGTGGCGTTCTTGATATGGATACCGAGATTGTATCAAGCCTTACTTCACACAAACCAGGCTATATTTCTGAAGCTTTAAAAGAAAAAGAACAGATCGTAGGTCTTCAGACAGATAAACCTTTAAAACGTGCCTTTATGCCATTTGGTGGTATCCGTACTGCGGAAGAAGCCTGTACAACTTATGGTTACACACCAAATCCAGAATTCCACAAGATTTTTACAGATTATCATAAGACACATAACCAGGCAGTATTTGATTCTTATACTCCTGAAATGAAGAAAGCTCGTCACAATAAGATCATTACTGGTCTTCCAGATACTTACGGACGTGGACGTATCGTTGGTGACTACCGTCGTGTAGCTCTTTACGGTATTGACCTGTTAGTTGCTGACAAGCAGAAGGATTTCGCAAACTGCGGTGACGGAACGATGACAGATGATGTTATCCGCTTAAGAGAAGAAATCTCCATGCAGATCAAAGCATTAAAAGATATGAAAATTATGGCTGAAAGCTATGGCTATGATATTTCCGAACCTGCTTCTAACGCAAAGGAAGCTGTTCAGTGGACATATTTTGGATACCTTGCAGCAATCAAGACACAGAACGGTGCTGCTATGAGTATCGGACGTATCGCTACTTTCCTTGACATTTATATCAAACGTGATATGGATAAGGGAATCCTTACAGAGAAAGAAGCGCAGGAATTAATCGACCATATGACTATGAAGTTCCGTATGGTTAAGTTCGGACGTATCCCAGCTTACAACCAGCTCTTCTCCGGTGACCCTGTATGGGCAACACTTGAAGTTGGCGGACTTGGACAGGACGGCCGTTCCATGGTTACAAAAACTGACTACCGTTTCCTCCACACATTAGAAAATATGGGACCATCCCCAGAGCCAAACCTCACAGTACTTTACTCTGAGCGTCTTCCAAAAGCATTTAGAGATTACGCAGCTCATATTTCTATTACAACAAGTTCAATCCAGTATGAAAATGATGATGTAATGCGTCCAGTATGGGGTGATGATTACTCCATCTGCTGCTGTGTTTCTGCTACACAGACTGGTAAGGAAATGCAGTTCTTCGGTGCTCGCGCTAACCTTGCAAAATGTCTCCTTTACGCTATCAATGGTGGTGTGGATGAAAAGACCGGACAGCAGGTTGGACCGGAATATAAACCGATTACTTCCGAATATCTTGACTATGATGAAGTAATGCACAAATATGATATCATGATGGACTGGTTAGCAGGTTTATATGTAAATACATTAAATCTTATCCAGTATATGCATGACAAATATTACTATGAATATGCACTGATGGCCTTAATCGATACAAATGTACGTCGTACATTCGCTACAGGTATCGCAGGATTCTCACACGTAGTAGACTCCTTAAGTGCTATCAAATATGCAAAGGTTAAGACAGTTCGTAACGAAGAAGGACTCGTTGTAGATTATGAGACAACTGGCGACTTCCCTAAATACGGAAATGATGACGACCGCGCCGATGATATCGCTGTATGGTTACTTCAGACATTCATGAAGAAACTGGAGAAGTTCCATACTTATCGTGATTCTGAACCTACAACTTCTATCCTTACTATCACATCTAACGTAGTATATGGTAAGGCAACAGGTTCCCTTCCAGATGGAAGAAAAGCCGGTGAACCACTTTCCCCAGGAGCAAACCCAAGTTATGGTGCAGAGCAGAACGGTCTCTTAGCTTCCTTAAACTCTGTAGCTAAACTTCCTTATGAATGGGCATTAGATGGTATTTCCAATACGCAGACAATCAACCCTGATGCACTCGGTCATTCCGAAGAAGAACGTATTGGTAACTTAGTAAATGTTATGGACGGCTACTTCGCACAGGGTGCTCACCACTTAAACGTAAATGTATTTGGTGTTGAGAAACTGATTGATGCGATGGAACATCCGGAAAAAGAAGAATACGCAAACTTTACGATCCGTGTTTCCGGCTATGCTGTTAAATTCATCTCACTGACAAAAGAACAGCAATTGGATGTCATTGCAAGAACATGCCACGATAGAATGTAGTAAAAATAATTTATACTGAAAGCAGGATGAGGAGCCTGAACGGTGCATAGCCTAGTTAACTCCTATCCTGATGAAGAAAAAAGAGATACTTTTATGCACCGTACTGAACATTCCATTTTGCCCGATAAAACATCCGCTTCGAAGAAAGTAGTTCGAAGCAGCTACGGTCAAAATTCCATAGTACGGAATGATAAAAGTATTCTCTTTTTTCTTCATTAGGATATTTTAATATTTGATATGCACCTGTCCATGTGCTGCTACCTGCTTTCTCCTTGATAATTTATTTTTACACTGTAATAGAAATAGAAATTATAACGAAAATATTATGAGGTGTTGTTTATGAGTGATAAAAATGCGATGGCTCTTGTTCATTCTACGGAGAGTTTTGGTTCTGTCGATGGGCCGGGAGTTCGTTTTATTATTTTTTTACAGGGTTGTCCTTTACGTTGCCAATTCTGCCACAATCCAGATACATGGAAGATAACAGAAGAAACCGGCGCTGTCTGGAAAAGTGCAGATGAACTATTAAATCAAGCTCTCCGTTATCGTCCTTACTGGAAAAACGGGGGCGGTATTACAATAAGTGGCGGTGAACCTTTATTACAGATTGATTTTTTGTTAGAATTTTTTAAAAAGGCAAAAGAAAAAGGAATTCATACTACTATTGATACAGCCGGAGGACCATTTACAAGAGAGGAACCTTTCTTTTCTAAATTTCAGGAACTGATGAAATACACTGACTTGTTATTAGTAGATATCAAACACATCGATACCGAATGCCACAAAGTTTTAACTGGCCGCAGTAACGAAAATATTCTTGATATGATTCGCTATCTTTCCGATATCAAAAAACCGATTTGGATTCGCCATGTCCTTGTACCGGAACGAAGCGATAAAGATGAATATTTAACGAGATTAGCCGATTTCATTCACTCCCTTAATAATGTAGAAAAAGTGGAAATACTACCTTATCATACGATGGGGATTTATAAATGGAAAGAACTTGGACTAGAGTATCCACTGGAGGGAATTGACCCACCAACAAAAGAACGAGTGGAGAATGCCAAAAAAATTCTTACTATTTGATTCATTGAGAGAAAACAGACGAAAAAAGAAACAATACCATATCCCATCTGCTCTGTAGTCGCTGTGTTTAAGATGCTCATTCGCATCTTAAACACGCTCCAAAGCCGCATCTGGGATATGGTATTGTTTCTTTTTTCTGTGTTTGGGTTCCACATGGAATAAATTCAATAGCCTTTGAGATGGATAAGGGGGAGAAATCAGAAGTCTCCTCCTTACCCGAAAGATGTATCGTCAGTAAATTATTTTCTTGCTCTTAACGAGCAGTAAAAATTATGTTATTTTACTCTTACTTTTTTAACTTTACTCCAAGTACCAAAGTATTTCTTATTACCAATTACTTTATAAGAACGTGCTTTTACATAGTAAATCTTTCTAGAATTTAACTTTGTTATTGTATATGTTATCTGTTTGTTACCTTTCTTTGTTAACACTTTCTTACCTTTATTAAATTTAGAATTTTTGGCAACAACAATCTGATACCCTGTCGCTTTTGTATCTTTCTTTAAAACAACCTTTACTTTTCTCTTACCAGCAGAAATCTTTTTTATTGTTTGTTTCTTTGGAACTGCATAAATAGTGATTGTTTTGCTTGCTCCTTTATAATTTTCTGTTGCACTTGCTTTTATTTTGATTGTTACTTTTCCTGGTTTCTTTACGGTAAGCTTTCCACTTTTCCTTCCAACAGAAATAATCTTTTTATTACTTGAAGTAAATGTCAAATCTCCAGCTGCTTTTACTTCCTTTTTAAGATTGTATGTCGTTCCATAAGAAATTTTATATGAAGCTTTCTTTACAGTAATTATCTGATTCTCTATATTTTTATTATAAATTGCTGATACCTGAGACAATTGACTGTTCGTTCCTGAAATTTCAATCGTATTTTTTGCTTTTGTATATCCTTTAATGTCTGGCAATGTATAAGTTATACTCTTTCCTGGAACAACCTTTACTACTCTATATTCAAGTACATTATTATTCTTATCACATAAAGCAACCACTACTCGTGAATATTTTGTATTGGAAGATATCGCATCTCTATAAAAACGAAGTGAATCTAACACATATCCTCTATCATCAAAAAATCCTTGATTGTCCCAACTTGAACCTCCCCATGCAGGTTTACCATTATAATACATTTTATATTTAGAAAAATATCCATCTGCCCCAGCAGAAGCCCATCCAGTTCCATATTTATCTGCTATTTTTTTATTATATTCCCAGTTTGTCCATCCAGCTCTTACAGGAATCCATGCACCTTCCCAATAAAAAGCACCAAGTCCATTATCTTGAGAAAGTACTGTCTTGTATAAATCTGTTAACATATCCACCTGACCCTGTGGTCCCACTTCATATGCAGAAGTATCAGCTGACTTACCGATAGAATTCGGGGTTCCATCTGCATCTTCTAAAGAGTTTGTCCATGCAGTTTCTGTAACAACAAAAAGTTTTCCTCTTAAAGCTACATAATCTTGAACTTTCTTTAATGAAGCTGGTGTATTGGCTTTCCAACTCGTAGACCAGAATGGATAATACGAAGAACCCAGTACATCATAATCTACACCATCTCTTTCCCATGTATCCATAATATACTTATATTTTGACAATTCTGGTGTTTCTAACTGAAGCGCAATCAATGTTTCTGGAGCAACTTCCCTAACCGCTCTGCTTCCTGCACTTAGATACCTATTTATTGTCTGTGATTTATTCGTATTTTTCCAGATTTCTGCCCAGTTTCCTCCTCTATCACGATCAGCGAGAATTCCTAGCATACCGTTTGTAATTTCATTTCCAATCTGAACCATGCCCACATTAGCTCCTTCTTTTAGGAACTTATTCACTGTATCTTTAGTAAATTCATAGACATGATCACACATTTTTTCTGGATTATCTTTGTCTGCTTTCCATGCTTTTGGTATAATCTGCTGTGCCGGATCTGCCCAGAAGTCAGAATAATGAAAATCAAGCAAGATTTTCATCCCATATTCCTTCGCTTCCCTTGCAATTTTTAATCCAGTTTCTACATCATTTCCACCACCACCATAAGTTTCTCCTTTTTCATTATAAGGATCGTTCCAGATACGAATACGAATGTAATTTACACCATTATCACTAAGAATTTTTAATAATGAAGCTTCCTTACCATCTTTATCATAGAATTTAACACCAGCATTCTTTAACGCATTATAGGAAGAAATATCCATTCCCTGAATAGTTGAGTCTGTCATATTTTCCACTTTATTAATCGTTACTTGCTGCTGTTTTAAACCAGTATCATCTCCATATTTATAAGGATCTCTGCTTGTATCTGTCTCATGCCCCTGTGCATATGCAAAGATAGCCATGGATACCTGTGCATCTCCTTCTTCATCAAAGAATGACTTCCAGCTTCCGGCATATACTGCCTCATCGTAAATTAATCCACCAGCATTCTTCTCATCAATTGTAGCTTCTAACAAGTTGTAAATATTGTCAGCCTGCGTATATACATTTTCTGTATTAGACTCATTTATACGTTCATATTTTACATTAGAAACAATCAGCTGTTTGCCAGATACACAACTTTCTACTTCTTTTTTTAAACTTTTAATATAACTATTCGTATTATTATCTGGATAAATATTTACACCAATATAATCATAATCTACAGACGCATAACCCAGTTTCTGAACAATATATTTTACAGAATCTGCTTGGGATGGAGCAGCTATACTAACAGAACTCTTTACTCCTTCTGTTTTCAACAATGCTGAAATATCACCCATCGCTTTCCATCCTTCCCATCCTTCTCCATCAGTAATCCCTAGGAAGTTCCAATTCACTTCATTACCAATCGTTATAATATCAGGGAGAACATTCGCCTGTTTTAACTTTGCAATTGTCTCTTTTGTATAAGTCTTTGCACTTTCTACGGCATCTGCCTTAGTCCATGCTGCCGGAAGCTTCTGTTCATCTGCATAAGTTATTTCGTCTGAATAAAGTAAGACAAGATTCGTCTTAAGATTTGTTTTAGACTCTCTTAATTCCCTTAATGTTTTTATCGCATTATCCAGAGAAAGATATTTATTTTCTCCTATCGGATTTACAGCAACTTTTAAAGATATGGTATTGACTCCCTGACTTTTTACATAGGCAAAAATATTGTCTACAGACTGGCTCATATAATTTTTATATGATTTTCCCCACTCCAGACATTGTTGATAGTATGTAAAACCAGCTCCTAAAATAGTATCTTCTCCTATTCCAGAAATCTTTTCATACTTTTTAAAAGCATCCTTACTTGTTTCTGGAACTTCAATTTTGTTTTCCGAAGAAATCACTACATCATTATCACCAGAAAATGCATTTACTTCTTGAGCCTTAACTGGCTGTATAGCTAAGCTAAATCCTGTTGTTGCAAACAACATCGAAGCCATTGCTACTGCCGCACATTTTTTAATACTCTTTCTTCCAAATCTTTCAAGTTTTTTCATTCTCATTAGTAAGTTACGATTGTTTTTCATAAGTTTCCCCTTTCTTATTAAATCATGTACTATAAATGAATAATTTTATAATTTTTCTCATTTATAATAGTATATAGCTATTCTAGCATAACATCATTTTTTTCAACTATACACATATTGAAATTGGTAAATTTTGATACTATTCCTTTTATGTTGAATAGCCTTTCGGGCAAGCAGAAATCTTCTGACCTCTCCTCCTTATCCTTTCCAAAGACTATTGAATTCATTCCTTCTGGAGCCAAAACACAGAAAAAAGAA
>OKRX01001878.1_pt1 | contig 14605 bp, 9 predicted proteins | sample 1601241 | NCBI WGS metagenome assembly OKRX01 (sample SAMEA3541500, study PRJEB24748) | human gut metagenome | biome: human gut; feature: human-associated habitat; material: faeces | place: China | collected 2012
TGCTGTTGCCTTTGTTGTCTCGCCGACTTTCAGTTCTGCCTTTTCAACTGACGCTTTCACGCCTGTAAGTACCGGTTTCTCCGGTTCCGGATCTGTTCCGCCGTCTTTTATTACCGTTACATCCACAGTAGCTGTTTTTGTTACCGCGCTGTCTCCGCTTCCCTGTGTCGCTGTCACAGTCAGCGTTGCTTTTCCTTCTGCAACCGCCTTAACGTTTCCGTCCTTATCTACTGTTGCAATCTTATCATCGGAAGACGTCCATGCAAGCTCTACGCCTTCTGCACCTTCCGGCATAATCGTTGCTGTTGCCTTTGTTGTCTCGCCGACTTTCAGTTCTGCCTTTTCAACTGACGCTGTCACGCCTGTAAGTACCGGTTTCTCCGGCTCTTCCGGTCTGTCCGGACGGATGATCGCTCCGCCGTCTTTCGCACCGTAAGCCTCGAACTCGACGATATGATCAGACGTACCCTGATTATTTTCTCTTCCGTTTACATAGACACGGATGTAGCGAGCTGTTACAGGTTCACTGTTTTCTGCGTTCCACATCTCTTTTCCTGCTGCCGTCTCGACATAAAACTCATCTTTGCCCGCGCCCTGTTTATGTACATTGTCTTTATCGGAGTTATATACCGTTGTCGTTTTGTCTGCCGCAAAGTTCTCGTCTGTACTTAACTGGATCACTGTCGGTCCGTATTTTCTTGAGCCATCCCAGTATCTTGTCATATGGATCTTCGTCAGATCATACTCGTCTCCGAGATCGAACTGCACGTAACGGGAATGGTTCTGGCTGTCGCTCGTATCTGTCAGCTCCAGATAATTCGCCGTACTCTTCACGCCGTCGTTTACCATATTAAACGGTCTGTCCGGTTTCTCTGCCACTGCCGTATTAGCAGTTGCATCATAAGCGGTAACTTTTACTTTCGGATTGTTCTTTGCAAGAACAACATTATCTTCTGTATCGATCAGATCTTTCACTTCATCATATGCAAGCGATCTGTCGAGAACTGTAATATAAGAAACTTCGTCTTTTGTCAGACCCTGCGCAAATATCGTTTCGCCTTTTGTGATCTCCGGATTTGCTTTATCTTCGCTGTATGTTGAAGCAACCACTTTTCCGTCAAGGTAAAGTTTGATCATTCCGTTAATTTCTTTTACAGCAGAGAATTGATGCTCTTTACCGTCAGCCGCAATTCCTTTCGTCTCGCTTGTGTAGCTGTCGTTTGTTTTATCAACCGTCTTCTGATCATATTTTGATGTGATCTTCATATCGTTAAACTCAAACGTCAGATATCCTTCGCCGTCAATACCGACTTTATAAGCGCCTTTCTGCTCTGCAAGTACCACATTTTTCGACGCAGTCTTGATCTTACCTGTTACAGTAAATCCGCCGTGTCCGTCGACAGAGTATTTCGCTTTTGTCGATACAGTTCCGTCTTTCAGATCATCGCTGATCACTCCTGTTATGATGCCGTCTTTAAACGCATCATTCTGCGCGCTTACTTTTGAAGTATTTCCGACAGTATCTGTTACGCCGTCTACACTTACGCTCACTGTCCGGGCATCTTTCAGTTCCTTATCCAAAGTCAGTTTCACTGTACGTCTGTCGGCTTTCAGTTCTGCCTTTGTCACTTCGTATCCGTCTACCTTAAACATTCCCGCTTCCGGCGTACGGATCGTCTCGTCAAATTCAACTTCTGCTTCTTTTCCGTTTCCTTCTACAGAAAGGATTTTCGCAGGAGTTTCATCTTTCTCACCAAACTGCAGGATCAAAACTTCCTTCGGATTAAGCGTGTATGTCACTTCCTTGCCATATGTAAGCGGTTCATCTGTCTGGTGTCTCTGATCTCCTACGACAACCTTTCCGTAAACAGTTCCGAGATCTTCTCCGACGCCGATCAGTCTGTCATAAGTTACTTTATAACTTTGTGCTTCATTCTTCGGATTTCTGATCGAGAGAATTCCCTCTTTTCCGTTCCAGCAGGAATATCCGTAAACATTTCCGTCATTCGGTTTTCCGCCGAACATCTGTGATTTCTGAAGAATGTCGAAATTGTCTTCGATCCATTTTGCCGCTTCCGCGTTGATCTGCCATTTATTGTCATCAAACATGGAGTAACTATAATAATACTCCCAGAATGCCGTTCCTCTCGTTCCGAGCATATACAGGTGATTTCTCATCTCATCATCTGTATATTTGATATCCGGTCTATGATAAGCATCGTTTGCAGTCAATCCGTAAACCGGGTCATGGTTATAAAAATATTTGTTCGGAAGCTGCCACTCTCTTTCATTTAAGAAGTTATAATAAGCGTTGTCACGGTATGTAAGCATCGCTTCTTCATCCGTTGCATTAAAGCTATCCGTATAACCTGTATCTCCCGTATTCTGCATCCATACGCTGTTCACCCACTGAACGTGCCACGGACTCGGGTTTGTGTAAGAAGTCATATTAAGCCAAAGGTCTTTTCCCGCTCTGTTGTCACGCATATCTTCAAAAATATCCGTCCATCTCTCGTATGTCTCTGAAATCGTATAAAGCGGATTACCTGTCACATAATATTCGGACTGCTCTGTCGATGGATTTAAGAGCATTCCATCCAGTTTCCAGTAGTTGATATCAAACTTATCCTGATACTCGCAGAAAACATCTTTATTCAATTTCGTCAGATATCTCGCATCAGAAATATTAATATCTCCACCCGATTGATTATTTACAGAACCCAAACCATTACTTGCAATCCAATTCGCAATCGTTCTTTCTGTTCCATATCCGCCTCTTGGTCCAAGCCACAGTCCGAAGTTGGACGCAAGCTGATTCACCTGCAGACTGGAGTTGTAAAGCTCATTCGGAAACTTATTATTAAAATCCCAGAAGGAGCTGTAATTCGTCCATCCATCGTCTACAACATAAGAATCAAGAGGAGCTATCCCGTACTGTGTGAATCCTTTCTCAATCTCGAAGAAACTCTTCTGAATAATCTCGTCCGTGATCTCCTTCATGTTGTCGTACCATGAGTTGTACTGCTGACGGAACTCCGTATCTATTGCGATCGTCTCGATATATTCATAGAAATCGCTCTGTGTCACGCTGTAATCTCTGCTTCGGGCAGCTCCTACGACAGCGTCCCACGTCGTCATCTTTCCGTTTTCGTTTCCTTCGTTATACTCAAACTTATCATCGGATTTCAATGATTTTCCATAGTAGTAACGGATAAAGGAATTAGAACCTTTAATTTTGTTCTCTGTCTCCGGGAACTCACATCCCCAGTACATCGCACCTACATAGTACGGCTGTCCAAGCTCCAGATAATCGCCTTTCATTCCGCCCATGTCAGGATTGTCCGCCATAGTGTCACTGATCGTCCAGTATTCATTCTGTTTCAGATCAGTCTGTGCGATGTTCATATTTTCCAGATCGATATAATCGATCTTCGCTTTTTCTGCCTGCCCTTCCCCAACAGAAATATCGAGGTGTTTTCTCATGAAAGAATCTCCGTCTTTCATCGTGATCACTTCTTTGATCGTGTAATCTACACCTCTTACTCTCTTCGGCTCAAACGTAAACGTCAGCGTTTTCACTCCGTCCTTTTCTGTCAGTTGAGGTTCGCCCTGCACTTTCATTTCGCTCGTCTTAAGCTGTGTCGCGTTATCCACTACAGGGAACGTCGCTGTATCTTCAAAAAAGTCAAATTCCGAACAGCAGGCTACGTCTTTGCTTACATTTGAATCTGACGGGTCATGACAGTCAACAAACTCGATACGCACACATTTTGCCGTAACCTTCTCTTTCAAATTTACATATGTTTCTTTTTTATTATCAAAAGAACCTTCTGCAACCGGCTGTGCATCTGTTGCCTGTTTTAACGCATCAATACTGTCTCCTGTATAGATTTTATAACTTTTTACATGTCCGCTCACTGTCGGATTTCCTTGAGCATCTACTCTCTGCTGGTAGCGAAGAGACTGGAACGACTTCTCTGCACCAAAATCGACATAAATATTATGCGGATATTTCCGTTCGGCATCTGTGCCTTCGTTATATTTAGAATGATAATAAGTATCATTCTTTCCATCAAACATCTTATCCGCTCCGCCATTCGCTCCTTCATTAGTCGCAACGCTGTCCGCCTCTGCTGTCCAACCATTGGTATCTAATTTTTTCTTAGGCGCTACGAATCCGCTGTCTTCCCCTTCGGAATTATTGTCAAGCGTGTTGATTATAAACTCTTCACTGCCCGCCTGCGGTGTGAACACAGTCGGAGCCGTTCCGGTACGATAGTTTGTAATCTCTTTTGTTGACAATACTTTGTCCGCGCTCAAACTGAACGTTCTTTTTAAATATTCATTTCCGAAAACATAAGAGCCGTCAGTCTTTTCAAGCGTTACGACACCGCTTTTCTTCTCAGGTATCTGACCCTGCTCTGCCGCAGTATCTTCCGCATGAACTGTCTGAGCCATAAACGGAAGGGCTCCGCCGGTTGTCAGCGATACCGCGAGAACCGCAGCCATTCCCTTATGGAACATTCTCTTTTTCATAAACTTCTCTCCTTCTTTTTAAAATGTAATGTACGAATGTGCTCACCACATTACTCCCATCATCTTATAAATGATAGCATTACCCCCCCCAATAATATTTACACTTTTTATCACTTCTTTTGTATTTTTTTCTTTTTATCTATGCTTTTTGTATAATATGGCTATTTTAGCTTTATTTTTATTGATTTTTTTCACATATACACCATCTGATTGATTTGCCAAAGGAAAATATCTTTCATTTTATACAAAAGATGCCTAACCGCAAATGCGGCCGGCATCTTCATAAAACCTGTCTTATATTAATGAATCATACTATTCTTTGTCCGTAATTTCTCCGTGAATTTCCTGAAGTGATTTCACTTCTTTGCTTCCATGTTTCTTCACTGCAAGAATTCCGTTTGCGGCAGCTTTCGCAGCAGCCATTGTCGTCATATACGGAACTTTCTTTTTGATCGCAGCTTTTCTCAAATAGCTGTCGTCATTCTTACTTTCTTTTCCTGACGGTGTATTCACGATCATGTCAACTTTTCCGTTCGTGATCACATCAAGCATATTCGGACGGCCTTCCTGAAGCTTATTGATCTTCTCTGCTTCGATTCCGTTCTCTTTAAGCAGGCTGCAAGTATGGTCTGACGCAATGATCTTGAATCCCGCTTTTGCAAAATCAGCCGCAACTTCCACAACTTCCGGCTTATCACGATTGCTTACAGAGATCAGCACCGTACCTTCAAGCGGAAGCTTTGTCTGTGTTGCTTCCTGAGCCTTATAAAATGCTTCGCCGAAAGATTTGGACAATCCGAGCACTTCTCCGGTCGATCTCATCTCCGGTCCGAGCAGCGGGTCTACTTCCGGGAACATATTGAACGGGAATACCGCTTCTTTTACTCCGTAGTACGGAATGTTCTGCTCTTTTAACGCCGGAACCGGTGAAGGTCTTCCTGTCAGTTCACTTGTCACAATGTCGATGGCAAGCGGAACCATGCGGATATTACATACTTTCGATACAAGCGGCACTGTTCTTGACGCACGAGGGTTCGCCTCCAATACGTACACTTTTCCGTTTTCGATCGCATACTGCATGTTCATAAGACCTTTCACATGCATCTCTTCTGCGATTTTTCTCGTATATTCTTTGATCGTCTTTACATTTTCTTCTGAAATATTTTTAGAAGGAATAATACATGCCGAATCTCCGGAATGTACTCCCGCAAGCTCGATATGTTCCATAACCGCCGGAACAAACGCATGTGTGCCGTCGCTGATCGCGTCTGCTTCACATTCTGTTGCATGTCCGAGGAAACGGTCGATCAAAATCGGACGGTCAGGTGTCACACCGACTGCTGCTTTCATATATCCTACCATGCTTTCCGCATCATATACGACTTCCATGCCACGGCCGCCAAGTACATAAGACGGACGCACCATAACCGGATAACCGATCTTCTCGGCAATTTCAAGAGCATCGTCCACCGTAACAGCCATTCCCGACTCAGGCATCGGAATCTCAAGCTTATCCATCATTTCACGGAACAGATCACGGTCTTCCGCCAGATCGATAACAGACGGAGCCGTACCTAAGATCTTCACGCCGTTTCTTTCCAGATCTGCCGCAAGGTTCAGCGGAGTCTGTCCTCCGAACTGCGCGATCACTCCGACCGGTTTTTCCTTCTTATAAATGCTCAATACGTCCTCCAGTGTAAGCGGCTCAAAATACAGTTTATCAGATGTGTCATAGTCTGTAGATACCGTTTCAGGGTTACAGTTGACAATGATCGTCTCGAAACCAAGCTTTTTCAAAGCAAGAGACGCATGTACACAGCAATAGTCAAACTCGATTCCCTGTCCGATACGGTTCGGTCCTCCGCCTAAGATCATGATCTTCGGTTTCTCTTCACTGATCGGGTTTTTGTCCGTTCCGTTATATGTCGAATAGTAATATGCTCTGTCCTGCGTTCCGCTTACATGAACGCCTTCCCACGTTTCCTCAACGCCGAGGCTGATTCTCTTATTGCGGATCTCATCCTCATCCACTTCAAGAATCTGGCTTAAATATTTATCAGAGAATCCGTCTTTTTTCGCCGCGATAAGAGCATTGTCTTCCGGCAGACCTCCCTTAAACGCAAGCAGAGCCTCTTCCTCTTCTACCAGCTCTTTCATCTGCTCAAGGAAATAGTGTTTTACTTTTGTCAGTTCATGGATCTCTTCTACAGAAGCTCCTTTTCTCAGCGCTTCGTAGATAACAAAGTAACGCTCGCTTGTCGCATACCGCAAACTCTTGAGAAGCTCTTCTTTTGTTTTTCCGTCAAAATCTTTCGCATGACCGAGTCCGTATCTTCCTGTCTCCAAAGAACGAATCGCTTTCTGGAACGCTTCTTTGAAGTTCTTACCGATGCTCATTACTTCGCCTACCGCACGCATCTGTGTTCCAAGCTTGTCTTCCACACCTTTGAATTTCTCAAATGCCCAGCGCGCGAACTTGATCACAACATAATCTCCGTCAGGAACGTATTTATCCAATGTACCGTACTTTCCGCACGGAATATCTTTCAGCGTCATGCCTGTCGCAAGCATTGCGGATACAAGCGCGATCGGGAATCCTGTCGCTTTCGATGCAAGCGCCGAAGAACGAGACGTTCTCGGGTTGATCTCGATAATGATATCTCTGTCTGTCTTCGGATCATGCGCCCACTGTACGTTACAGCCGCCGATCACCTTAACAGAATCTACTACTTTATGAGATTTTTCCTGCAGACGCTGCTGAACTTCTTCTGAGATCGTAAGCATCGGAGCGGAGCAGAAAGAATCTCCTGTATGAACGCCGAGCGGATCGATATTTTCGATAAAGCATACAGTGATCATATTGCCCTCTGCGTCGCGGACAACTTCAAGTTCCAGCTCTTCCCATCCCAAGATAGATTCTTCTACAAGAACCTGACCTACAAGACTTGCCTGAAGACCTCTGGCGCATACTGTTTTCAATTCATCTACATTATATACAAGACCGCCGCCTGCGCCGCCCATTGTATAAGCAGGACGAAGAACTACCGGATATCCAAGCTTCTCCGCAATCGCAAGAGCCTCGTCCACAGAATATGCAACCTCGCTTCGAGCCATCTCTATACCGAGCTGATCCATCGTGTGCTTAAATTCGATTCTGTCTTCTCCTCGCTCGATCGCATCGACCTGTACGCCGATAACTTCTACGTTATATTTCTCCAAAACGCCCGCCTGCGCCAGTTCTGAGCATAAATTAAGACCGGACTGTCCACCGAGATTCGGCAGTAATGCATCAGGTCTTTCTTTTTTTATGATTTGTTCTATTCTGTCAACATTCAAAGGTTCAATATAAGTAACGTCAGCAATCTCCGGATCCGTCATGATTGTCGCCGGGTTTGAATTCACCAATACAATCTCGTATCCTAAATTTCTCAATGCTTTACAAGCCTGTGTTCCGGAATAATCGAATTCACAAGCCTGTCCGATAATGATCGGGCCGGAGCCGATGATAAGTACCTTGTGGATATCATTTCTTTTTGCCATCTTTCTTCCTCCTGTATTGTCCCATGTTCTCATTTCATTTTCTCAATCGAATATTATACAATAAATTAAGTTTTCCGACAATCCTTAATTTTCACTTTTCTCTCTATATTTTCCTATATTTTTATCCTGTATTCTCATCGGCTTTTCATTTTTTACATTTTTTCCGACTTCCGGCTTTTTAACTTTTCATATTTCTATAAGTTTTCACAGCTTTAACTGTCCGGTTTTTTACATTTTTACAGTTTTTCATCCTACTTCCGCTTTGATTTTTTTACATTTTCACGGTTTACTACTGCTGCAGCCTGCTTAAAACAGAATATCCTATCGTTCCTTTCGGCATATCTACTCCGAAGTTCTCTGCTACAGTCGCCCCTATCACCGCAAACGTCTCTGCTTCCGGAAGCGGACCTCCCGCCTGCATTCTTTTGCTGTATGCAAGGAAAGGAACATACTCTCTCGTATGATCCGTTCCCTTGTATGTCGGATCATTCCCGTGATCTGCGGTCAGGATCAATAGATCATCCTGCGAAAGACATTCCAGCAAAACGCCGAGTTTCTCATCAAACTTTTCGATCTCTTTGCCATACCCTTCTACATTTCTCCGATGCCCCCATAATGCGTCAAAATCAACAAGGTTTACAAAACACAGTCCCGTAAATTCCTCTTTGCACACATCGATCGTCTGTTCCATCCCATGAACGGAACTTTCCGAATGATATGTTTTCGTAATCCCTTCCCCGCAGAAAATGTCATGAATCTTTCCCACGCCGATCACATCATTTCCCGCATCTTTCAGAGCATTTAAAACAGTGGGCGCCGGCGGCTTCAACGCGTAGTCTCTCCGATTGCTCGTCCTTTTAAACTCACCTTTTTTCATTCCGATATACGGTCTTGCGATCACCCTTCCTACGCGCCATTCATCTTTCATCGTGATCCGCCTTGCAGTCTCACAGCACCGATACAGTTCTTCCAGATCGAAAGTCTCTTCATTTCCGCAGATCTGCATAACCGAATCCGCCGACGTATACACGATCATAGATCCCGTACGAATCTCTTCCTCGCCCAGCTCTTCTATAATCTCAGTACCGCTCGCGCTTTTATTTCCGATCACCTTTTTCCCACACTGTTTCTCCAGCTCCTTGATCAATTCTGCCGGAAATCCATGTTCCGTAAAAGTCCGAAACGGCTTTTCCGTTTTAATCCCCATCATCTCCCAGTGTCCGGTCATCGTATCTTTTCCGTTGCTCGCTTCCCGCATCCGCATGAAGCGCCCCTCGGGAGACTCGACGCCTTTCATATCTCCGCCGCACTTTAAGTTCAGAAACCCAAGCCTGCGAAGATTCGGAATATTCAAAGTTTTTGTTTTCTCCAAAATATGTCCGAACGTATCCGCGCCTTCATCTGCGAACCGAGCCGCATCCGGCATCGCCCCGATCCCGAGAGAATCAAGAACGATTACAAATATTCTTTTATATGCTCCCATTATCCCATCTCCCTGTACAACACTCTTATATCTTGCCCTTATTCTCAATAAATCAATACTGTATCCACTTTATTCTTATGAACAGTCTCCCCATTTATACCGCAATTTGTAATTACTATACTGATGATAATCCAGATATTTCTCCTTTTGAAGTCTTCCGATAACAATGTAAGGCATCACATTCTGAGTCCGTGCATAACTACAGATTGCTTCAAATGTAAAGTCTCCTTTTTGGATAAAACTTGCATAACTCTCCGGTGACAAAAGTCTATCTCTCGCAAAAAGATCTGCTGCCGTCTCCTTATCCACATCACTCCCGTCATCTATAAATTTAATACTTTTACCTATATCTCCATTTACAATATGTCCCAGTTCATGAAATAAAGAAAACCAAAAAATATCCGCAAACGCTCCCCTTATCGTCAAAACCATTTGATACACCCCATCGCTCCGCCGAAAAATATACCCTTGCACAGGCGCTCCTCTAAAATTTTTCACAACAGAAAAATCTATGCCATATTCTCCCAATACAGTTTTCAAATGATTTTGAAAATCCACATTCTTCTGACACATAACATTTTTTATTTTACCTATCAATTCGTTTATATGCTCTACTTCAAACTTTGTTGAAACATTTTGATTATTCTCCAAAATTTGACACAAACGAATCCATGCCCCCAACACATTTCTATTTACCGATAAGTTTCCGGACATCCGAAATGCTCCCCCGGGAATTATTTCATTTAAATTTACCAAATTACTAATCTGCAGAATTTTACGAAGAGAAAGTATCGAATCATCTTTATTTTCACGACTAGGCATCATGCCTCTTCCTCTAAAGTATTTCACAATTTCTTTTAAGTCTTCCCTCACGATACGCTCTTCTTCCGTAATCGTCTGTAATTCATTTGCTTCCAAAAGTTCCGCCTCATAGTTCGCCTGAAGATTCAGCCAAAAAGACTTTGGTACTCCGATTGCATACTCTAATCCTCTGGCAAAGTTTGCAGATATCCCTTTCTTTCCGGCAATAACATTGCTTACGTAAGCCGGAGAAACGCCTGCACTCGACGCCAGTTCACTCTGTGTGATTCCACGTTCTTCCAAGACGTCTGCAATCGTTTCTCCCGGGTGAATTATTAAATCACGGGATATACCAATTTTCTTTGCTGCCATGATAATCACTCACTCCTTCCACTTCTATTTCCGTACAAATCATAACCGTATCCTGTTCGGCATTCGGCTCGATAATCAATCTTACATTTGCCGCTACATGCAACGAATATCGAATACTTTCGCATCCTTCTAACTGTTCAGGCTTTCCTAATCTCAATTTCAAAAAATCTCCAAAACATTCCGCCGCTTTTAGTCTGTCCATATGCTTTTTTATTGTTTTCACCCACTCAAAAGGCAGTTTCTTTTGCATCTTTTTATAATCTTTAAAGTATTTTTCAACTTTTCCATTCGCATATGTTATTTCCACTCAATACATCACCCTCACATTAACCTTTTGGTTAATTTATTATGTCATGTTTTCTTTTTCTTGTCAATCGTTCCTACAGATACTCCGACCCAAACCCAAACGGCAAAAGTTCTTCCAACCGAAGGATTCTATACTTTTCCCTGCCTGATGCCAATATCACCTTGAACTTCTTCGGATCGCAAAATTCTGCCATAACCTGACGGCACACTCCGCAAGGAGGCGTACATACTGTTTCTGAAATATCTTTTCCACCGATGATGCAAATTGCGCGAAACTTCCTTTCTCCTTCGCTCACCGCCTTAAAAAACGCAGTTCTCTCCGCACAATTTGTCGGTGAAAATGCAGAATTTTCTATATTGCATCCGGTATATACAGTGCCGTCCTCACAAACCAGACAGGCGCCCACGCGAAAATGAGAATAAGGCTGTGCATAGCGGCCTGCGCTTGTTTTAAATACAAAAGCATTTGGGTTTCCATTGCGCTTCCTCCCCGTGTGTCTATCATATCCTATTTATAAAACCTGCACAAACAAAAAAAGAGCCCTCGCGGCTCTTTTTTTATATAGGACTCAGCCTTCTTGAATCGCACCTACCGGGCAAGCGCCTGCACATGCACCGCAGGACAGACATTCGTCAGGATTGATTTCATAAATCGGGCCTTCTTTGATCGCGCCCACGGGACATTCGCCAGCGCAGGTTCCACAAGCCACACAAGAATCAGTGATCTTATATGCCATTTGGAAACACCTCCTCATTAAAATCTTACCTTATTGTACCACGCTTTTTGTTCTTTGCAAGTAGGAACGTCAATGTTTGTCGTTTTGCGTCTGTTTTTTTTGTTTCTTTTCCCCGTCCTGCGGTTTCTTTTCTTGTTTTTTTGGCTTACTCTCTTGCTTTTTGGGCGGACGGGTGCGCTCAAAGCTAATCTCTTTGAGCTTATATTCCCGTATTTCAAAGGTATCGTCCGGCTTTTGAATCTTTACCTTGACCAATAGAGAAATGGGGTTGCTTTCCATTGCAACGCCGATGCCGTCCGGCGTTTTTACATTGCTGCCGTTGCGGGGCAGCTTTTTGCGCATTTCTTCGTAATACGGCTGCTCATAATTTAAGCAACACATCAGCCGACCGCATAGGCCGCTGATCTTGGTAGGATTCAAAGAAATGTTTTGCTCCTTGGCCATTTTGATGGATACGGGCGAAAACTCCGGCAAAAAGCGCTGGCAGCAAACCGGGCATCCGCATTTGCCAAGGCCGCCGAGCAACTTTGCCTCGTCTCTGACGCCGATCTGGCGCAGCTCAATCCGGGTGCGGAAATGATGGGCCAGGTCTTTGACCAGCTCGCGAAAACCCACCCGACCGTCCGCGGTAAAGAAAAACGTGATATTGCTGCCGTCAAAACCATATTCTACGCTGACCGGTTTCATGACAAGTTCATGGTCTGCAATTTTCTTTTCAAACACAGCCAAGGCGGCGGCTTCCTGTTTTCTGTTTTTCTCCTGCTGGGCCCTATCCTTCTGTGTAACAAGGCGCAGCACGTTTTTCAGCGGAGGAACAATCTTATCCTCCTCCACCTCCATGGGCCCCTGAGCCACACGGGCGATTTCCGCCCCCCGGGCGGTTTCTACCACAACATCGTCGCCCACTTGGCAGGCAACGCGGTTGGGGGAAAAATAATAGACTTTATTGGATTTATAAAATTGAACCCCTACTACGGTTTTCATTCCATTTCCTCTTTCCATTTTAACCATAGCCATTCAGCGGCCATTTTGGCCGAGACATTGGCGTAAACCATTTTATATGCCTGGGTAATCAGATCCGATAAAACAGCGATCTGCGTATCGGAGGCCTTTGCAAAGGGATGAGGACGCGCCGGCTGATGCAGCATCCGGGATACGATGTCCATCCACTGAGCCAGGCATACCAGAGCGGCCTCCTTTTTATCCGGAAAACGCTGCTTTGCTTGTTCTAAGGACAATGCCTTGAAAAATTCCGCGATGGAAACATCCTCTTCCCTATCATTATACTGGGTTTGCCCGGTTTCCCGCAACTGTACGCAGCGGGAGCGCACGGTTTCCAATAAAAAGCCGGGCTGTGCGCAAAATAAGCCGAAAATCGTGTTTTTCGGCGGTTCTTCCAGGGTTTTGAGCAGACAGTTTTGCGCTTCCTGAGTCATGGAATCTGCCTGTAAAAGGCAGACTACCCTGTTTTTTCCTTCAAAGGCGAGGTTGGAAAGCTGCTCTATCAGCGCACGCGCCTGCCGTATTTTAATGGTAGCGCCCTCCGGCTGTACGGTGATGACGTCGGGATGATTATGGGTGCGGATGCGAAGCAGCACATCCTCATCCTGAGAACGCATGGCGGTGATTGCAAACGTATCCGCAAGCTTTGCCTGCTCTTCCGGCGGGGCGCAAAGAATAAAGGCATGTCCTCCTGTTAAACGCATGAGGCAAACCACCGTTCAAAGCCTTGGACGACGCGCTGATGCACTTGTTCTATGGTGCCGTCGGCGTTGATTAAACAATATTGCGAAGGGTCCTTTTGATAAAGGGCTTCGTAGCCCGAGGCAACCTTATGACGAAAGGCGGCGCCGGCCTGCTCGATACGATCCTGTGCGCCGACAGTACGCCGCATGGCCGTATCGGGATCGATGCGAAAATAAAAGGAAAGATCAGGCCTTAAACAGCCCGTGGCCAGATCGTTGATGCGGCGAATGGTTTCTTCGCCAAGGCCGCGTCCATATCCCTGATATGCAATGGAGCTGTCCACATAGCGGTCGCAGATGACCCAGGTGCCGCGCGCCAGCGCAGGACGGATCACAGTGCGTACCAGTTCGCTACGGGAAGCGGCATACAAAAGCGCTTCGCATAGATCTCCCATCTCGTTTTCAGGGGAGAGGATCAGGTCCCGGATCTTTTCCGAAACCGGGCAGCCGCCCGGCTCACGCGTTAAAAGAAAAGGAATGCCCTTTGCTTGCAAATACTGGGCAAACAGCTGTATCTGCGTGCTTTTGCCCGCCTTATCCGGGCCTTCAAAGGAAAGAAAACGGCCTGTCATTTCTGCCGCCCCCATAGGATCTGGCGAAGCTCTTCTACCGAATGGGCGATAAAATCAGCACCGGAGGAGAGCACCTCTTTTTCCTCGGCAAAGCCAAAGGTAACGCCGATGGTCATGGTATGGTTTTGCTTTCCACCCTCTATATCGAAAATACGGTCCCCGATCATGACGCATTGCTCTGCCGGCGTTTTCATAAAGGAGATACAGTCGCGAACCAGGGCGGTTTTATCCACTTTGGTCTTGCTGTCGTAGGTGCAGGCAATGTGGTCAAAGGTATCCATAAGGCCGTTTGCTTCAAACAGGGAAAACAGAGAACGTTTGCTGCGCGCCGTAGCTACCGTCATTTGGCAGCCGGCCTGTTTTAAATCGGCCAACAGAGTACGCATGCCGGGATATAGATCTGCGTCATGGACACCCTGGGTTAAAAACGCGCGGTTGTATCGGTCGATGGCTTCGTCGTATGCCGCACCGGTCAGGCCGAATTGATCGACGAATACCTTGGAGGATTTTTGC
>OKRX01001880.1_pt1 | contig 14576 bp, 13 predicted proteins | sample 1601241 | NCBI WGS metagenome assembly OKRX01 (sample SAMEA3541500, study PRJEB24748) | human gut metagenome | biome: human gut; feature: human-associated habitat; material: faeces | place: China | collected 2012
GGGTACGCTCCTTACTTGGGTGGGCATGTGGCTCCCCAATATGGTATTGATTCCGATTGGGGTGTTCCTCTGTGTGGTGGCAGCGAGGGATACTAATCGCCTGAACCTTGACTTTGTGACGCGCCTCCGCACGCTCTTTAGCGCTCGTACGAAGCGGACAGTGGAGTACAAGGAGGTGACGATGGAGTCGGTGGACTATGACTTGGCGAAGGAGCAGTTACTGGCACTGGATCAATTGGCAGGTTCGCAACTGGAGGCTGGAAGGCTAGGCTACTGGCACTTCTTTATGCAGGAGGATTACTTCGCTCGGCGAAGGGAGCTCTATCGGCGGGTGGAGCAACTGGTGGGGCACTTGAGGCATAGCCGTGACTATAAGCTGGTGAGCCATCTGGAGGGGTATCCTTATCTGGAGTGTTTGGTCAGGGAGTGGCGGGCTCCTAAGCGGTGGGCTAACTGGATTTTGATGTTGCTTTTCCCAGTGGGTGGGGTCTGCTACCTGCTTTATATTTTGCGAAATAAAAGGTATATTGCTGGGGTGGAGGCGATTAAGCAGTACAATAAGGTGTTGCTGAAGGATATTGAGAGACAAAACTAAATAACTAATACAATAAGAGTAGAAATGGAATTTAAGCTAAGTACAATCGAGGAGGCTATCGAGGACTTTATAGCCGGTAAGATAGTGATCGTTGTGGATGATGAAGACCGTGAGAATGAGGGGGACTTTATCATCGCAGCGGAGAAGGTGACTCCTGAGATTATCAACTTTATGATGACCCACGGAAGAGGTGTACTCTGTGCCCCTATGACGGAGGAGCGGTGCGCAGAGTTGGAGCTACCACTTCAGGTGTCGGATAATACTTCGCAATATGAAACGCCTTTCACCATTACGGTGGACTTGAATGGCAAGGGGGTGACTACTGGGGTATCTATGTATGACCGTGCAACGACGATCAATGCTTTGGCCGACCCTGAAGCGAAGGCTTCGGACTTCGGAAGGCCTGGCCATATCAATCCGCTTAGGGCTAGGAGTAAGGGGGTACTACGTAGGGCTGGCCATACAGAGGCTTCGGTGGACTTGTGTAAGCTAGCAGGGCTACAGCCGGTCGCTTGTCTTATCGAAATAATCAATGAGGATGGTACGATGGCGCGTATGCCACAGCTGCAGGTGATTGCGGAGAAGTATGGTATGCGGATCATCACGATTGCCGACTTGATTAAGTATCGTCTTCGCACGGAGAGTATCGTGGAGAAGGGTGTGGAGGCGCACCTGCCTACAGCTTATGGCGACTTTATGGTGATCCCATTTAAGCAAAAAAGCAATGGTATGGAGCATGTGGCTCTCATTAAGGGTAATGTCTCAACTTCTGAGCCTGTCCTAGTGCGTATGCATAGCAGTTGTGTGACGGGTGATATCTTTGGTTCTTACCGCTGTGACTGTGGTGATCAGCTCCATGAGGCGATGCGGAAGGTGCAGGATGAGGGTAGAGGTGTGATCGTCTACTTGCAGCAGGAGGGACGTGGTATCGGACTTATGAATAAGATCGCTGCCTACAAACTGCAGGAGGAGGGCTTGGATACGGTGGAGGCCAATCTGCATCTAGGCTGTAGAGCTGATGAGCGTGACTATGGTGTGGGTGCGGAGATACTACGTCAGCTGGGTGTGGAGAAGATGCGATTGATGACCAATAATCCTGTGAAGCGGATCGGGCTGGAGAGCTACGGGCTAGAGGTGACGGAGATTGTGCCTATTGAGATTAAGCCGAATGAGTACAATCACGACTATCTCCTGACGAAGAAGAGTAAGATGGGGCATCACCTATCTAAGCTATAAGAAAGGGTGTCGGTATGACTAGATTGAGTGTAAATGTCAATAAAATCGCTACTCTGAGGAATGCAAGGGGTGGCAATAATCCTGACCTAGTTCAGGTTACTAAGGATATTGAGTACTTTGGAGCGGAGGGTATCACGGTGCACCCTCGCCCTGATGAGAGGCATATCAGATATGCCGATGTATACGACCTTAAGAAGGTGGTGACAACGGAATTTAATATCGAGGGATATCCATCGCCTGAATTTATGAGACTGGTGCTCGAGGTGGAGCCAACGCAGGTAACACTGGTGCCAGACCCACCTGGGGTGCTGACTAGTAATGCGGGGTGGCAGGTGCGTGAGCACTTTGACTTCCTCTGTGAGGTTATTGGGCAGTTGCACGAGAGAGGTATTCGGAGCTCTATTTTCGTGGATACGGATGCGGATAATATCCGTGCTGCGAAGGAGGTGGGCTCGGATCGCGTGGAGCTTTATACGGAGCCTTATGCTGCCAACTATCATATTGATAGGGAAGCTGCGGTAGCGCCTTTTGTCCGTGCTGCAAAGGTAGCTGAGGAGGTGGGCTTGGAGCTTAATGCGGGTCACGACCTCGACTTGCATAACCTCGCTTTTCTCGATAAGTGTATTCCTAACTTGGCGGAGGTTTCTATCGGGCACGCCTTGATTTGTGATGCTTTGTATCTAGGACTGGAGGAGACGGTGAGGCGGTATTTGGATTGTTTGAAACAAAAGAAATAATATATTTAATCGATTTTATGCTAAGTACAATACTTCAAGTGGCTGGTGATACTCTATATAATGCGATGCCCAATCTATCGGAGAGCGGTACCACCGCTGTGACCAATGGTGTAGGGGAGATATCAATCTGGGAGCTAGCAACGAAGGGAGGATGGTTGATGGTGGTGCTATTGATCCTCTCTCTGATCGCTCTATATGTCTTTGTGGAGCGTCTTCTTTTGCTTAAGAGTATGAGTAAAAAGGATGAGACCTTTACCAGCAAGATACGTGACTATATCCGTGAGGGTAAGATACAATCGGCACTGGAGCTTTGCCAAAGTAAGCAGACCCCTGGAGCTAAAATGGTGGAAAAGGGTATTCAAAGGCTTGGTCGTCCCATGGCTGATATCTCTGCTGCGATTGAGAATGTAGGGAATATCGAAGTGGCAAAGCTGGAGAAGCGACTTCCAGTACTGGCTACTGTGGCCTCTGGGGCTCCGATGATTGGTTTCTTGGGTACGGTGACGGGTATGATCAAGGCGTTCTTTAATATGGCGAATGCTGGTTCGGCTGTAGATATTAGCCTTCTCTCTGGAGGTATCTATGAGGCACTTGTCAGTACGGTGGGTGGTCTTGTAGTCGGTATCTTGGCTCTTTTCGCTTACAACTATCTTACTACTAAGGTGGATGAGGTGATCACAAAGTCGGAGCAAGAGGCACTGGAGTTTATGGACCTTATTAACGAGCCATCAGGGAGATGAAACTGAAGCGTAAGAGCAAGGCAATGGAGTTCTTTAGTATGGCGTCTATGACGGATACCATATTTCTACTCCTGATATTCTTTATGGTGAGTAGCACGCTTGTGGTGCCAAGTGCCCTTAAGGTGACTTTGCCTCGATCTAGCCAGCAGACTACTCCTAGAGCGATTACACGTATTGTACTGACTGCCGACTTGCAGTACTTCGTTGGTATGGAAGGCGAAGAGGATAGGGCGGTGACCTTTGAGGAGATTGCCCCTTATCTGGAGATGACAAAGCAGGCCAATCCCGATATGTATGTGGCACTTTATGCTGATGAGGAGGTGCCTTATCGTGAGATTGTGAAGCTGCTCAATATAGCAGTGGAGAACCACTATCAGATGGTTTTGGCTACGAGAGCATTGGAGTAAGCTATGCCTAATAATAGAGAGAATAATAGAAATCGTGCGATAGCGTTGGTGACCACCATTGCTATCCATGTGGTGGCAATAGTCTTGCTTCTCTTTTTGTTCCTTAAGTCTGAAGTGCCCGAGGAGGGCGGTGGAATACTGGTCAATATCGGTGATACACCCCTCGCTTCTGGTATGTTTATGCCTCACCAGTTGGAGCCCGACTATCAAGCTGAGTCGCCAGAGCCAACTCCTCAAGTGGAGGATAATGGACTTTTGACACAAGAGACGCCCGAAGCTCCTGAGGTGAAGGCTCCTGAGAAGCCAAAGAAGGATAATGCTGAGGAGCAGCGACGACTGAAGCAAAAGAGGCTAGAGGAACAGCGGAAGCGTGAGGAGCAAGAGGCGGCACGTAGACGTGACGCAATCCGAAGGAGTGTCTCTGGCGCTTTTTCAAATACCGTGACCCGAGGGCACCTGCCGGTAAGGCTGGTTCGCCTGATGGCAATGTTGCTTCTGGAGGAGCCAATGCCGGAGTAGGTGGATTTGGTAGCTTTTCTCTTGCTGGCCGTGGCTTGGCTGCTGGAACTGCTTTACAGAGGCCTAGCTATTCGGTACAGGAGGAGGGGGTGGTCGTGGTCACCATTTTTGTCAACCCCTCAGGCAAGGTGGAAGATGCATTTATTGGACCAGGTACCACGACTGGTAATAAAACGTTGAGGGAGAGTGCCCGAAAGGCAGCTTTGGCTACAAGATTTAATGCAGTGGAGGGACAGAATAACCAAAAAGGTACCATTACCTACCGCTTCCAACTTAATTAATGAACCTTATAAGACGAGATGACTATGACAAAGAAAGTTTATATTTTTGTGGCCAATGGCACGGAGGAGACCGAGGCTGTCGGTACTTATGATACCCTAAAGCGAGGCGGTGTGGATGCCTATTTTGTTTCTATCAATCCTACGAAGGAGTTCACCTCATCGCACGGGTTACAGCTTATGGCTCACTATACTATTGAGGAGGTAAAGGATGAGGTAGTAGATGCTGTCGCTCTGCCTGGAGGTATGCCTGGAGCTACCAATCTATTTGAGTGCGAGTTGCTAAGAGAAATCATCAAGCGTCATCTTGAGGCAGGTAAGCATATCGCTGCGATGTGTGCGTCTCCACTGGTCTTTGGACGTATGGGCCTTTTGAAGGGGAAGAAAGCAACCGCTTACCCTGGCTTTGATAAGGAGCTAGATGGAGCAAAGTACAAGGAGAAACCAGCAGTTGTGGACGGACAGATCATTACAGGCCGTGGCCCAGGCTATGTATTCAACTTTGGTGCAGCCATCCTTGGTGAGCTAGTAGGCTATGATAAGGCCTTAGAGGTCGCCAATGGGTTGCTCATCACTGAAGATCTTGACGATTAATCGGTCAATTGTTTTGGTATCTCGTGATATATTCGTAACTTTGCGACAGTTAAGGAGGTGCTACTCCTTATATATACTAAGACTTTGCTAGCTTTTTTGCTAGATGGGCAGTTACCAGAGTGGCCAAATGGGGCTGACTGTAACTCAGCTGGCTTACGCCTTCGGTGGTTCGAATCCATCACTGCCCACTTTATATTCTTTTTAATACTTCCATATTAATAAAGCGTTAGCTGTATATGCTCATTGCAGGCTCCTCAGTGGAGCGATGCATATGGTGATAGTCTTAGTGGGCTAGCGCATACATTGTTTTTTCTTTATGGCACAAAGTTATACGCTCTTTGAGCTCAATGCTCTTAGTGATGATGAACTCAATAAAGCCGCTGAGGAGCTAGGGACCAAGGGACGCTTGCCCAAGATCTCTCGGCAGGAGTTGGTTTATCAAATTCTTGATGAACAAGCTAGCCAGTCGGCACAACAGATGACAGGCGGTCGCAAATCTTCTAACCAAAAGGCAAAGCCAGCCAAGCAGACTGCTAAAAAGGCTACTGCTAAGAAGGCCACTCCTGATAAGAAAGAAGAGGCAGATAAGGCGGAGGCTATTGCCAAAGCAAAGGCTGCAGCTACCAGTAACCGTCGCAGGACAGCTTCTAAAGAGGAGGATGCGGAACCCAAGGAAGAGGCCAAGGATAGCAAGCCAGCGCGACGTCGTGGTAGACCATCTAAGGCGGAGCAAGAGAGCGCTATGAAGGCTGAGGAATCAATCGATAATAAGTCGACCGACAATGCCCCCAAGGAGGAGGCTAAGTCCGTTGCTAAGCATGAGCCTCAGGTATTTGTCAATAAGAATGCCAGCAACTCAGTGCTTACTGATATGATGGGAATGATTGCCCCAAATCAACCTAAAAAGGAGGAGAAGAAGAGTGCTCCCATTAGTAAGGATGAGGAGGCTAACCACTCAAAACAAACAGCCCAGCAACCTAAGGTTACTCAGCCGGAGCAAAATCAGCAACAGCAAAGGAAGCCACAAAATAATCCTTCGCAAAATAATAATCAGAATCGACAGCCACAGCAGCAACAGCCTGATCCACAACCAGCGAAGCCGATGTACGACTTCAAGGATACCCTACATAGCACAGGTGTGCTAGAGGTATTGCCCGATGGATACGGTTTTATTCGCTCCAGTGACTACAACTATCTATCCTCCCCGGATGATGTCTATGTATCTCAGTCGCAAATAAAGTCGTATGGTCTGAAGACGGGCGATGTGATTGAGGCCATTATTACTCCACCGAGGGATAAGGATAAGTATTTCCCAATGAAGAGCTTGGTACGTCTCAATGGTTGTGACCCTAAGCAGGTGCGTGACCGAGTACCTTTTGACCATCTAACCCCTCTCTTCCCTACTGAGAAATTTAAGTTGGAAGCACCTACAGCCTCTAAGGTTTATGATAAGGTTGGCGTGAGGATAGTGGATCTCTTCTCTCCTATTGGTAAGGGGCAGCGAGGATTGATCGTAGCACAGCCAAAGACTGGTAAGACAATGCTCCTAAAGGACATTGCCAATGCGATTGCCCATAACCACCCTGAGGTCTATATGATCGTTCTATTGATTGATGAGCGACCTGAGGAGGTGACAGATATGGCACGCAACGTAGATGCCGAGGTGATTGCTTCGACCTTTGATGAGCCAGTAGAGCAGCATGTGAAGATTGCCGATATTGTCCTACAGAAGGCCAAGCGATTGGTAGAGTGCGGTCACGATGTAGTCATCTTGCTCGACTCCATTACCCGTCTTGCTCGTGCCTATAATACTGTGCAACCAGCTTCTGGTAAGGTACTATCGGGTGGTGTGGATGCCAATGCGTTACAGAAGCCTAAGCGTTTCTTTGGTGCAGCTCGTAATATCGAGGGAGGCGGAAGTCTCACTATTCTTGCTACCGCACTCACTGAGACTGGCTCCAAGATGGACGATGTGATCTTTGAGGAGTTCAAGGGAACAGGTAATATGGAGCTACAGCTCGATCGTAAGCTCTCCAATAAGCGTATCTTCCCAGCAGTGGATCTGCAGAGCTCTAGCACTCGTCGTGACGACCTACTTCAGGATCAAGAAACCCTCAATCGTATGTGGGTGCTTCGCCGTCATATCAATGATATGACCTCTCTCGAAGCCATGGAGCTCATCAAGTCACGTATGGAGAATACGGTAGATAATATCGAGTTCTTAGCCTCCATGAATAGCTAAGCAATGTCACGAATCAATATACTTAAAGAGGTGTTGAAGTATTTAATAGTACTTCAATGCCTCTTTTCTTTTACCCCCTCCTCCGCGGAGGATAGCATCGTCGGGCTGGTAGATATCCAGCAAGTAGACCCCTCTATTCAGGTAGAGCTGATGTACGCCTCCACCAATAACTTTGTAGGCGTAGATATGTATGGCGAGTGGACAACCGCTTACCTCCTTCCCCATATAGCTGAAAAGCTAAAGCAGGTGCAAGCTCGTCTCAAGAAAGATTGGGGCGAGGAGTACTCCCTATTAATCTGCGATGCAGCTCGCCCCTTGAGTGTTCAGAAAAAGATGTACGATACCGTGCGAGGAACCAAATACCAAGGATATGTCGCATCGCCAGCCAATGGCGGAGGCAGGCACAACTATGGTGCGGCCGTGGACCTTACTATCATCAATACCCAGACGAGAGAGCAAGTGGATATGGGGAGCCCTGTAGACCATTTTGGCATCCGTAGCCATACCGATAAAGAGGAGGAGTTGCTGCGGAAGGGGTTGATCTCTAAAGAGGCCTACGACCACCGTCGCTACCTCACTAAGCAGATGAATGCGGTAGGACTACGCAATATTCGCAAAGAGTGGTGGCACTTTGAGGAGCGTATCTCTATCAAGGAGGTGCGAAGTCGCTACCGCCTTATTCAGTAACCATATTTGAGTCGAGGACAGCGTTCGCTCGGAGGAGCGTATTCTTGAGATATTTGTACTCCTCCACAAATTGGGGCTGAAAGTATCCTTTGGCAATGAGGTTATCTATCTTCTCAGGGCTATAAAAGTGTCCTCTCATATTGAGCGTTGTCTCATAGTTATACCCCCTAAGGTTGAGCACAAATAGATAAACTACCCGCTCATTTTCCGGCGTAGGGTGGTAGCCGTATTTGAGCAGAAACCGGGGCGACTCCTTCAGCTTTAATCCGATAGAGTTGTATGCCCTGCGGATCGCCTCCTCAGGTGTCTCCTCAGGATTAACACAAGTGGTCAGCGGTTGGTCTCTATAGATCGCTGCATGGCAAGGCGCATGCTTATCCTCTACAAAGCAGCCGGTATAAGGACTTTTCGTTAGCCACACTTCACTCCCTCGTACAATAGCCATCCGCACCAATGGAGTGCCGATGGGGCAGCAAAAGGATTGTTTCCAGCAAGCTGATGCCCTGTGAACTCGCACTTGATGAAGCACCGCTCCTATAATAATAAGAAGTATAGGTGCCCACTCCGACCAACCAAATCTATGAAGACCCAAAAGGCAAATGAGCATATACCCAAGGCTCCCGATGCCAAATAGCCGGGCACTAAAGAGCCACTCCTCAATGCTGAGAGGGTTCTCCCGTGCCAAAGTCTCCTCAATTCTCCACAGCCATCCAGCCGAAAGTGCCATAGAGAGTAGGCTCCAATAGAGGTGCCACTGAGGGGCTAGGAAGAAGCTCCCTACCGTGCTTAATAGCAGTGCCAAGACTGGTAGAAAGAGCGTTATTCGCCAAGAGTGCCGATGACGCCTCGTGCCACGAACAAAGAGCAGAAGCACTCCAATGCATAGGAGCACCCATCCTGCCACCATCCCTTTGCCCCACTCACTAGCGATGGGTAGACCAAAAGGAAGGAGATAGGCGAGCCAAAGAAGAGAGGGATTATCCTCCCCTAGCCATTGTTGTAATTTATTCTCTACATACAGCTTCATACTCTTAAAACAGATAGAGTCCCCCAATGGTTGAGTGATGCGAAACCTAGGATGTTCGGGGGTTAATGATAAATGGGTCTCCTCGCGGAGGTCCGATTTGTTGTAGCTCCCCATGTCGCAGTGGGTAGCTACCTATTCACAGGTCTTCGGCACTTGGGGAGGAACGTGCCTAAGACCTGATCCTACTTAAGAGGGACCTCTCCGAGGTACTTATACTCTACCAGTAGCTATTTGAGGTGTCAAAATGTGTGATACCTGATCTCAGTAACCAGAGAGTTACAAACTAAGGAAAGGCTGAGTTACAAACTAAGGAAAGGCTGAGTTACAAACTAATCGATGGCTGAGTTTGTAACTCGCCAATAATTAAGTTTGTAACTCAGCAAATGCTTTTGTAGCCAATTGTATTTCAATAGATTACGAGTCAGCTATTCGCCCCCTCCCCCAGTCGTAGTCATAGGGCATTTTGCTTATCTTTATACTCAGGCCTTCGGCAGAGGTCGTTCTTCAAGTGGTTTGCTTTGTGTAATAGTCTATAGTGCCAAAAGACCGTCATCACGGGCTTTTCAAGCCACTGCTATTAGAAAACATATCTCGCTTGTAAGAGGTGTATATTTTATAGCCCTACGTAATGAAGTCTATTAGGTAATAGCTAAAAGCTATCTATCGGAGCTACATTCTGTCGATGACGGAGCCGAGGGCACCCTTACCTTGGTACTTTTGCTTCGTCGCATTGAAGCGATAAGCAATGGTGAATGATACTCTTGGCATCACCCTTTGCGTGGTGGTCAACTCTGTGTACTTAGTTACCAACCTTACTCTCATAGGTGTAAAGGCAAGGTTATTGAGTTCAAAAGTTGTGGTGAGTGCGTTATCCTTTAGCCATCGCTTTGAGATTTCCATATTGAAATTTGTTTGAGCACCAATTATCTCAAGATTGTCTTGACTTCCACCGCTAGGTAGATAGTTTAGATTGGCAGTGATGGTCAGCTCCTTGGGCAGGGTGAATTGATTTTGCCAATTGATGTATATGAAGGGTTTACGATTGGTGATGGTCTCCTCAAAGTGCTGGAGATCGTATCCAATCAACTTCATACCACCCACTGTGAAGGTGGGCTGCCACCACTTCACTCGAGGGCTAAGTACTAAGGCTCCTCCTAATGTACTGTAGGGTGCAGCATTGATATGCTTCAGTACGGTCTTATGTGGTAGATACTTATTAGGGTCGGAGGGGTCCTTCATTGGTTGCGTCTCTTGTGTAAGAGAGTTGACCTTATACTCATGCGTGAGCATCAGAGTCACCCAGCTCTTATTAAGCATCAGCTGAGTAGTATAGGAGAGTCCTGGCTTGAGGTTGGGGTCACCCACCTGATATTCATATTCGGATATATATTGGTAGCCAGGCTGTAGTCTCCAGAAGCTAGGCCGATTGATCTGGCTTCTAAAGGATAGCTGTGAATTGACTCCCCACAATTGTCCACCAAAGGAGAGGGTAGGGAATAGGTTGGTCTTGATATAATCTTTGATCTCTATTGACTGATTATCGTAGCGGTTGCGTACATGCTCCATACGTAGGCCTGCTGTGAGCATAAACTTTTGGGCGATGGCATGGCTATACTCGGCATAAAGCACATAGGTTTGCTCCTTGAGGGTGCTATTGAGGTCGGGGAGTTTGAGAGCTGGGTCACTGTAGTTGAAGAAACTATTATTGGCCCACGAGTATCCACCCCCTACATTCAGTGAGCCGCCCCAGAGTGGCCCATCGATATCTAGTCTAGCTCCAGCAGATTGGTACTTATCTCCGCTCCTTCCTTTCAACGCCTTTAATTCGTATGCCTCGGTGTAGCCTCTCTTTGTTGTAGTTGTCTTTTCTGACTTCGTACTTTCGTAGTAGTCTATATCTATCTGCGTTTTCCAGTTGCCTATCTTACGCAAATAGTAGAGACTTGGGCGGTGAGCATAGATCCAAGGCCTTGATTCTTCTGTAAAGCTATACAAGGATTTATTCTGCTGTAGCGAACTGATGAGTTTACCTTCACTAGTTGAGAATTCGTTATTGGCACTCAACCGATATTGTACTCCAGCACTTTGCAGGTCGTCGGAATAATTGACGCCGAATGTAAAGTTGTGGTTGTTCCCCCAAAACTTTCCATCTATATTTGTGGTATTTGTCCACTTGTCTTGCCCGATTTTGCCAATGAATGTGGCATCGTCGGTGATACTGATTCCTCTCCAATTGCCATTCCAGCTGTTCATAAAGAAGTCCCAATTATCCTTGCGGTAGTTGAAAGAGAAGTAGGTGCCATAGCCCATTTTACACCCCTTGACCTTTGATAGTCTACCTTCAAGGTATCCGCTGAGTCCCGAGCCAGGTTCGCGGCGGGTGTATATTTTGATGACGGCACCGACCGATGAGCTGTACTTGGCGCCAGGGTTGGTGATCACTTGAATATCCTTGATGAGGTAGGGCTTGAGCTCTCTCAATTGATTGGGGTCGGTCATTAGTCGGTCGTTGATGTAGATAACTGGGGTCCCCTTTCCGGTTACTTTCACCTTGTCGTTCTCCACCTCTACTAGTGGGATACCTCTGAGCACACTGTAGATATCGGTGAGTTTGGAGAGGGGCGATCCATCGATCTGGGTGCTAAGCCCACCTGCCACCAATCGGTGTGAGACACGATTGGCGGTGATGGCTACCTCCTCAAGCATGGTGGCGCTCTCGGAGAGGGGGAGTGTGTATTCCTTGAGGTCTTTGCAAAGCACTTGCTCGTTGCTGTATCCGATCAGACTTGCTTGGAGTAGGATAGGGAGCTTGTGGTCTCCAATAGAGAGAGCAAAGGTGCCATCCTCTTTAGTAACGCCTCCTACGATGGTAGTGGAATCGGGTAGAGCGATGGCTTTAATCGTAGCATAAGGGAGTGGTTTCCCCTCTTTATCCGATACCTTTCCCTTGATCTCTTGTGCCAATAGGTTGCCTGTAGCCAAGCAAAGTATCAGTAAACTGGTGATGAATCGTTTCATAATGTGTGTGTATACCTTAGTGGTTTTGATTATGGCTCTTCTCTATCCTTCCCTCCTTTCTTCCGCAAAGGTAAGTATAAATTCGGTAGTTTGCAAAACAAACAACCGAATTTAACTTAGTTCGAATAGTAAGTTCCAACTTAATTACTTGCAAACAGGGAACATATCCTACTTTTTTGAGTCGCATCATACTCTATATTATTTGATGTGCGCACTGTTTGTCTTTACACATGCAAAATTCTATACATATTGAATTTCCTGCAATACCCGAAAGGGTAATTCTGGAATGGTCCGATGTAAATGGTGCGATTATCACCCTTTCGGGTAAGGGTTTTACTTCTAAATGAGTACATTTGCATTGTGTTTATTCCAGATTGACTGTCAATGAGTGTATTTCTTAATGAAAATAACCGTCTACGGTTACCGCAAGATGTTCGTCCTCAGATAGGAGACGAGCAATACTATGGCTTGCAGCCTTATATTGACTCTGCGAAGGCATTTGCCCGAGTTTCATACAAATCTCTCTACATCATCGATTATAATAGGATGAACTTTCTGTATGTATCGGATAACCCTCTATTCCTTTGTGGCGAGAATGTAGAAACGGTGCAACAAGAAGGATACAACTTTTATTATAATCATGTACCTGAAGAAGATCTTGAATTTCTTACACAGGTCAATAGAGCGGGTTTTGAGTTTTTTAAAGGAGTTGCTGTTTCAGAGCGCTCTCAGTATACAATATCTTATAACTTCCGAATTACTCAAAAAGAATCTCGAGAAAAGATCTTGATTAACCATCAGATAACACCACTCAAATTGGACTCAATGGGAAATGTTTGGTTGGCTCTTTGTTTGGTTTCATTAGCTCCAACTCAAGAAGTTGGAATTGCCTATATGACGGCGGTCAATTCGAATTCGATGTGGCAGTTTTCTCTAAAGAGTGGACGTTGGAAGCAGATTGATAGTATCGTGCTGAATGAATACGAGAAAGCGGTGGTTCGACTAGCTAACCAAGGCTTGTCTGTTGGTGATATTGCCAATGAAATCAACCGATCCGAAGATTCAGTCAAGGGCTATCGAAAAACTTTGTTCCAAAAACTTGGCGTGGGAAATATCTCTGAGGCTATTGCTGTGGCGACACATCGTAGATTAATTTAAGTCATCGTACTCTGAGTAATAGTAGAATTTGGGAAATATCTTTACAAACTCCCCACGAACAATACGAATAAGAATTGAAGTGCATATCCCTCCAACCAACGAAGACGCAATGGATAATTGAGGGGGAGGCAGTAGCATTTTTTCTTTCTCATATGCTCGTATGATATCTTCGATCCATATTTTAGGACGAACCCAATAGTTGAAATAATCTGTAATATATTGGATGGCTCTTTTCTCATACCCCAAATAACTCTCTCCCTCAGTGAGCAAGCTCTCTAAGTTTGCTCCATCTGGAGAAACAACCATAACAATACCTGCAAATCCAATATTATAAGGATGTAATACATAAATGCCGTGCTCCGCACACAAATGGTCAAAGACAAACGGAATGTCACTTTTGAAATCAAGAGTGTTGATTGCTACATCGTGTCCCACAATGATATCCCTCACGTTTTCATGATTGATAAATGTGTTTATCGTCGAAATTTGTGCATTAGGATTGATGCTAAGTAGTCGTTTTTTCAATGCCTCTACTTTGGGCTTTTTCACATCTTCCTCGGTATAGTTCTGCCTATTGAGATTGCTTTCCTCTACCACATCTCCATCGACCAATGTGATAGTTTCAAATCCTATACGCAATAGCGTTTCTGCGATATTACTTCCTATCCCTGCACCAGCAAGTAAGACTCGAAAATCTTTGATTCTCATTTGCTCTTCATCGGATATGTAGATTCGATTTCGTTCGTAGCGTTTCATTTGAATACTATTTTGATTACTTGTTTATGCGGGCAAAGTTCTTATTGTTTGCTTTTCTATGCAATACCCAAAAGGGTAATTCTTCGTGCATTTGCAATATATTAACCATTTGTCTGCTTCAGCCTATGATTTGTGGCGTCAATTGATAGCTGTTTGTAAAGGAAATGTCTGATATGAGAAACAAAAATGTTTGATACGAGAAACAGAAACGTTTGATACGAGAAACAAAAACGTTTGATACGAGAAACAGAAGCTGTCTTTATTGGGAGCAAAGTCCTGGACACCCTTTTTCAGACAGCTACATAAAAAGGAAGGGGCTCAACCATACGGCTGAGCCCCTTTAAGCTATCGGAACGAGTGAGATATTAATAGTGGTTACCCTTCTTCATCTCCTCCTCATCAAACTTATGGAAGTCTAGCTTACGCCAAGCATAGAAGATGTAAGCTAGTACGAATGGGACTACCAGCGAAGCATAAGCCATAACTTCAAGGGTGTATTGGCTAGAGCTACTATTGCGAATTGTTAGCGAGCTCTGTAGGGCAGCGGTAGTTGGGTAGTAAGCTGTATTATTTCAGCCTGCC
>OKRX01001895.1_pt1 | contig 14520 bp, 11 predicted proteins | sample 1601241 | NCBI WGS metagenome assembly OKRX01 (sample SAMEA3541500, study PRJEB24748) | human gut metagenome | biome: human gut; feature: human-associated habitat; material: faeces | place: China | collected 2012
GGATATGAGGACCGACTTCATTTGGTTTAAGGTCGAGGTCCCCGAGGGCGTCGAGGTCACCGACGTCGCAGGCGATACCGCCGACAGGGCCCAGTTTAAGTTCACCGAGAGCGAGCACGCCAGCGATCGCTTCATCCCCGTCTTCGATCCTGACAAGAACGCCGACGAGCTGTTCGACTACGAGGCAAAGTGGAATGCCAGCTTTGAGTGGACCGAGAATGACCCCGTCAAGTACAACGGCAAGACTTGGCGCAACGCTTCCTATACACACTCGGGCGGCGTGACGACTGAGTACTTCACCGAAGCAGGCGGCGGCAGCGTGTACGTGCGCATCGACAACGTCGAGGAGCACAAGGACGCCGTCGAGACCATGATGAAGTCTCTGGAATTTGCCGATGACATCGCCAAGGCCAAGACCGAGGCCATGGATGTTAAGCTCGACGATATCGAGATTAAGCGCTAAGCGACTCGCGAGCGCAACGGGAAACACGAGCGCAGTGCTAACAAGCGGCAGTGCCCCAGTGCTTCGCACCCAGGGAGGGCCGGTAAACCGACCCTCCTTTTCTTATGCCGGTAGCCGACGAACGCGAGGATGCCGGACGCCGGAACCATCCCAGACGCGGTAGCAGCAAAAATAGACAAGCGCCCCAGCACGTCCGCCCGCCGATTTATAGCGCCGCGCACACAATTAAAGCCGGCGCCTTTAAACATCTGGGCAGTATAGTGACCAAAACTATCGCATAACCGCACCCTGCGAACGGAGGAGTTATGACCGAACACCACGCCATCAGTCGCCGAGCGTTTACACTGGGCCTTGGACTCGCCGCGTTGTCGCCATTTGTAAGCCTGCCCGAAACCGCGGGATTGGGCCTTCCCGTGCGCGCGGCATTTGCAGACGACGCTGCCACAGCGTCGGTCAGCCTCGACAATTTCGTCATTCGCCTTCGTCCCGCGGGCTATTTTCGTACCGCGAGCGTCAACGAAGACGGCAACGTCATCGGCAACGTCTGCCACCTGTTTAATGACGGCACGTCCAACAAGCTCATCCTCGAGCACGTGGCGACCGATACAGATAATACAAATTGGTATGCCATTCGCACCTTGCTCAATTTCGAGGAGCACAAGAAGACAGGCTACAGCATTTGGTCGGTCGACGGCGACTCGGACAAAGATGGAAAGGTTATCCACGTATGGAGTGGCGAGTACGACCATAAGGACAGCCGCGCCTATACGTTTGACCCCCAGTCCGACGGAACTTATATTATTCGAGACCGCATATACACGAAAAACGGCATTAACTACCTGGCCATAGAATCGAAAGGCAAAGACCAAGACAACAACAAGATTTGCCAAAAGAAATATCCCATTCCGTGGGAGCTCGAGCTTGTCGGCTACAGCATGGACAAGACCAATGCCACAGTTAGCAGCATCGACTGGACCACGTATAGCAGCTACGTCGACGGACCATGTTGGATGAGCCACGTCGATGACAACAAATACCTCGACGAGCTGAGCATACCGGGAACCCACGATTCGGGCACCTGCAGCGTGGACAACGACACCGAGCCCCAATCCTCACAAGCAAAGTGCCAGCAGGATTACATCCCCACGCAGTTGCTCGAAGGCATTCGCTATTTTGATATCCGACTCGGAAAGGACGACAAGAACGGCGACCCCGGCATCGACCATGGAAGATGCTACCTGCTCAAAAAAGACGGGGGCTATATGCATCTCTCCGATGTCATCGGTTACTTCAAAACATTTTTGAGCGAAAAGCCGTCAGAAGCGCTCATCATGCTTGTGTCACGAGGCAACGACGAGGCTACCGACGAAAGTGTTACGACGGCCTTCGCCAAGGTTATGGGCAAGGATCCCGACCTGTTCTATACGTCGAGCCGCGTTCCCACACTGGGCGAGGTGCGCGGAAAGATCGTCCTGCTACGTCGATTTGGACTCGCCGGCAACAGCGCAAGCGGCCACACGTGGGGACTCGACCTCACCCAATGGGACGACAAAATCGCAGCACACCCCGACAGCTCCTCTATGTGTCTCGTCCAAAACGCGCAAGGCTTTGAAGCCGAGGGGAAAGCAGGCGACAAAAAAGCCTATTGCACCAAGGTATATGCCCAGGACCATTACGAATGCACCGGAACCGACAAGATCGAATGGGTCGATATGGCACTGCGGGAAACGGCCAATCTCACCCGCGGCAAGGTTGACGTCATGGACAATGATGGGTCCAAGGAGCAGGTCTTGGAGCGCTGTTGGTCCATCAACTACACCAGCTGCACGAATCACAAACAAGGAAGCAACCCATTTACCGCAGCGCGAGTGGTCAACGAGCATCTGTACAAGAGCCAGTACATCAACCCCAGCGGCAACGAGAAAACAAAGTCAGATTGCCTCAAGCACATTGGCATCATCGCATCCGACTTTGTTGATGCGGCACTGGCGCGGAGCATCTACCAGCGCAATTACGCACAGCACAAGCAGACAGCTTCGTACTACCTCCCGACCCGCATGCACATGACATACGGCGACTCGCTGAGCGATGCCTCACTCCAAGATGGCAAGACCGTTGGCGAGGGTCATTTCCGCCTTGTCAACAGCAGCAACGTACTCAACGTGGCGGCTTCGGGCCATGCGTTTGCCATCGAATATGTGGACGTCGACGCCTTGGGCAACGAGACCGTTACGGAGCTGCGGGGCTCCGTGCCCATCGATATCGATCCACGCGCGCTGACGCCCCATTTTGAGGGACTCGAAGGCCTTAAGGCCGGCGAAGACGTGCGCGCCAAGATTGCGGCATCACTCGAGGGCAAGCTCGAAACCGATGCCTGCACGGCCCAGCTCGAGTTTGTGCACGACGCGAACGGCGCTCCGGGAACGGCGATGGCCGAGGGCGAGGCATTTGCCGCGGGGACGTATTGGGTGCGTGCGAAAGGCCTGTTGGGCGACGCGGCGCAAAACTACACGCTTGCCACCGACGGAGCCGCAAGCTTTACTGTGACGACTTCGGGCAGTGCAGGCGGCACCGGCACCGACAGCGGTACCAACGCGGACAGCGCCGACAAGAACGGCAAGGGCAACAAGAGCAAGGGCTCGGCCGGAAAACTCGCCGACACGGGCGACGGCTCTGGCATCGCCGCCGGGCTCGCCGCTGCCGCCGTGGCGACAACGGTCGCTGGCGCGGCAATGCTTGCCAGTGACCGCGAAAACGCTGGGGACGATAGCGAATAGGCAAGCCGGCCTTTTAGACACATCGACTCAATCGGGGGCGTAGGACACCGTTCTGTGCCCCCGATTTTTACCCTGGCCCGAACGCCGCCATAGGCTACATCACTATGTTCAGCACGTTGACGAATTCCTGAGCCCGGGAGCGGCTGCTCAGGCTAAAGACACAGGCGGTCAACAGCCTGTTGCGACGAAAAACATTGCGGCCCTTGATCCTGCTGACCCCCGTGATGTCCTTAAGGTAGACAATCTCGGTGTGCTTGCCGCCGAAAGTGCCCTTCTTGAGCACCTCGATACGGTTAGGGTAGATCTTGACGTCTTTAAACCTGCCCGAACCTTTGTCCTGGAACAGCAAAGTGTTGTTATCTATGCGTGTCACTCCCACGGGGTTCGCTAAAACTGCCTCTATGGCCACATTTTAGTCACTTCGGGAATCCTGCACGAAGGCGCTAGGCGACATTGAAATTCGAGTCCGCGCGAGGCTTTAAACTAAATGCAATAAAGATGCATTCCACAAGAGGAAAGTGGGGCGACAGTGATGGGCGAACTGGTAAACCGTGGAGAATCGGCAATCGTGCCAGAAGTTTTTTACAAGCAGGTTTCCTCGATTCTCAACGCCGCTCGCGACAAGGCCTATACCGCCGTTAACTTTGCGATGGTTGAGGCGTATTGGGAGATCGGCAAGAGCATTGTTGATGAGCAGGGCGGAGAGGAGCGCGCCAAGTATGGAGAGGCGCTGCTCAAGGCCCTCGCAATCAGACTTACCAAGGATTTTGGTAAAGGTTTTGAAGCAAGAGAGCTGCGTAAAATGCGTCAGTTCTATCTTGCATTTCCAATTCGGGACTCACTGCGTCCCGAATTGAGTTGGACACATTATCGCAGGTTAATACGCATTCCTGACCCCGAAGCTCGCACCTGGTACATGAACGAATGCGCCGATTCTCGCTGGAGCACGCGTCAGCTCGAGCGCCAGATCAACACCATGTTCCGCGAGCGCCTGCTTGCCAGCAAGGACAAGGAGGCCGTCACCCAGGAAATCCAAAAGAGCGCCCCGGCTCGTCGCCCCGAGGATATCATCCGTGACCCATATGTACTGGAGTTTTTAGGTTTCTCGGACGATACTGCGTTTCGCGAGAGCGATCTAGAGCAGGCGCTCATCACGCATCTTCAGAAGTTCCTGCTGGAGCTTGGCCGTGGTTTCGCTTTCGAGGCGCGCCAAAAGCGCATCACCTTTGATGGGCGCCATTTCTATATTGACCTTGTGTTTTACAACTATCTGATGCGCTGCTTCGTGCTCATCGACCTTAAGACCGATGACCTTACGCATCAGGACCTGGGCCAGATGCAAATGTACGTGAACTACTACACGCGCGAGCTCATGAACGAAGGCGACAATCCGCCTATAGGCATCGTGCTCTGCGCGGACAAAAGCGACTCGATTGTCGAGTACACGCTGCCCGAAGACAACGACCAAGTGTTTGCCGCCAAATACTTGCCGTATCTTCCAAGCAAGGAAGAGCTGGCGCGCGAGCTGAGTGCCGAGTACCGCGCCATCAACGAAGCGACTTATGGCAAAGCGCAAGGGCAGCAGCACGTTGCGACCGATACCCCCGACGGCGCTCCACATCATCCGGGAAAGAGGAGCTTTCCATGACAGACAGACCGAAAACAACACTGCGCGACTGCATCTATGGGCTTGCCGTCGGCGACGCGCTGGGCGTTCCATACGAGTTTATGCCTCGTGGCACGTTCGAATGCACGGACATGATCGGCTACGGCACGCATGGGCAGCCCGCCGGCACCTGGAGCGATGACACGTCCATGACGCTTGCCACCTGCGACTCGATTAGGGAGCTCGGTCATATCGACACCGCAGACATGCGCGACAAGTTCGTAGGCTGGATTGCCCGTGGCGAGTATACGATCGACGGCGTTTTCGATTACGGCGGCACGACCGCCCGCGCCCTGCACACCGGCAAAGGCGGCTCCGGCGAACGCGACAACGGAAACGGTTCACTCATGCGCATCGCGCCCCTGGCGTTTGTCGACGCGACTGGCGACGAGATCTGCGAGGTCTCCGCGATAACGCACGCCCACAGAACGTCGACCGATGCATGCGTCATATTTGTCGAGCTGATGAGGGGCGTGATGAACGGCACGCTTCCCTCGTGGGCGCTTCATCTGAAAGGTGTGCCTGAGCAGGAAATCAGGTCCGGCGGCTTCGTGCGCGACACCCTTAAGGCCGCCAGCTGGTGCTTTGTTAACACCAACAGCTACGAAGATTGCGTCCTTGCCGCCGTCAACCTGGGCGACGACACCGACACCACCGCAGCCGTCGCAGGCGCCCTCGCCGGCACGGCATACGGCATCGACGCAATTCCGCAGGAGTGGATTGACACCCTGCGCGGTAAAGAGCTGATTGAGAGCTGCTTGTTTTAGGGTGCCATTCAAGAAATAAGGCAGGAGGCATCATGGAGAGGAAGATCGCGAATATAGACGAGTTCCAAGTGGACGAAAACGGGATTCCGCTATTTCCAGCAGGACTGAAGGAAGAAGCCAACCTCTACGTCCTCCCCGATGGGCGCTACCTCCCCTGCGGGCTCTACAGGACCGCGGACGGCGGTTCGCTCATTTATGAACCGTTCGAACTCAGCACCTTCGGGCAGATGCTTGCTCAATTCAAAGAGTGCTAGAGGTTTGATTGCCCGTTAGATCGACACTGTTCCAAACCATGGGGTGGGTAGGATGTCTCCCACCGCGGCCTGTGAGGTAAAATCTTGACTGCCGCGGAATCCGCCTGCGGGCAACGCTCCGATCTCCGATTGGGGTGAAGCCTATGAACTTGTTTCTTGAAATCCTGCGCCTCTCGATGTATGTGACCGGCATTGCCCGGAACCTCTACTCGATCTGGCGGGAATATAAGCAGTAACGGATAGCGAGGGGAGTCATGAAAAGGGCCGGTTGCAGCCGGCCCTTTAGACATTAGCACCTGCGTTGCCCGCGTCTCCGAAGTTTGAGTAGCTGAGGAGCGGGTTCCGCGGCACATCTTGATTTTACCCAGTGGCAAGACTCTTTTACAGCCGTTCCACCGTTTATTTACATCTGCCATCACGGACATCGCCCGTGCGGGCTCGAGTCCCGCCGCCCCGACCAAAACAGGATCATCCCCGCGCGTGCGGGGAACAGGATTGTTTGCGCTCCACATGTCTTGACGGATTGGTAGGGCGCTTTTCTATGGGCAGAAGATCTGGTTATCGCTACATGATTGAGTTAAGAACCCTCACGAATTCCTCTGCCTGGGAGCGGCTGCTCAGTCTATAGCCGTAGCCCGTCCGCAGCCTGTTGTTCAGAATCACCTGCTTGCCCTTGATCCTATAGACACCGGTGACGTCATTCAGGTAGGTCACCTCTATATGCTTGCCGAAGAAGCGGTTCTTCTTGAGCGTGGTAATCCGATTCGGGTAGATACAGATCTCCTTGAAAACACCGGCACCCTTATCTCTGAACAGCAGCGTGTCGTTGTCCATTTCTATTCCTCCTTGTTGACGTTGGTTAGATTGCGGTCCGAACTGTCATATTGTTTGATTACCAGTTAGATCGACACTGCTCCAAAACATATCTGACCAACGGATGACGACATAGCGCGTTTGATTACCAGTTAGATCGACACTGCTCCAAAACGAAGAGTATCGTCAATCTCGGAGTAGCTGGTTTGATTACCAGTTAGATCGACACTGCTCCAAAACAATACAAGGCGTTCATGGAGATGGATGAGGTTTGATTACCAGTTAGATCGACACTGCTCCAAAACCAACAACGAAACGGAGAGAACCATGAACGAGTTTGATTACCAGTTAGATCGACACTGCTCCAAAACGTACGTCTTGAACTTCAAGCGTCCCGCCTGGTTTGATTACCAGTTAGATCGACACTGCTCCAAAACCACTCGTGCATCTTGTCCGTGGTCGTGTGAGTTTGATTACCAGTTAGATCGACACTGCTCCAAAACCTTACAAAAGGCATGTGCCGCACACCTCTTGTTTGATTACCAGTTAGATCGACACTGCTCCAAAACCGGATATCGCCAACAGTTGGATCATTCACCGTTTGATTACCAGTTAGATCGACACTGCTCCAAAACGAAAACCCATGGTCGCGATCGCCGCGTTAAGTTTGATTACCAGTTAGATCGACACTGCTCCAAAACCACTTTGACCGTGCCCGGCGTTTTGGTGGTGTTTGATTACCAGTTAGATCGACACTGCTCCAAAACGGGCAGACGGCTTTGATGCACGACATGTGGGTTTGATTACCAGTTAGATCGACACTGCTCCAAAACTCACGCATTGCGTGATCAACGGCACTGCGGTTTGATTACCAGTTAGATCGACACTGCTCCAAAACCAGCCGTACGCTCTATCCAATCAAGACGCGTTTGATTACCAGTTAGATCGACACTGCTCCAAAACAACTTTGGCGCCCAGACCGATAACGCAGTCGTTTGATTACCAGTTAGATCGACACTGCTCCAAAACGCATCACCCATGCCATTTGTGGCGCTCTCGGTTTGATTACCAGTTAGATCGACACTGCTCCAAAACTCTTGGGGCTCTTGGTATTTCGGCGCGATCGTTTGATTACCAGTTAGATCGACACTGCTCCAAAACGCTTGAAACCCATCCCCGCACCTTTTTTCCGTTTGATTACCAGTTAGATCGACACTGCTCCAAAACCATTGGAGCAAATTCCCTACTGCGACGGGACGTTCAATCTAACCGATCAGTTCTTTCAATGCTCTAAAAACTGCAGGTCAACCGTTAATTTTTGTTCATGTCCGTAAGACATGGTATCTTTTTTATTTTCCAGGAGCAACAGACTCAATTTAAGGAAAAACACGTGGTCATAGAGTGTTTGCAGCTCATTTTCCGTCAAAAAAGTTTTGAGATTTACAAATACGATTGTCTTTCTGCAGCCAGCGTCAAGAGCAAATGAAAGAAAATTCAGCAGATTATCAAGGAACGATTTATCTTCTTGAGGCGCTGCGCCAAATCCTAAAAACTTGAGGTAGCGCTTCAAATCCCATTCTAACCCAAACCCCAAATCGGCATTAAAGCCAAGGTTCAATCCGCCTAAACGCAGTTTTATTGCACGTTCAGCCTCTTCCACCTGCATGCGCAGATCTTCGTCTTCTAGAAACTCACGCTCAACCTTCTTGGTGATTGCGGTCATAAATGCGCGGTCATCCCATGGAAGATTCAGCGCATCAGGCACCACCATTAGAGCGCTGCCGGGCTTTATCTCCTCATCGTCTTTCCAAAGGGAATAAGGCTCCATCGCCTGGCGCCCCAATCCGTTTTGCAAAGAAGCTACAATCCGCGCGAACAGGGCCGAGTTCTCGACTTGCAAAACCGATGTCTCCCCTGCTACTAGCTCCACCGGGTGTTCGAGCCCTGAAAACACGAGCCTCATAAAACCAGAAGCTCCTCCATTGTGTCTATCTCCTCATGGGCCTCGCGGTTACCCGTTATGTACTCCATGGTTGAAAACTGAGATTCGGTCACGCGCAAAACCTGTACAAGGCCAGCTGGCGGGCGATGTTTCCTGAGTCTTTGCACCGCGCTTCCCGCCGCCCCATCGTTAACAACAAGCTTTGCATACACGGATTCCTGGAGCATAAGATAGCCATCTTTAAGAAGAAATTTGCGGAACACCCGGTAGTCTTTTCTCTGCGCAGGAGTATCGACGGGCAAATCAAAGAAGACGACAAGCCTCATATATCTGATCCTTTCCCCGACACTCATACGACCTCAAACGACTCGATTTCGTCTACCGACAGCTTCCGGTCAAGGGCCTTGAAGCAATCGGCAACATACAGAGAGATTACGGAGCCCACGCGATATGTGCCGCCTCGATATGCAATTCCCTGATTGAGCATGTCGACCAAGAGCAGCTTTGTCTCCTTAGAGAACTCGCCGTCAAAGTTATCGAACACAATGCGGTCGACAAGAGGCCTAAACGGCTCCATAAAATCGCAGCTCAAGTTGAACTGGTTGAACTCATTTCTGTGGCAGATTCCCACCTGCGTAAGGTATCCGCGCGCTGCGATCTCGCGATTGACGCTCGACAGCAGAATCGCATACCCATAATTGAGAGCAGCATTCAGAGGTGTATCGTCATCCCTCGAGAAGGATGGACCAAACAGAGAGTTGAAATACAGCCGGGCTGCATGTCCTTCGCGATTCGTCGTATCACCCGAGCGCACCTCGACAACAATGCTCTTAAGCGTCTCGCCCTGTTCCTCACGCGCACGGGTGTGAAGCACGTCAGATTGATGCTTAATCTTGTCGCGTACGATGCGTTGCCATACGCGCTTTTTAATCGGCTCGCCCCACTCAAGCTGTTCTGCGATACGCTTGCTGGTGTTATGGGCCCCGTATAGCGGCAAATACTGCCCAATGGGATCGCGCTTCTCGTCAGAAACGACAAACGCGACCTTTGCCTTGGCAAGCTCCGAGAGCAGATAAGCGCTTATGAACACCTGGTTGGTCTGGAGGACGACCGACGAAATCTCCGAAAGATGGACCTTCGCCGTGTCGTCCTCGCGGCGGACAACCATGTACCCGCCCTTGTACTGCAATTTGCAGGGGTTTGAAATGACAATGTTCCTAAAGCCCGACACGGGTCCTTCTCTCGAACATGCCCGTTACAGACTGGTCAATGATAAAGAACGGGGCCGCTGGTTCGTTGATTAGTTTTGACATATCCGTCACCATAGCGCCCGCTTTTGCAGGCCCGCCAATTCCAGAGAGATCAACGACTCGATCTGCGCCGTTTTCAATACGAATTAGGCCAAATGCAAGCTCACGCTGCTGCAACTCATCGAGCACAGAAACGGAAGACAGCCGAGAGAGCTTAAGCTGCCTGGACAACTTTCCACAAGTTGCATTGGCAGCGTGGTCAATCTTGTGCACCAATCCCTCAAGCAAAGGAAGGACGCTTAGTCTTTCATCCTTTTTAGACATATTTAACAGCAACATCTCATCCTGCGAAAACGCAAGTTGAGAGCCCGATCTGACCTCCTTTGCGCCAGTAATAATCAAACGGTCTCCATCAACCTCAATCAGCTGCTTCTTGTAGATCTTCGGCCTCGTGATACCGACGTACTCCAAACCCTCCTTCTCCGCAAGCTCACGCGCGTACTCGCCGAGTGCCGCCGAGTCGCCTTCGATGCGCGCCGCGAGCCACACGGGAACCTGAGAGAACCGGAATACCGGCTTTCCCTTCTTTTTGGCCTCATAGATAAAGAAGTACGCAAACTGCTGGCTCGAAAAACCACCGTATTGCTTGGCGTCGAGCCCCTGCTTGGTCGACAACTCAAGCTTTGCACCCATCTTGGGATCACGCGGCGAGTAAATCGTTGCCTTCCAGAACGCGCCCGTATCCTCCTGAGGCATCCTCGAGATGTAGCACTGGCGATAGTTAAGCGCACGGCGAATGCTCTCAACCTCCGCCGCTGCATTCCAGCCGTCCGGAAGATACTTTCCCCTATAACGCTTGACCTCGTCGTCCTCGGTCCAGGCATCGTCAAAGACCTCGCCCGTCTCGGGATCAAATCCCGCAGTCATAAAACTATTGACAACGAAACCCGCTGATCCAGGCATGCGGTGGGTTTTCTTAAACAGCTCGGACTGCTCGCGCACGTACTTCTTAATCACGTGCGAGTAGCCAATGGGGTTCTCATACATTCCGGGGTGGCGCATCTGAATAAACAGGCCCAAGCGACATGCCAGATAGGCATCATGCGCATGATGGAAATCATTGGCTTCGCGGCATTTGACCAAGCCGGCTGCCTCACGAAGGTTGTGCGATACGCTCGCCTTAACGGGAACGATCTTCGTTCCCTCGTCGGCATAACGCGCCTCAAGCAACGCCTGCGCCATCTTGACCATCTGGCTCGTCTCCACGAGCTGGCGCGCGACGAAGCCCTTCATGGCATTCTCGTTTATGGAAGACCTCAGCAGGTTGCGATACTTTTTATCGCCAATGAGCTTCGCCTGATGCAGCTGCTTCCACGTTTCGCCCATCTTCCAGCGAATGCTCTTATCAATCAAAAGCTGATCGGTCTTGTGCTGGTTCTCCTCGCGGTACACCAACGCCTTGTTTTCGAGGCTGTCGTCCTTAATATAGGCGCGCGGAATGATATGGTCGACCTCGTACTCACCCGATCCCGCCATAAGCTTATTGAGGTCGATAGCGCGGCCCGAATACAGGCATTTTCCGTTCTGCATCAAATAGAGAGTCAGGCGCTCGTCAAGGTCTACATTGGCTGCCTTGAGCTCCTTGAAATCGTCCATAACAGCCAGGTCGCAGCCCTCGGCCTTAAACGCCTTGAGCGCATCCTCGATGGCGTCCCAGCGCTTCGTGGCCCGCTTGCCCTTTTTCTTTTCGTCCTCGTCGTGAGTCACCTCAACAAAAACGTTGGCCGGCGCGTGCCCCGCAATCTTTGCGATTTCGTCGACAATGCGAATCGCTTGATTCAAGCTGCGACGAATCGCCGGGGATCCGGGAAGCTCATTTACGCCTAGAGACTTCTCGTGTTCGGCATAATATTTGCGATTGTGTTCATCCACTTTTTCCTGGAAGCCCAGCGTGTTGTCGTGGAGAATCTCCATCATCACCATGGTCTCGCCCAAGCGACGCTCGGAGCTGGGGTTTCCTTCTCGCAACACGTCCATGATGCTCATAGAGCGACCAGCTTGCGTATCAATTCTAATACCCGTCAGGAACTTCTCCGACAGACGCCCCCAACCAGTCAGACGCTTTTTGCAGATCTTTTTAATCTGCTCGGCATCGAGCATTCCGTTGCCACTGGGGCCAAACTCATCCTGCAGTTTTTCCTTAAGGATCGAGCGGTCCTCAAACAACGTGTTCCAAAGAATGATCTTCTCGATAACCGGATACTCGGCACGGCTCAACTCGTCCACACCAAAGATGTCTTTGGCAAAGAAGATGTACGAGTCCATCTTCGATTCAAGACCGCTCTCACCCTGGCCGCCGCGGACAACCGGATTTGTCGCGTCGCCCTCTTTTACAAGCCAGTCGGCAATCATCTTGTAGGTAACGCGACGCTTTTTATGGAAAAGCTCATGGACAATACCCTCGCGCTGCGCGGCATCCAGGCGTTGCCAATCGTTACCATCTTCGGACCAGCGAACGCCATTGAGTTCGTTCAGAACGCAGAACTCCTCATAGAGCAAAGACTGCTTGGGAAGCACCTTCTCGCCAGCAAGATAAGTGCAATCACCCGTCATGCGCAGGATAAAATTCTCTGCGCTCTTATTCTTATCGATTACGGTATCCCAGTTCCAAGGCGTGATCGTCGCATCTTCCATGCCGGGCTTACGCTCGGACCATTGGAATCGGTGGTTGCCATGTTTGTCCTGAGCAGCATTTTTAGGCGTCAGCGGTCCCACATAGTACGGGATACGGAACGTGACCAGGCTCTCGATCTTCGCAGCCTCGTCCTTAAGGAACGGATAGAAGCGACCCTGGTTTTTGAGAATGGCCTGCAGCTCCTCAAGATGCAGCTGATAGCAGATGGCACCGTTATCACTCGTCTTAAGGCGACGTAAAAAGCGTTGTTTGTCGAATGCGTCCATCATGGCGGTATAGCGCTCGTCCGTCTCCGCGCCCGTTCCCGCAAAGAGCTTCTTTACGGATTTGTCGAAGTCATCGTAAGACAGTTTATGCAGGTCATATGCGGTATAGCCCTGTGCCTTAAAGGCATCGTAGTCGCGTGAGGGGTCATCGCTATTCGAATCATGATAGGTTGCGCCGCGGAAGAAAGACTCATATGAGCCGGGAGCATATTCGCGGACCAAAGTCTTGAGCCGATCAAGATCATCCGCGTAACAATTGTACTTTTCGATCATGTTGACCGAGATTGTCCGGCCCTCAGCATAGGACAAAAGCCCCTGCAGCACGTAAGCAGAGTAAACACCGCAAACGGACTCAAGAAGCTCCACGCAGTCATCGGGGCATGCGGCCTGCAGCGCTTCTAGCTTCTCGTCATCCGAAGGCGCGAGCTTAGTTGCCTCGCATTCAAAATCGCCAAACACGTCTTTGAACTCACACTGAAGGCCAACGACAGCGTTCGACAAAGCCTTTGCCAGCTTTTTGTTCGCAGCCGCATCCGCAGTGTCCACTTTTACAAGCGCCTGAATGTCTTTTGCCTTTTGCGAACGAGAAGACCTCTCGTCAGCCAAGATTTTCGCTACAGAGGGTTCATCAAGCTTCGCGAACTCGTATTCTCTCGATTCGCACCATGCCTTCAAAGCACCATTAAGGTTCTTAAGAGCATCCGACGTCTTCGCCGTCTTTGCCGTCAGCTTCTCTCCCTGGCGCAAAAAGTTACCGCGATGCTTAACGATGTTATGGATTGCAAGATAGACCAAACGAAGATCGGCCTGCTCATCGGTGTCCATAAGGTAAGCGCGCAGATGATAGATGGTCGGGAAGCGATCGTAGTAATCGGCCTTGGTGAAGTCCTTGGTAAAAATCGGGTCGCCTTCGATGGTTCGCGACTGATTGAGTCGCATGAAAAAGCCGGGGTCAACCTCACTCATCGCAGGCTCGAACAGCTTTTGCAGCAAGTCGAGGCGCCAACGACGGCGCACGTAACGGCGGCGCTGCCCACGATGAACGCGCGCCTCGGACGCCGGCTGCGCACTATCGAACAAACGGCTACCCCACGTTGGCTGCTTCTTAAAATGCAGAAGCTTGCCCTGGGCATCAGTCACCGCCCAGCCAACGGAGCCGGTTCCCATGTCGAGGCCGATATTGTAGTCGCCAGAGTAGTTTCTTAAATTCATGTCGACCAGCCCTTCCGCGCTATGTTACAGTTGCCTTGTCGATTACCAGTTACATCGACACTGCGAGTCAAAATACGGCTTTGCCAAAAATGCCTTCCTTGGAAGGCGTCCCGTAGGGGACAATTTGACTTGCCAGAGGGGTTCCATTTGGAGCCCCTCTTTTTTTGATACTACTACCGCTTACGGACTTTTTTTAATAGCTATCGGCAAACGTAATGTTGCCCAACGTTTGCGCTGTGAGCATAAGTGTTTAATGGAGCGCCCACGTACCTTGTCGCCGCACAAAAACGGGGCGGCCCGCACCCCTGCGAGCCGCCCCGTGCCCCTGGCTATCACACCGCCATGCCGACCGGCACCGCTCCCCTACTTCCCAAATAGCGCACCCAGTAGGCCGCGGCGTTTGGGCTTCTCCTCT
>OKRX01001899.1_pt1 | contig 14504 bp, 11 predicted proteins | sample 1601241 | NCBI WGS metagenome assembly OKRX01 (sample SAMEA3541500, study PRJEB24748) | human gut metagenome | biome: human gut; feature: human-associated habitat; material: faeces | place: China | collected 2012
TGGACGTCAGCAGAAGTCCTTGTGCAAAGACACCCCGATAAAAAACACTTCGCAAAACCTTTCTAATGCACAAGCTCCAACTAAAATACGTAAACCATTAACACTAGTCAATAATTTTGGGTAAATTTGTGCATATTGTAGGAAGAACATTGGATCAGCCTATAGCGTTGATTTGATAGAACATATAAATAATCTATACATAGATGATTACTAGAGAGCTAAGTGAGCAGGAGCTACTAAGACGCCAGAGTCTAGAGAAGCTGAGAGAGATGGGGATCAACCCCTATCCTGCAGAAGAATTTAAGGTGACCGCACATGCCGATGAGGTATTGGCATCCTTTGATGATGAAGCGCCTCGTAGAGAGGTGACTATGGCGGGGCGCATAATGATGCGCCGTATCATGGGCAAAGCTTCATTCTGTGAGCTACAAGACTCCACTGGGCGTATCCAGCTCTACGTAACAAGAGATGATATCGCACCTGGGGAGGAGAAGGAGCTTTACAATGTAGTCTTTAAGAAACTCCTGGATATCGGCGACTTTATCGGGATTAAGGGATATGTATTCCGCACCCAGATGGGGGAGATTTCGATTCATGTACAAGAACTTAAGCTCCTTTCGAAGAGCCTTCGCCCACTTCCTGTAGTGAAGGTAAAGGATGGGGTTACTTACGATGCCTTTGGCGACCCTGAGCAGAGATACCGTATGAGGTATGTAGACTTGGTGGTTAATCCTCAAGTAAAGGAGGTATTCATAAAGAGGAGCAAGACCTTCAAAGCGATGCGTGAGTTTTTGGACGCCCGTGGATATCTGGAGGTGGAGACTCCTATCCTCCAAAGCATCCCTGGTGGCGCCGCCGCTCGCCCCTTTATCACTCACCACAATGCCCTAGATATTCCACTCTATCTCCGTATCGCCAATGAGCTTTATCTGAAGCGCCTGATAGTTGGCGGATTTAATGGTGTGTACGAGTTTAGCAAAAACTTCCGTAACGAAGGAATGGACCGTACGCACAATCCAGAGTTTACTGCCATGGAGGTCTATGTCCCCTACACTGACTACAATTGGATGATGGAGATGACTGAGCAGATGCTGGAGTACATCGCCATCCAAGTGAATGGAACGACTAAGACTAAGGTGGGAGATCGGGAGATTGACTTTAAGGCACCCTACCCTCGTGTAACAATGAGGGATGCCATCCTAAAGTACACTGGCTTTGATATTAAGGGCAAGAGTGAGGAAGAGCTTCGCGCCGCCTGCAAGGAGCAAGGAATAGCAGTGGATAATACCATGGGCAAGGGGAAGCTGATCGACGAACTATTTGGCGAGAAGTGTGAAGGGCATTATATCCAACCTACCTATATCACTGATTACCCTGTGGAGATGTCGCCACTAACCAAGATGCACCGCACAGAGCCAGGGCTTACGGAGCGCTTCGAATTAATGGTGAATGGCAAGGAGCTCCTCAATGCTTACTCAGAGCTAAATGATCCTATCGACCAATTGGAGCGTTTCCACCACCAAATGGAGCTTTCAGAGAAGGGCGACGATGAGGCGATGCTTATCGATCAGGATTTCGTAAGAGCACTCGAATATGGTATGCCCCCAACAAGTGGTATGGGTATTGGAATGGACCGCTTCGTGATGCTCCTGACTGGACAAGAGAGCATCCAAGAGGTGCTATTATTCCCCCAAATGAAGCCCGAAGTGAAGGCCAAGAGCGAATCGACAGAAAAAGATGATGAATAACTGGCAACCAGGTAAAATAGGGATCATCGGCAGTGGTAGCTGGGGTACTGCTCTCGCCAAGATTGTATTGGAGCATGAGGAGCGCATCAACTGGTATTTCCGCTTCGGAGAGACTGTGCGACAGTTTAAACACTCGCAGCATAACCCAACCTACCTTACCAGCCAGATTTTTGATACCGATAGGATAGACTTCTTTACGGATATTCCTAAAATTGTAGCAAATTCTGATACGCTCATCCTAGTGACTCCCTCTCCATATATCAAAGGAACTCTGGACAAAGCTAAGCCTGGTACGCTACAGAAAAAGACGATTATCAATGCAGTGAAGGGTATTATTCCCGACAACTATGTGGTGATATCGGACTATCTGAGCGAGCAACTGCAGATCCCTGAGGATCAAATCGCAGTGATCAGCGGACCAACACACGCTGAGGAAGTGGCACTGGGGCGACTGAGCTACCTTACTCTTGCCTGTAGTAATGGTGAGAAAGCTAGACAGATGAGTGACATATTTTATTCGGACTATACTTTCTGCAACGTGAGCAGGGATGTGCGAGGCATAGAGCTGGGTAGTGTATTAAAGAATATCTATGCAATTGCCGCTGGAGTATGTCAAAGTCTCCGGATGGGGGATAACTTTCAGGCAGTCCTCCTCTCAAATGCGACGAAGGAGATGGATTACTTCCTCTCGGAGGTGACTAAGATGGAGCGCAATATCTATGACTCGGTATATCTTGGAGACCTCCTAGTAACTGGATACTCTCGCTACAGTCGTAATCGCACTCTTGGGACACTAATCGGTAAAGGGTACTCTGTGATGCAGGCTCAAGATGAGATGGAATTGACTCCTGAGGGTTATTACGGTGCAAAGTGCATCCACGTTCTTTCCAAGAAACACGACATTAAACTTCCAATAGCGCAAGCAGTGTACAACCTTCTTTACAAGAAGGACAATGCACGGGAAACCTTTGAAAAGCTGAGCTTAACACTTAAGTAAACAAATATAAGATGATAGTAAACATAAAAAATGCTCTTAGAGATGGTAAAGCAAAGGATCTCTATGAAGCACTCTTGCCAAAAGCGAAGGAATGTCACCAACTCTTACACTCCGGGGAAGGAAAAGGAAATGACTTCCTAGGTTGGAGAGAACTTCCATCTGAAATCTCTGATGAGATGATAGCTGATATTCAGGAGACTGCCAATAGACTACGCAAAGACTGCGAGTATGTTATATCAATAGGTATCGGCGGATCTTATCTTGGTATTAAGGCTGTAGTAGAGGCACTCTCAGACTCTTTTGCCCACTTGAAACCAGCAACAGGCGCCCACCTACTATTCGCAGGGCATCACATCTCTGAGGATTATATGTCTGAGCTATTAGCACTAGTAAAGGGGCATAAGTTCGGACTTATTAATATCTCGAAGAGTGGCACTACCACTGAGCCTGCTATTGCATTCCGCCTTCTAAAGCAACTACTGGAAGAGCAGGAGGGAGAGGAGTTTGCACGCCAACATATCGTAGCGATTACAGACAAGTCAAGAGGAGCATTGCGCACACTTGCCGATAAAAAGGGGTATAAAAGCTATATCATCCCTGATAATGTAGGCGGACGCTTTAGTGTACTCACCCCTGTAGGGTTGCTACCTATAGCTACAGCAGGGCTGGACATCAAAGCTCTGGTAAAAGGGGCGAAAGAGATGGCCAATAGGCTTGATATTAACAGCGATGAAGCATCTATCGTAGAGCAGCATGCAGCCACCCGAATTGCCTTGTACCAAAGTGGCAAAAAAATAGAGCTACTAGTTAATTTTCACCCAAAGATGCATTTTATTAATGAGTGGTGGAAACAACTATTTGGTGAGAGTGAAGGAAAAGACCACAAGGGTATTTTTCCAGCGGCAGTCGACTTTACCACTGACCTGCACTCAATGGGACAGTGGATCCAAGATGGGGAGCGCATTATCTTCGAGACTTTTGTGACGATAGATGAGAGCGAGCACTGCGTGGAGATTCCAAGTGACAAGGAGAACCTTGATGGCTTGAACTTTATTGCTGGCAAACGAATTAGCTTTGTCAATAAGCAGGCTGAGAAAGGAACGATGCTAGCGCACTTAGATGGAGATGTACCACTCGTTAATATCACGCTTCCAAGGCTTGATGCCTTTAATATCGGGCAGCTCTTTTATTACTTTGAGAAGCTGGTAGCGATCAGTGGGTACCTCAATCAGGTTAATCCATTTGACCAGCCTGGGGTAGAGGCGTATAAAAAGAATATGTTTGCACTACTAAATAAGCCAGGTTACGAAGAAGCGTCGAAGGTTATTCAAGGGCGTGTAAACGAACTATAACTTCTATGAATAAAAGCTACAATACACTTTCCAAACCTCTGATCCTACCTGAATATGGTAGGCATATCCAAAATATGGTGGACTACTGCTTGACCATTGAGGATAAAGCAGAGAGACAACGCTGTGCAGAGTCTATCATCTCCACGATGGATATGGTCTCCACACGAGATAAGGAGCGTGAAGATCATATGCAAGTGCTATGGGACCACTTATTCATCATGTCGGGTTTCGAATTGGATATTGACTATCCTTTTGAAGTCACCTCACGGGAGGAGTATGAGTCTCAGATAAAGTGTGCCTTGGATAATGATCACCAACAAAAGCCACTCTATCGTCACTACGGCAGAATCATTGAGCGGATGATACAAGCGGTACTAGCACTTCCTGAGGGAGAGGAGAGGGAGGCACTGGCCAAGGAGACCGCCTTGCAGATGAAGCGTAGCTACATGCAGTGGAATAAAGACAGCGTAGCCAATGCAAAGATTTTTTCGGATCTGTATGAGCTATCAGAGGGGAAAATATATCTGGATGAGCTCAATTGCCAGCTGCCTGATGCTAAGGAGTTGGCCACTCCTCAGACCCCTCAAAAGAATAACCGAACCTATACGATGAAAAGGAATAAAAACAATCGTAGGAAGAGGAAGTAGATGACGTCATACCATTATAAATACTAAAGTACTATGAGTTCGTTTGTCGTAGAAGGAGGGCACCAGCTTCGTGGAAACATCTATCCACAAGGTGCTAAGAATGAAGCCCTACAGGTCATTTCAGCTGTTCTCCTCACTAAAGAGGAGGTGCAGATTAGCAATATCCCTGATATTTTGGATGTCAATAATCTGATACAGCTTCTCATGGATATGGGAGTACAGGTAACAAAGCTTACGGCAGACACTTATACCTTTAAAGCAGACAAAGTCAACCTAGACTTTGCCTACTCCAAGGCATTTCTTGAAGCGAGTGGCAGACTACGTGGTAGTGTGCTACTCATCGGGCCACTTTTGGCTAGATTCAAGAAAGCCCTTATAGGTAAGCCTGGTGGCGACAAGATCGGAAGACGTAGATTGGATACGCACTTCCAAGGTTTTATAGACCTCGGAGCAAAAATGAAGTATGACTCCCAAAGAGAACTTTTTACGATAGAGGCAGAAGAGCCGATGCGAGGCACCTACATGCTACTGGAAGAGGCATCTGTGACAGGTACCGCCAATATCATTATGGCAGCTGTCCTCACAGAGGGGACTACTACTATATACCATGCTGCTTGTGAGCCATATATCCAGCAATTGTGCAAAATGCTTGTACGAATGGGCGCAAAGATTGAGGGCATAGGGAGTAACCTTCTGACCATTACGGGAGTGGAGAGCCTTGGGGGCGCACAGCACCGACTTCTGCCCGATATGATCGAGGTGGGTAGCTTCATAGGAATGGCTGCTATGACCGCATCTGAGATTACCATAAAGGATGCTGATGTACACGAACTCGGCATTATCCCCAACGCCTTTAGACGTCTCGGAATTACCATTGAGGAGCGAGATAATGATCTATATGTACCAGCCCACGACCATTATGAGATAGAGAGCTTTATGGACGGTTCGATCATGACCATTGCGGATGCTCCTTGGCCCGGACTTACACCAGATCTCTTGAGTGTACTACTTGTCACCGCCACACAGGCCAGAGGTAGCGTGCTGATTCATCAGAAGATGTTTGAGAGCCGATTATTCTTTGTGGACAAATTGATTGATATGGGAGCTCAAATCATCCTATGTGACCCTCACAGAGCTACCGTAATAGGTCTTGACCGTAAGTTTAAGCTGAGAGGTGGTACTATGGTATCGCCAGATATTCGTGCAGGAATAGCACTACTTATTGCAGCGATGTCGGCAGAAGGGACCAGTCGAATCAATAACATTGATCAAATTGATAGGGGCTATCAATTCATTGATAAGCGACTCAATCAATTAGGAGCAGTTATTTCCCGTATTTAGTAAATAAGGAGATGTCCAATCCCTACCCTACGCTAAAAGCTAGTGATCTAACGCTCTATGGGAAGGTGCGTAGAACACACGGATATCAAGGGGAGCTATTAGTTACCCTTGCTTCACCAAGCTATGAAGAGATACTACCTGAATTCCTTTTTCCAGTAATTGATGAGATACCTATCCCATACCGCGTGGAGCAAGTCCGGGGAAGCATTGAGCAATTGATACTTAAGCTACAGGAGCTTCACAATCTATGCGATGCAGAACCGTTTGTAGGTTGCGACCTTCTGATACTCAAGAAAGAGCTACCAGAGGAGGACGAATCAGATGGCTCTCAGATCATTGGCTATACTCTGCTACATAAGGATAGGGAGATAATCGGAGAGATAGTGGCGATTGACAATACCACTGCCAATATCTTGCTACTGGTGGAGCTCGAAACAAATCACAAACAGGTACCTATACCCCTCACTAGTGAATGGCTAATAAGTCTTGATGACCCAAACAAGCAACTCACCCTCGACTTTCCCAAGGAGTTGCTACAACTTTAACTAATCTTTCAAATCTCCATCACACCTAAATTCCGCAAGCGAGATAAAGGCTTATAGGAAGGTACAATCGGTTATAAATCATAAGGTTATAATGCTGGAAATTGAGTTTGTAACTGAGCAATCGGTAAGTTCGAAACTCCACGATGGCTGAGTTACAAACTCAATGATTACTTGGTTACAAACTCGCCTATACTTTGGTTTCGAACTTTATAACTGCTTATTTTGGCACTTCCTCTCGTCGGGCTAAAGGCATCTTCGGCATCGAGGTCACAAGAAAAATAGGCAGAAATGACTCAAAAAGATGTTATTTTGCAAGGTTTGGCGTATTCCCAAGGTTATTTGAAATGTATTGAGTACCTTTATCATCGAATATAAAATCATTATCGTTTATTCACACTTTAACAAACACTGTGACAATGAAAAAGCACAATTTTTATGCTGGACCCTCAATCCTAAATGAGGGGGTAATCAAGGAGGCTGGCAAGGCTGTTGAAAACTTTGCAGGTACTGGCCTCTCAATTCTAGAAGTATCTCACAGAGGCAAAGAGTTCGTCGCTGTAATGGACGAGACTATAGCTCTCTTCAAGGAGCTTCTGGAGGTTCCTGAGACACACGAGGTTGTTTTCGTTGGAGGTGGTGCAAGCCTACAATTTTACATGAGTGCACTCAACTTCCTCAATAAGAAGGCCGCCTATCTAGATACAGGTACATGGGCAAGCAAGGCCATTAAGGAGGCTAAGCGTATAGGTGAGGTAGTAGTAGTAGCCAGCTCTAAGGATGATAACTATACTCACATTCCTGAGTACACTATTCCAACCGATGTAGACTATTTCCACTACACATCCAATAACACCATCTATGGTACTGAGATTAAGAAGGATCCTGTAACTAGTGTACCTCTAATCTGCGATATGTCTTCTGATATCTTTAGCCGTCCAATAGATGTATCTAAGTACGATCTTATCTATGGTGGTGCACAGAAGAACCTTGCTCCTGCAGGTGTTACCTTCGCTGTAGTGAAGAAGGATGCACTTGGCAAGGTAGATCGCGACCTTCCTACAATGCTCAACTACCAGACTCACATTGATAAGGGTAGTATGTTCAATACTCCTCCAGTATTCCCAATCTACGTTGCCCTTCAAACCCTTAAGTGGTACAAGAGCCTAGGTGGCATCCCTGCAATGCAAAAGAGAAATGAGGAGAAGGCAGCCCTTCTTTATGATGCTATTGATAGCTCTAAGATTTTCCGTGGTACCGCCCGCGAGCAAGATCGTTCGTTGATGAATATCTGCTTCGTAATGAAGGATGAGTACAAGGAGCTTGAGAAGGACTTCCTAGACCTCGCTACAGCTCGTGGCATGATGGGTATCAAGGGTCACCGCTCAGTTGGTGGTTTCCGTGCTTCTACATACAATGCACTTCCTATTGAGAGCGTGAAGGCTCTGATAGATGTGATGAAAGAGTTTGAGAAGAAGATCTGATCACAATCAATCATTACTACCGCATCTATGGAGCAGTGAGTTTTATCACTGCTCCGTGGACGCGGTTTAAATCAAAATACCAAATAACAACAAATAAATAATTATGGCAAAAGTATTAATCGCTACTGAAAAACCATTTGCACCTGTAGCTGTAGAGAAGATAAGAGGGATCATTGAGAATAATGGGCTTGAGCTAGTTCTACTTGAGAAGTACACTGAGAAAAGCCAACTATTAGACGCCGTAAAAGACGTAGACGCTATCATTGTACGTAGCGACAAGGTTGATGCCGAGGTTATCGAAGCCGCTAAAAACCTTAAGATCGTAGTACGTGCAGGAGCAGGCTACGACAATGTAGATTGTGACGCCGCCACCAAGCACAATGTAGTGGTAATGAACACCCCAGGGCAAAACGCCAATGCGGTAGCAGAACTCGTATTTGGCATGCTTCTTTACCACGTACGCAAGCACTTCACTGGAGCATCCGGAAGCGAGTTGATGGGCAAGCGTCTAGGTGTGATGAGCTATGGTAATATTGGAGAGAATACAGCCCGTATCGCCAAGGGCTTTGGTATGCATGTATATGCTTATAGCCGCTCTACCCCAGCAGATTATTTCTTTAAGGATGGATATGAGTTCTTTGTAAATCGCAAAGCGATGTTTGAAGTTTGCGATATCATGGTACTTGCCATGCCTTCAGCTGCCAATACCAAGGGCATGATCAATTACGAACTATTGAGTGCTATGCCAAAGGGCGCGATCCTCGTTAATATCGCTCGTAAAGATCTTATCAATGAGGCAGACCTTATGAGGGTGCTAGCTGAGCGCCCAGACCTCAGCTACCTCACCGATGTAAAGCCCGATGCAGAGGCTGAGATCGTAGAGAAGTTTGGCAAACAATACTTTGCAACCGACAAGAAGATGGGTGCTCAAACAGCAGAGGCCAATATCAACGCTGGTATGGCTGCTGCATCTCAAATCGCCAGCTACCTTCTTACTGGCAACGAGAAGTACAGAGTAAATAAGTAAATTATAGTAGTAAGTAAAGTAGGTAGATGGAGCAAAGGACTTGAATACCAAGCCTCCTCTACCTACTCTTCACTCCTCAATAACACAAGAAAGATATGATTGTAAAACCATTTAGAGGTATTCGTCCTCCAAAAAACTTAGTAGAAAAGGTTAATTCTCGTCCATACGACGTACTAAACTCCGACGAAGCTCGCAAAGAGGCAGAGGGCAATGAGATGTCACTATACCATATCATCCGCCCTGAGATCAACTTCCCAGTTGGAAAGGATGAGCATGATGAGGATGTGTACGAGATGGCAGCAAAGCAATTTGCACTATTCCAAGAGAAAGGGTGGCTCGTAAAAGACGAAAAACCATGCTACTACATCTACGCTCAGACAATGGATGGTAGGACTCAGTATGGTATTGTACTGGGTGCATACGTAGATGACTATATGCAAGGTAGGATCAAGAAGCACGAGCTTACTCGCAAGGATAAAGAGGAGGATCGTATGAGGCATGTGCGCGTTAATAACGCAAATGTGGAGCCTGTATTCTTTGCCTTTGAAGACAATGCTACACTTCAAGGCATCATAGACAAATACAAAAAGACCACTCCGGAGTACGACTTCGTCGCAGATATAGATGGATTTGGACACACATTCTGGGTCATCAGTGACGATAAGGATATCGAGACGATTACCAAGGCGTTCAATGAGATCCCATATATGTACATCGCTGATGGGCACCACAGATCTGCCGCTGCTGCATTGGTAGGAGACGAAAAGCGTAAACAAAACCCCAACCATACTGGCAAAGAAGAGTACAACTACTTTATGGCTGTCTGCTTCCCAGCTAGTCACCTACATATCATAGACTACAACCGAGTAATAAAGGATCTAAATGGGATGACTCCCGATCAATTCCTCAAGAAGCTAGAGGAAAAGTTTGTTGTAGAGGACAAGGGCACAGCTATTTACCACCCCAACCAACTACACAACTTCGCACTTTATCTTGGTGGGCACTGGTATTCACTCACCGCGAAAAAGGGCACTTACGATGACAATGATCCAATTGGTGTCCTAGACGTAACCATCTCAAGTGATTACATCCTCCGCGACCTACTCGATATTCAAGATCTACGTACAAGCAATAGAGTAGACTTCGTAGGTGGTATTCGTGGTCTAGAGGAGTTGAAGCGCCGTGTAGATAGTGGAGAGATGATCGCTGCCCTTGCGCTCTACCCTGTGACAATGGATCAGCTCATCAATATCGCTGATACAGGCAATATCATGCCACCAAAGACCACTTGGTTCGAGCCAAAATTGCGCTCAGGACTAGTTATCCACTCACTTGAGGAGGAATAAGCATCCACCATGCTACAAGTAATTGGATTTTATAATATCTAAATACCAAACGAAAAGAAAGTGACACATACTTCCACACCGTGGAGTTTGTGCTCACTTTCTATATTTATTACTATTTCTCAATATTATTATGTCATCTAAAAAGAGAGTAGAGAGCGACCTATTAGGGGAGGTAGAGCTAGATAATAGCCACCTGTATGGAGTTCAGACTGCACGAGCTATCGACAACTTCAAGTTTTCTCCCTTCAAGCTCAATGATTACCCACACTTCGTGGAGGGATTAGCACTTACAAAGAAAGGGGCTGCCATGGCCAATCATCAGCTAGGATTGCTCACCGACGAGCAAGCCAAAGCAATCGAACAAGCTTGTGATGAAATCCTTGCTGGTAAGCACCACGAGCACTTCGTGGTAGATATGTTTCAAGGCGGTGCAGGTACATCTACCAATATGAATGCCAATGAGGTAATCACCAACCGCGCCTTAGAGATTATGGGCTATGAGAGAGGCGACTACAAGCATCTCAGCCCCAACGATCATACCAACCACTCACAGTCCACAAATGATGCATACCCTACAGCCATCCACCTAGGCCTTTATAAGACCTATGTAGAGATGATTCCTCACATAGAGAAGCTAATCAAAAGCTTCAGAGCAAAAGGCGAGGAGTTTAAGGACATCATTAAGATGGGACGTACACAGCTTCAAGATGCTGTGCCAATGACCTTGGGACAGACCTTCAACGCATTTGCATCCATCCTTGAGGAGGAGCTACCAAACCTCAAGCATGCTTGCGACCAACTCTTGGTCAATAACATGGGCTCCACAGCCATCGGTACAGGCATTTGCTCAGTGCCAGGCTACCGCGAAGCTTGTGCCAAAGCTCTAAGCGAAATCACTGGCTGGAACGTCACCATGGCCAAAGACATGGTAGCCGCCACCTCCGATACATCGCATATGATAGGCTTCTCCGCTGCGATCAAACGAATTGCTGTAAAGCTCAGCAAGATCTCCAACGACCTTCGCATCCTATCCAGCGGTCCAAGGGCAGGACTTAGCGAGATCAACCTTCCTGCCCGCCAACCAGGCTCCAGTATCATGCCAGGAAAAGTCAATCCAGTGATCCCAGAGGTGGTTACCCAAGTAGCCATGAAGATCATCGGCAATGATGTATGCGTCACAATGGCAGGCGAAGCTTCACAGATGGAGCTCAATGCCATGGAGCCAATTATGGCACAGTGCTGCTTCGAGAGCGCCCGACTATTTGTGGAAGCCTGCGATACACTTCGTACCCTCTGCGTTGATGGCATCACCGCCAATAGCAGGGTTACCGAAGAGCAAGTACACAATAGCATCGGCGTAGTTACAGCACTCAACCCATACATCGGTTACAAAAACTCTACCAAGATTGCCAAAGAAGCCATCACCACAGGCAAAGGCATCGTAGAGATTGTACTCGAGAAGGGCATCCTTTCCAAAGAGCAACTAGACCAAATACTGGCGCCAGAGAATCTGATCAAGCCAGTACGCCTAGATATCAAACCTCTAAAGAACTTCGAGGACTAAGCCCTTACCCACATAACTAAAACTTCCTTAGGGGTGGCGTGCCATGCGTGACACACCACCCCTACTTATTGCCCATTAATCATCCACTGAGGCTACTCCCCTTACCCTCAAGGAGATAATATATCACGAAAGCAATCATTAGCACCGCCCTTACGAGAGGGTTATTGTCCAAGTCAATGGTTCAACGCCTTAGCATTGAAGTGTCATTGCAACGATACTAAAGACTTGACCATAACAAGGCATATGAATAACCCGCAAATCAATAAAGAAGGACATCCCATTTATACAATATCTCACCTCTCCCTTCGGGCAAATAGCTCAAGGAAAGCTCAATTTCGCAAGACTCCTTCAAGGCGAAGAGCGGAAGTGACAAAATAAGCGGTTATTGAGTTAGCGACCAAAGTATAGGCGAGTTTGTAACCAAGCGTTCATTGAGTTTGTAACTCAGCCAACACGGAGTTTGTAACTCAGCCAACACGGAGTTTCGAACTCAGCGATTGCTCAGTTACAAACTCGATTTTTGGCTTTATAATCCAATGATTTATAGCCGATTACACCTTCTCTTCGGACAGAGTCCTAAATCAGCCAAAGTTCATCTACATTAACCAACATTATCTCTATTACTTCCTATGCGTCTTTATCTCGCCTGCGGAATTTAGGAGAAAAGGGCACTTTTGCCTATGTGGTGAAAAATGAGTAACTTTGGGGTGTTTAATGGGGAAAAACAGCCTATTGAATGGGCTTTTTGCCAAACTATTTAGTGCGGGAATTGGCAGATATACATATTAAAACAAAGGAGATAAAATAGGATGATAAGGAGACGGCGACAGGCGAAAAAGAAAGTGTTATACCTAGCACAAGAGATCTACCCCTACCTTGAGGATAGCGAGGTAGGCAAGGATTCAAAACTTATTCCCTTGGGCATTATGGGTCGAGGCAATGATATACGCACATTTATGCCCAATTATGGAGTAATCAATGAGCGTCGCCACCAGCTTCACGAGGTAATCCGGCTTTCGGGTGTCAATCTCACAGTCAATGACAAGGTACATCAATTGGTAGTAAAAGTGGCGAGTCTCATGCCACAGCGCATGCAGGTCTACTTTATTGACAACGAAGACTTCTTCGGGAGAAAAGGCGTCTTTACCGACGACAAAGGCATCTACTACCAAGACAATGTAGAGCGTGCAGTATTCTTTATCCGCGGCGTCTTCGAGACCGTCAAGAAACTAAGATGGGTCCCCGACATCATCCACTGCCATGGTTGGTTCACCGGACTAGCTCCCCTTTACCTCCGCACACTCCTCAAAGACGATCCAGCCCTCTCTCGCGCCAAGATAGTCTATTCCGCCTACGATACAGCCCCAGAGTATCCATTTGATGAGCAGCTCACCGAAGTATTGGCATACGACCAGATCAAGCACCCACTCCTCGATGGGCATGCACTCAATCGAGAAGCCCTTGTAGAGCTCATATTGCAGTATGTGGATGGTATCATCTACTCCAAAGCCAATAGCTCCACCGGCCTCATTGCAGCGGTCGAAAATTCAGGGAAAAGCGTACTAGACTTCCAGAGTGACGACCAATTGATAGAGTCCGTTGCAGACTTCTACAGTAGCATTATCGGCACAGAGGAAGAAGAGAGTGAAGAATAACCGCAATAAACTATCGAGATAGAGCATATACATATATGAATAAGACTATAAAAGGATGGCTAAGTGTAGGAGTAGTGCTAGCACTTCTCCTTGTGGGTTGCGAAAATGACCAGCATGCTACAGGATTAGACCTACTTCCCGAATACCTCAAAGGAGAACCGATAAGTAAAGACTTTGAACTTACACTCAGCACTGTGCAAGCAGGTACAGAAGCTAGGCACAATGATATCTATGTAGGAAGTGCGCTAGGCTACCTCGGGCTCATGTCTAGCGAAGACTTTGGAGGTATTGAGACAGAGTACCTTACCCAGTTCTACATCCCCAATGGTTTTAGATTCAAAGACGAAGCAGCCATCACCCGCATAGACTCTGTAAGGCTTTACGTCTACTACGACGGCTTTGCAGGTGACACCATCGCCAGCATGACCGTTTCAGTAAACCGAGTAAAGAAGCCCCTTAAGCACAATAAATACTCCATCTCAGAGATACAGGAGTACATTGGAGAAGAGCTAGGGCACCTCTCCTACTGGGCCGGCAGAGGGTCCCAGAAACTCAAAAATAAATCTGCAAAGGGCAACTATGTGCTTTCCATTCCCCTTTCCGAAAAGCTCGGAAAGGAGTTCCTCACACGCTCCAAAGCTGGTGACCCCGTCTTTGCCAATCAAGAGGCCTTCAATGAGTGGTTTCCAGGACTATACCTTCACACCACAGCAGGGCAAGGAAGCGTAATAAGAGTAACCAGCACCGAACTAGCATTTTGGTACACCAAAGAGGTAGAGGTAGAGGATGCTAAGACCAAGA
>OKRX01001912.1_pt1 | contig 14471 bp, 9 predicted proteins | sample 1601241 | NCBI WGS metagenome assembly OKRX01 (sample SAMEA3541500, study PRJEB24748) | human gut metagenome | biome: human gut; feature: human-associated habitat; material: faeces | place: China | collected 2012
TTTTAAGAGCTCCTCTGCGGATTTTAATTTCCCATTATAATTGTATCCCATAGAAAATCCATGTGCCCCTGTATCATGAATCACAAGAACATCTCCCATATCAATCTTCGGAAGCATACGGTCAATTGCAAATTTGTCATTATTCTCACAAAGGGAACCTGTAACATCATATTTGTGATCACACGGCGTATCTTCTTTTCCCATGACTGTAATATGGTGATATGCACCATACATAGCCGGACGCATCAAATTTACTGCGCATGCATCTACCCCAATATATTCCTTATGGGTGTGTTTCTCATGAATTGCTTTTGTTACAAGGCAGCCATAAGGTCCCAACATAAATCTTCCAAGTTCTGTATAAAGAGCTACATCTCCCATGCCTGCAGGCACAAGAACCTCATTATAAACTTCCCGCACACCTTCTCCGATCGCACGGATATCATTTGGCTCCTGATCTGGTGTATACGGAATTCCGATACCGCCTGACAAATTGATAAATTTGATATGAACACCTACCTCTTTCTGAAGCTTTACAGCCACTTCAAATAATACTTTTGCAAGCATCGGATAATATTCATTTGTTACAGTATTACTTGCAAGGAAGGCATGAATTCCAAATTCCTTCACACCTTTGCTTTTTAAAATCTTAAATGCTTCAAAAAGCTGCTCCGTTGTCATACCAAACTTGGCATCTCCCGGGTTATCCATAATATCATTACTAATCTTAAACAGTCCGCCCGGATTATACCGACAACTGATCGTTTCTGGAATCTCGCCAATTGTCTCTTCAAGGAAATCAATATGCGTAATATCATCCAGATTAATAATTGCTCCTAACTTGTGTGCAAGTTCATATTCTTCTCTCGGTGTGTCATTGGAAGAAAACATAATGTCCTCTCCCTTTACTCCCATTGCATCTGAAAGGAGAAGTTCTGTATAAGAAGAACAGTCACATCCGCATCCATACTCTCTCAAAATATCAATCAGAAACGGATTCGGCGTTGCTTTAACTGCAAAATACTCTTTATACCCCGGATTCCATGCAAATGCTTCTTTTAGTGCCTGCATATTCTTGCGGATTCCCTTCTCATCATAAAGATGAAATGGAGTTGGATATTTTTTCATGATTTCATCCAGTTGTTCTTTTGTTACAAATGGTTTTTTCTTCATTGCATGTTCTCCTCTCGTATTGCCAGAAGTTTTATTTCATTACTAAGAGCACTTTTATATAACTCTACAAAATTTTTCTGTCCGGAATAAAGGCATGTATTAATACTTCCTTCTCCATACTCTCCGGTCAGCACATATCTGGAATCTGTAATCACACCAATCTGCATTCCACGATTGTTTCCCATATAGACTCTGGCATTTCTAAAATTCACAGGTTGATCTGTCACAATTACGACTTTCTTTTTAGCCCGGATCAGACTTTCCAGCTCATCCACGAACAATAACAGGTAATTTCTTGTACAGGAAATGTATACTCTCTCTTCGGCTTTTGCCAGAAGATTACGAATCTTATCCAAAATATTAGAAGAACCTTCTATTGTAATGTACCCTTCTACATGATCTTTTTCAGATGGCATATGCTTCTTTAGCCATCTTTGGGACTCTTCCAGCCTCCGGATTCTATTCCGGCAAAATTCGTCCAATGGTACAGATACATATTTTTTTGTTGTTCCTTCTTCCACCAGATAAGCCGCGCCTTTTTCAGTCATACTTGCAAGCGAATTATACGCATTGGATCTGGATATTCCAAGCTGCTTTGCAACTTCATAGCCTGTCGTCTTTCCTTCACTGATCAGGCAGCCGTAAATTCCTGCTTCCTGCCTTGTAAGCCCAAATTCCATCAGGCGTTCGATATATGATTTGTCTTCCATTTTTTCACCTGTTCTCATTTTCATCTTTTTGTAGTAGTTCTCTCACGGAACACTATAGTATATTTCTCGCTATCAGTCAAGTACTTAAATGAGAAATATATTCAAAAAACGAACAACAGATGAAAGAAATCTCTCATCTGTTGTTCGTTTTCAGTAGTTCTTAATCTATCACTGCTATTTTCATAATATTGCTGACTCCGGCAACATTTCCGGAAATATTCGGGGAAGGGATTCCTGCTGTCAGGACTACAGTGTCTCCAGTCTCTGCAATCTGTTTTGCTCTTACAAGATCTAATGCGCTGCTGCAGATTTCATCTGTAGAATTTGCATTAATAGAGCAATACGGACGTACTCCCCAGTAAATCTGCATTCTGCGAAGTGTCTCTTCGTTTGGTGATATACCGATAATCTCTGTCTTCGGTTTAAATTTGGATACAACTCTTGCAGTTGCTCCTGATACAGTTGGTGTAATAATACACGCTGCTTTCAGATTTCTTGCAGTTGTTACAGTTGCATATGCCAGAGCACTGGAAGCATTTCTCATTCTGTGTGCACCTGCTTTTTCCAGCATCTCCTTATAATCCAGATGCTGCTCCGTACTTTCTACAATGTGTACCATCATCTTCAGTGCTTCAACCGGATATTTTCCCTGTGCAGTCTCACCTGAAAGCATGACAGCGTCTGTTCCGTCGTAAACTGCGTTTGCCACATCTCCAACCTCTGCTCTTGTCGGACGTGGATTACGGATCATAGAATCCAACATCTGAGTTGCTGTAATGACCGGTTTGTAATTATCATTACATTTCTGAATGATCAATTTCTGGAGATATGGAACTTCTTCTGCCGGGATTTCTACACCGAGATCTCCTCTGGCAACCATGATACCGTCTGCACAGCGGATAATCTCATCAATATTATCAATTCCCTCTGAGTTCTCAATCTTTGCAATGATCGGAATATATGGTGCTCCGCATTTATTTAAGTAAGAACGGATTTCCAAAATACACTCAGCATTTCTTACAAATGATGCTGCAATAAAGTCAATTTTCTGCTCAACACCGAATTTCAGGTCTTCTTTATCCTTTTCTGTAATTGCCGGAAGTCTGACTGGAACATTCGGGACATTGACTCCCTTTCTCTCGCCAAGTTCACCACCATTAACGATTGTACAGATAATATCTGTCTCCGTCTTTTCTTTTACTTTAAGTCCGATCAGACCATCATCGATCAGAATCATGTTCCCGATCTGCACATCATCGACCAGACCTTTGTATGTCAGAGAAACTTTTGTTTCATCTCCTTCGATTTCTTCATTCGTCAGAGTGATTGTCTCGCCTTCTTTTAACATTACCTTTTTTCCGTCTTTTAAAACACCTGTACGGATCTCCGGTCCCTTTGTATCCAGAAGGATTGCCACTGGTTTCTTCTCTTCTTCGCGAATCTTCTTCAACATGTCCATACGGCCTTTTTGTTCTTCATGTGAGCCATGTGAAAAGTTAAATCTTGCGATATCCATGCCCTCTTTTACAAGCTGTCTCATGATATTCTCATCGTTTGAATTCGGTCCCATTGTGCAGACAATCTTAGTTTTCTTCATTCCTGTTCTCCTTTTGTTGTTCAATTTCTAAATTACATGTTTATGAGTGAATAAATGTTCCTGGCAATATTCATAATTTCCATTGCACTTGGAACAATATCTAAACTCCAGTTTTGGGTCATCCAGTTCGGTTCTTCCACAGACTGCGCATCTATGTCTTGCACCGTCTTTATAGTAATTGACCGGGCGTGCCTTATGAACCTGTCTGTGAAAATCATTTTTGCGCTTCACCTGTGAAGGACGGTATGGTCTTACATTTCTTGAATTCAGGAAAAATATCAGGAAATTCAAGATTGAGACAACTGCCGCCAGTGCATTTGCCTTATAGTATATTCCATAGGCACTTCCTCCATACGCCGGGAGAAATGCCTGGATAACTGCCCAGATAAAATATGCTCCGTCCAACCACGCCAGCCATTTGGCTTTCACCGGAATGATGAAATATAGCATGAACTGTGCATTCGGATTCATAGCTGCGTATACAAGGAATAACGACATGTTCAGATATCCTGTTCCAAGCGGCAATACAAGCCCTGTCAGTACATAGACCAAAATGGCAGCGATCACATGAAACAGAACTCCGGCAAAGAAGTAGAGGTTAAAACGGAAAGTCCCCCATGCCCGTTCCAGTTCTTTCCCGATAAAATAATAAAGAGATAATGCCACCAGCATCCAGATCAGACTGTATGACGGAGGCTGAATGATAAATGTAATGATCCTCCAGACCTGTCCGTGCAGAATTGCCTGTGCATTCAGGCAGAGATACTGTGCATAAAATGCCGGATTTATCAAGTAGAGCACATATCCGGCTCCATACATGATGATAATGTACAACATCAGATTCGGAACTGCATATCTTCCGATCTTTCGTTCCAGTTTGTCCATCCAATTCATATTGTCCTAACTCCTGTTAAAATTATTTTTACACATAGCCATTCTATCGTCTTGCTATTATTTTGTCAATCATACGCTCCCCAGCTTTCTGTAATTTTACATTTTTTACAATTTTTTTATTCGCAATTCATATTTCTTTTATGTTTCTTTTATGTTAAGAACACGATTTCTTAATTGTAATTTGGCGCAAACTGTCGTATAATATTTTAGTTATATTGGCAGATTACATTATAATAGGAAGAGATATCTGCCAAATGAATTTAAAACATATCTTTTTTAATAATAAACATTGAATAAGGAGTACATAAATTATGGTTCAAAACGACATTTACACTCTCGGTATTGACATCGGTTCTACTACAGTCAAGATTGCTGTATTAGATCAGGACAATGAAGTACTGTTCTCCGATTATGAGAGACATTTTGCCAATATCCAGGAGACTTTATCTGATCTTCTTGGACGCGCCATCCATAAGCTCGGTGCCATTCACGTCTCTCCGGTCATCACCGGATCTGGCGGTCTGACTCTTGCCAAGCATCTGGGGGTACCTTTTGTTCAGGAAGTTATAGCCGTATCCACGGCTCTTCAGGACTACGCTCCTCAGACCGATGTAGCGATTGAGCTCGGTGGTGAAGATGCTAAAATTATTTATTTTGAAGGCGGGAATATTGAACAACGTATGAATGGTGTCTGTGCCGGTGGTACAGGTTCTTTTATTGACCAGATGGCATCTCTTCTTCAGACAGACGCTTCCGGTCTTAACGAATATGCAAAGAATTACAAAGCACTTTACACGATTGCTGCAAGATGTGGTGTATTTGCAAAGACGGATATCCAGCCACTCATCAATGACGGTGCTGCAAGAGAAGATCTGGCTGCCTCCATTTTCCAGGCAGTTGTCAACCAGACTATCAGTGGTCTTGCATGCGGTAAACCTATTCGCGGACACGTTGCATTCCTTGGCGGACCTCTGCATTTTCTCTCCGAACTGCGCAAGGCATTTATCCGTACATTGAATCTGGATGATGAGCACATCATTGCCCCGAATCATTCCCATCTGTTTGCAGCCATTGGTTCTGCCCTGAACTCAAAAAAGGATCTGGACGTACCAATCCAGGAGATGCAAAAGCGCCTGGAAGGCAAGATTAAGATGGAATTTGAAGTTGACCGTATGGAACCTTTGTTTGCAAGTGAAGCTGACTTTCAAGAGTTTAAAAAGCGGCACGACAAGGACCAGGTTCCTATCAGAGATCTGGCTACCTATAAAGGAAAAGCTTTCCTTGGTATCGATGCCGGATCTACCACTACAAAGGCAGCTCTTGTCGGCGAAGACGGAACACTTTTATATTCCTTCTATCACAACAATGACGGAGATCCGCTTGGTACAACAATTACTGCGATCAAAGATATTTACAGCAAATTACCAGAGGATGTACAGATTGTACACTCCTGCTCTACCGGATATGGAGAAGCTCTGATCAAAGCAGCCCTTCTCCTTGACGAAGGTGAAGTAGAAACTGTCTCTCATTACTATGCTGCTTCTTTCTTTGAGCCGGATGTTGACTGTATTCTGGACATCGGCGGTCAGGATATGAAGTGTATCAAGATCAAGAATCAGACCGTTGACAGTGTACAGCTCAATGAGGCCTGCTCCTCCGGCTGTGGTTCATTTATTGAGACATTTGCAAAATCACTGAATTATTCTGTTGAAGATTTTGCCCACGAAGCTTTATTTGCAAGAAATCCAATCGATCTTGGAACACGTTGTACTGTATTTATGAACTCCAAGGTTAAACAGGCACAAAAAGAAGGTGCTGAGGTTGCTGATATCTCCGCAGGACTTGCATATTCTGTTATTAAGAATGCGTTATTCAAGGTCATCAAAGTTTCTGATGCATCGGAACTTGGAAAACATATCGTAGTTCAAGGTGGAACATTCTACAACAATGCTGTCCTTCGAAGTTTTGAGAAAATCGCAGGATGTGAGGCTATCCGTCCGGATATTGCCGGAATTATGGGCGCATTTGGTGCAGCTCTCATTGCACGTGAGCGTTATGTAGAATGCGAAGGCACGACTATGCTCTCTATTGAGGACATTGAGGCCATGGAATATTCTACAACTATGACAAAATGTAAAGGATGTACAAATAACTGTCGTCTGACGATTAATCATTTCAGCGGCGGACGTAAGTTCATTACCGGAAATCGATGCGAACGCGGACTCGGAAAAGCAAAATCCGAGAATAAGCTGCCAAATTTATTTGAATACAAATTAAAACGTTATTTTGATTATGAACCATTGCCGGAAGAATCTGCAAAACGCGGTGTAATCGGAATTCCCCGTGTATTAAATATATACGAAAACTATCCGTTCTGGTTCACATTTTTCAATCAGCTTGGATTCTCTGTCAAACTCTCTCCTGCTTCTACAAGAAGCATTTATGAACTCGGTATTGAGTCCATTCCAAGTGAGTCTGAATGCTACCCGGCAAAACTGGCTCACGGACATGTACAATGGCTGATCAACGAAGGTGTGAAACACATTTTCTACCCAAGCATTCCTTACGAGCGCAATGAATTTGCAGACTCTGACAACCATTACAACTGCCCGATTGTTACTTCTTATCCGGAAAATATCAAGAATAACATTGATGCCATTGTAAATGGAGAAGTTGATTTTATGCACCCATTCCTCTCTTTTGCCAGCGAGGATACGATCTCCTATCGCCTGGTGGAAGAACTTGGAAAGAAATTTGATATTTCCGATCAGGAGATCCAGTCTGCCGTCCATGCCGCATGGGAAGAACTTGCAGCATGCCGTGAAGATATGCGTCGAAAAGGGGAGGAAGTTGTCAAATTCCTGGATGAGACCGGAAACAGAGGTATTGTACTGGCAGGACGTCCATATCACATTGACCCGGAGGTTAACCATGGCATTCCAGAACTGATCAATTCTTATAATATTGCTGTGCTGACTGAGGATTCCATCTCCCACTTAAATCCAGCTGAGCACCCACTCAACGTGATGGATCAGTGGATGTACCATTCCCGTCTGTATGCAGCGGCAAACTATGTAAAAACAAAAGACAATCTGGATCTGATCCAGCTCAACTCTTTCGGTTGCGGACTGGATGCGGTCACAACCGATCAGGTTGCGGATATTTTAAATCATTCAGATAAGATCTATACATCTCTGAAGATTGATGAAGTCAACAACTTAGGTGCTGCAAGGATCCGTGTCCGCTCTCTTCTGGCTGCTATCCGCGTCAGAGAACAGCGAAATGACAAACGTACGATTCATTCCGCAGCTATTGAAAAAGTATCTTTCACAAAGGAAATGCGCGAGAATTACACGATTCTCTGCCCACAGATGTCACCGATCCACTTCGAACTGATGGAGTCTGCATTTAAAGCTTCCGGATACAACATCGAAGTCCTTCCAAATGACAACAAACAGGCAGTAGATGTGGGACTTAAATACGTTAACAATGATGCATGTTACCCGTCTCTTATGGTTGTCGGACAAATCATGGAGGCCATCCTTTCCGGCAAATATGATACACACAAGATTGCTGTCATCATCAGCCAGACCGGTGGTGGCTGCCGTGCTTCCAATTATATCGGATTTATCCGCCGTGCCCTAAAAAAAGCCGGTTACGAATATATTCCGGTTATTTCCATTAACTTAAGCGGACTGGAAGAAAATCCTGGATTTAAGATTACACCCGCTCTCGTACTTCGTGGTATTTACAGCGTAGTATTTGGTGATATCTTTATGAAATGTGTGTATCGGTTAAGACCATACGAAGCTGTTGCGGGATCTGTGAATGCAATGCACAGAAAATGGGTGGAAATATGTAAAGAGTTTGTCTCTTCCGGCTATCCTTCCAGGCGAAAATTCAAGAAGTTATGCCGGCAGATCATCGAAGACTTTGACAATAATATCGAACTTTTAGATGTTAAAAAACCACGCGTCGGCGTTGTCGGTGAGATTCTTGTCAAATTCCTTCCGGCGGCTAATAATCATCTGGTCGATCTGCTGGAAAGCGAAGGGGCTGAAGCTGTTGTTCCAGATCTTCTGGACTTCCTGCAGTACTGCTTCTACAATCAGAACTTTAAAGTAGAAAAGCTTGGATTTGCAAAATCAAAAGCAACTGCTGCAAACTGGGGCATCAAGGTCATAGACTGGTTCCGCGCTCCGGCTACCGAAGCATTTAAGAAGAGCAAACATTTTAACCCGCCTGCAGATATCCGTGATCTCGGAAAGATGGCTTCTGACATTGTATCTCTTGGAAATCAGACTGGTGAAGGCTGGTTCCTGACCGGCGAAATGTTAGAGCTGATCCACAGCGGTGCACCAAATATTGTGTGTACGCAGCCATTTGCCTGCCTGCCAAACCATGTAGTAGGCAAGGGGGTTATTAAAGAGTTACGAAGACGCTACCCACAGTCAAATATCGTAGCGATCGACTTTGATCCGGGCGCAAGTGAAGTAAATCAGTTGAATCGAATTAAACTGATGCTTTCCACAGCAAACAAGAATTTAGAGGCGTAATTTATAATTTGTAGTGATACATAAAAAAGAATCCAGCTAGATGTGTTCCTGACACGAATGATTTCTGACATCTGCTGCGTCGTTTATTTCTCATATATTTTACAAACTCGTCCGTATGGACTCAGACAATGTAAAATATATGAGACTATACTCGCAGATGTATCAGAAATCACTCTACCGTCAGATAACATCACCTTGCTGGATTCTTTTTATTCACTAATATCACTACACTTTATAATTCCTTCAAAAAGCGAAAATCACCTTATAATTTTGTTCAAAATATAGAAAATCCAGGAAATTTATTATTTGGAGAAAGGTACTCTGGAGCGGTCGGTACTTAGGCGGTGTTTTTTAGCGCCTTATGTACCGCTACCAGCGGAAGGTAGCGCGAGCGTGCCTTTGACAAATAATAATTTTCTCTGGATTAATATTGGCGAATAAATTTTTATACGAATTGTAAAATGTCTTCTACTTTTTCACGAATGTAATCCGCTCCGGCTTCTTCAAATTCTTTGCGGCTTCCAAATCCGTAGAGAATGCCGAGACAGTCAAGTCCATTTTCATGGGCGCCGATGACATCGTGTTCGCGGTCACCAATCATAAGTACTTTAGACTTGTCTGTAATATCATTTTTCTCAAGAGCATAGGTAATGACCTGCGCTTTTGTTCCTCTTCCACCGTCCATCTCCATACCTGCAACGCATGCAAAGTATTGAGTCAGATGAAAATGATCAATAATAATCTTTGCATATTTCTCCGGTTTTGATGTTGCAACAATTGCCTGCTTTCCGGCTTCATTTATCTTCTTTAAAACTTCTTCTAATCCATCATAAACACGATTCTCATAGATGCCTTTATCATGATAATATTCCCGGTAATACTTTACTCCATCCACACTCTGCTCTTTTGTAAAACCGTAAAATTTCTCAAAGGACTCTGTAAGCGGCGGACCGATAAATTTATATAATTTTGTCCGGTCTGTCTCTTCGATGCCGAACTTTTTCAATGCATACATGACTGAATTGGTGATTCCAAGAGCAGAATCTGTGATCGTTCCGTCCAGATCAAATAAAAATATCTCATATTTTTTGCTCATATTCCTGTACTCCTGTTATTTATACTTCTCTACAACATGCAAAGCTGATGTACTGCCCACAAGAAAAGAAGATGCGCCGGATAGTATATGTAAAAGAACCATTTTGACGCTTTCCCTGCATGATTAGATTTCTTTCCATTGTAGCAGAATAAAATGATGATTCCTGCCACAACCGGTCCGATACCTGAACACAATGCATGAATCAGCGCACTGCCCGTACTCATACTCTCTAAATTTGACAAATAATTAAATCCTGCAAATAAACATGCTCCTATTCCAAATGATATTGCTGTTTTTATTCGATTTCCTTTACTTTTTGCAAATAAAATTGTAAAAACAGGAGCCAGTAATGCCCAGTCTGAATACAGGGATACAAAAATTATAATTAATATTACAACCCATTTTTCCCATTTTCCGATGGACATTTCCATAACCTTAAGAATCAGGAAACACAAAAATAAGGTACACAGCATATTCATCTGGACCATGCCAAATGCCAGACAAAATGGTACGAATGATATCACACCGAACAGCAGCAGCCGCTCCCCATATTTTTTCTTATCATGGGTATAACCGTAACCTTCCACCAGAAAGTAGCACATCGTAATTGCAGTAAAATACCCAATGTCGATCATAATCTCAAATAGTAACGTTCCCGGTGTCAGAAAGATATTTGCAATATGGTTGCATGTCATGGTAATGATTGCAAGAAATTTAATTTGATCTCGATTCATGTTCTGCTCCTTACAATTTATCACCGACTATTTCACTAAAAGGCTCTTTCCTGTCATCTCTGCCGGCTGTTTCATTCCCATTAATTCAATCAATGTCGGAGCAATATCTGCAAGGCATCCGCCTTCTCTTAATTTATATGCAGGATCTGCATTTACAAGAATAAATGGAACCGGATTTGTTGTATGAGCAGTGAATGGTTCGCCTGACTTATAGTCGATCAACTGTTCTGCATTTCCATGGTCTGCACAGATAAACATCTGTCCATCTACCTTCTTAATTGCTTCAACTGTTTTTCCTACACACTCATCAACCGCCTCAATAGCCTTGATTGCAGCTCCTTCTACGCCAGTATGTCCGACCATATCCGGGTTTGCAAAGTTGATGATAATCACATCATATTTATCAGATTCAATTGCTTCAACTAATTTGTCACATACTTCATAAGCACTCATTTCCGGTTTCAGATCATAAGTTGCCACCTTCGGAGATTTCACAAGGATTCTATCCTCGCCCTCATTCGGCTCCTCAACTCCACCGTTAAAGAAGAATGTCACATGTGCATATTTCTCTGTCTCGGCGATACGTGCCTGTTTAAGTCCATTCTTTGCAAGGAATTCACCAAATGTATTGGTAATCTTTTCTTTTACAAATGCCACAAGTTTATTTTCAATTGTCACATCGTACTCTGTAAAGCATACGAATGTTGTCTTAATTCTCTCGCCTCTGTCAAAGCCTTCAAATTTATTATCGCAAAATGTTCTTGTAATTTCTCTCGCGCGGTCTGGACGGAAGTTAAAGAAGATGATGGAATCATTTTCTTTGACTGTTGCAAGCGCAGCTCCATCTTTTTCAACAACTGTTGGCAGAACAAACTCATCTGTTGTATCTTTATCATAAGATGCCTGGATTCCGGCTGGTCCGCTTGCTGCCTTTTCGCCTTCTCCGTATGCAATTGCACGGTATGCCATTTCTACACGATCCCAGCGATTATCACGATCCATCGCATAATACCGTCCCATAACAGACGCTACTTCACCAACACCTATTTCTTTCATCTTAGCTTCTAACTGCTCTACATACTCTTTTCCTGATGCCGGTGGTGTATCACGTCCATCCAGAAAGCAGTGTACATAAACTTTCTTAAGTCCCTGTCTTTTTGCCAGCTCAAGAAGTCCGAAAATATGCTCGATATGACTGTGTACTCCCCCATCTGATACAAGTCCCATCAAATGAAGTGCAGAATCATTTTTCTTTACATTTTCACACGCGGCAAGCAGTGCTTTGTTCTCAAAGAAATCTCCATCCTGAATAGATTTTGTGATTTTTGTCAATTCCTGATACACAATACGTCCGGCACCCATATTCAGATGTCCGACCTCAGAGTTTCCCATCTGTCCATCCGGAAGTCCAACAGACAGTCCGCTTGCATATCCTTTTACAAATGGATACTCTGCCATTAACTTATCCATAACCGGAGTCTTTGCTTCAGCTACAGCATTTCCTTTCTGATTATTATTTAAACCGTAACCATCTAAAATCATAAGAACTGTTGGTCTCTTGCTCATTATTCTTCTCCTTCTTTCTTCATAAGTCTGTCAAGCCATGTATCAACAAGAGAAATCCAGCTTGTACATTCCTCCTGCACACCCCTGCCATCCAGACATTCTACCAGTTCATTAGCAAGGCTGAGTCCATGAATCCCTTCCGGATACACATGCAGCTCCACCGGAATGCCTGCTTTCCATAATGCCATGGCTAGCAGCAGAGAATTCGGCAGCGGTACTGTCTGATCTGTTGCTGTATGCCAGATAAAACAAGGCGGCATGGAATCTGTAATCTGATGATCCAAAGATAAGTTCCAAGCCTCTTCTTCCACTGTATCTCCAAGAAGATTCTGGAAGCTTGGCATATGCGCATATTTCGGATCCGATGTGATAACCGGATAACAGAGAATCAGGCCTCTTGGCTTTAACATTTCTCTTTGCATACCACTTTTCTCTACCAAAAACTCGCGTTTCCAAAATGCGCAATAATTAGCCGCCAGATGCCCTCCTGCTGAAGCTCCCGCCAGTACAATTTTCTTTGTGTCAATATACCATTCTTTTGCATGTTCATGAATCTGTCTGACACTCTCTGTCACTTCCAAAAGCTGTGTCGGATAAAATGCCTCCGGTGACACAGAATACTGTAACACACATGCATGATAGCCCAGACTCAAAAAATGCATGGCAAGAGGTTCTCCTTCCCGGTAACTGACCTTGTGATATCCGCCACCCGGACAAATTAAAATGATGGGACGTTTCTGGATCTTCATCTCGTCCGGAAGTGTATCCAGTATATAAAACTGTGCTCGGCTCGTCTTATCAGAACCTTCCACTTGAATTGGTATTTCTTTATATATCATAATACTATCCTCTAGCGTTCGACTTGAATTTCATAAACTGATCATACCTTAAGACTCTTTGACGAGTCAGGGTAAAAATCGCAGGAAGTGTCTGCCGCCCCCTGCGATTCAAAATCTTACTTGTAATTTACAATTTTTCCGAAATCTGCTTTCAGAGATGCTCCACCTACAAGTCCTCCATCGATATCCGCCTGTGCGAACAATTCTGCTGCATTTCCCGCATTTACAGATCCGCCATACTGGATACGGATAGCTTCTGCTGTTGCCTCATCATAGATTTCAGCGATACATGCACGAATACCTGCGCATACTTCTTCAGCCTGCTCGGTTGTTGCTGTCTTACCTGTTCCAATTGCCCAGATTGGCTCGTAAGCGATAACTGCTGTTTTTGCCTGATCTGCTGTCACATTCTGGAATCCGACTTTCACCTGCTGGCGGATGAAATCCATTGTCACACCCTGCTCTCTCTGCTCCAGTGTCTCACCACAGCACATAATTGGTGTAATACCATGCTCAAATGCTTTCAGGATTTTCTTGTTGACATCAGCATTTGTTTCACCAAAATACTCTCTTCTCTCAGAATGTCCAAGAACAACATATCTGACACCTGCATCTACTAACATAGCCGGTGAAATCTCGCCTGTGTAAGCTCCGCTCTCTTCAAAATACATGTTCTCAGCGCCAACCTGAATGTTGGTCCCTTTTACTGCCTCAGCAACTGGAATAATATCAATTGCCGGTACACAGAACACTACATCCACTTCGTCATTTGCAACTAGAGGTTTTAACTCATTTACAAGAGCAACTGCCTCGCTTGGAGTTTTGTTCATCTTCCAGTTACCTGCAACAATTTTTCTTCTTGCCATGATTTTATCTCCTAATTTGAAATTTATTGTTCAGTATTTTTCTGAAATTAATCAAAAAAACATTGGATACGAGTGTATACTTGGTTTTCGTCACTTATTTATCGTTAGCAGCTGCAACACCCGGTAATTCTTTTCCTTCCAGGAATTCCAGGGAAGCTCCGCCACCTGTGGAAATGTGTGTCATCTTGTCGCCATATCCAAGCTGGTTCACTGCTGCTGCGGAATCTCCACCACCGATGATTGTAACTGCATCTGTATCAGCAAGTGCTTTTGCAACTGCCTCTGTTCCATGTGCGAAGTTCGGCATCTCGAAGCAGCCCATTGGTCCGTTCCATACAACTGTCTTAGCATCTTTTACTGCGTCACAGAAAATTTTCTCTGTCTCAGGTCCAATATCAAGTCCCTGCCATCCGTCCGGGATCTCACCGCTTTTTACAACT
>OKRX01001922.1_pt1 | contig 14418 bp, 13 predicted proteins | sample 1601241 | NCBI WGS metagenome assembly OKRX01 (sample SAMEA3541500, study PRJEB24748) | human gut metagenome | biome: human gut; feature: human-associated habitat; material: faeces | place: China | collected 2012
CCCGACGCAGTCACCGGAGTGCAGGTGGACTTGACCGCCTTCGGCGGGGAGGCCGAGAGGGGCAGAACCCTCTCCCTTTCGCCTGATGACCCGGCCTGGGAGGAACTGCTCTCCCTGCTCTCTTCCAAATGGTACTGCCCCTACTACTTGGAGGGGAGCAGCCGGAATGTGACCCTGGACTACACCGTCCAGATCACCATTTCCCAGCCGGAGGCGGTATTCCGCTATTCCCTGACGGGGGACAAGGCCATTGACCTGGCCGCCGGGGCGGAAGGGAACCGGGGCCGCTCCTTCCAGGTGACCGACAGTCAGGCCTTTCAGCAATCGGTGCTGGACTTCCTGCTGGAACAGGAGTACACTGAACAGGATGCCCGGCAGGAGTGAGGGCTTGCCTCCCCTGCCGGCAAAGGGGCGGCCTGTGGTGCCCCAAAGGAAAAAGGATACCAAGCAGAGCGTTCTGGGCGCTGCCCCGCTGTGGGTTCGGTCCTCTGCCGGACAGGGAGCGCCCAGGTACAAATTACACGACATTGGAGTGAACGAACCATGGACAATTTACAACATTTCCGCCGCACCGACTACTGCGGCACCTTTACCGCCGCCAACGTGGGCCAGGAGATCTCGGTCTGCGGCTGGGTACAGCGTCAGCGGAACCTGGGCAGCCTGATCTTTGTGGACCTGCGGGACCGCACCGGCCTGCTCCAGCTGGCCTTTGATGACAGCACCCCCCGGGACCTGTTTGAAAAGGCCGCTTCCCTCCGGGGGGAGTATGTCATCGCCGCCAAGGGGCTGGTCCGGGAGCGGGAGTCCAAGAATCCCGAGCTGCCCACCGGGGACATCGAGGTGAAGGTCACCGAACTCCGTCTGCTGGCCAAGGCGGCCACCCCGCCTTTTGAGATTGTGGAGCACTCCGATGTACGGGACGCGGTCCGCCTGAAGTATCGCTATCTGGACCTGCGCCGCCCGGATATGCAGCGGACCATTGCCCTGCGGCATAAGATTGTGAAGATCTGCCGGGACTACTTTGACGAGAACGGCTTTTTGGAGATTGAGACCCCCATCCTCACCAAGTCCACCCCCGAGGGCGCCCGGGACTATCTGGTGCCCTCCCGGGTCCACCCCGGCAAGTTCTACGCCCTGCCCCAGTCCCCTCAGCAGTATAAGCAGCTGCTGATGCTCTCCGGCTTTGACCGCTATATGCAGATCGCCCGCTGCTTCCGGGATGAGGACCTGCGGGCAGACCGCCAGCCCGAGTTCACCCAGATCGACCTGGAGATGTCCTTTGTCAACGAGGACGACGTGATGGACATACAGGAGGGCTTCCTGAAGCGGGTGTTCAAAGAGGTGCTGGATGTGGACGTCCAGACCCCCTTCCTCCGCCTGCCCTGGCGGGAGGCTATGGACCGCTTCGGCTCCGACAAGCCAGACATGCGCTTCGGCTTTGAACTGAAGGATATCAGCGACATTGTGAAGGACTGCTCCTTCCAGGTCTTCTCCGCTCCTGTGGCGGCGGGGGGCTCCGTGCGCCTCATCAACGTGGAGGGCGGCGGCGAGCACTTCCCCCGGAAGAAGATCGATAAGCTGGCCGAGTTCGTCAAGACCTACAAGGCCAAGGGCCTGGCCTGGACGGCGGGGAGGTCACCAGCTCCTATCAGAAGTTCCTCACCGAGGAGGAGAACCGGGCCATTCTGGAGCGGGCCGGGGCAAAGGACGGCGACCTGGTCCTCATCGTGGGTGATGCCAAGGACGAGGTGGTCTTTGCCGCCCTGGGCGCCCTGCGGTGTGAGTGCGCCAAGCAGCTGGGCATCCTGGACCCCATGGACTTCAAGTTCCTGTGGGTGACGGAGTTCCCCATGTTCGAGTACAGCGAGGAGGAGGGCCGCTATGTGGCCATGCACCACCCCTTCACCGCGCCTATGGACGAGGACTTCGACAAGCTGGAGACCGACAAGAAAAACTGTCGGGCCAAGGCCTACGACATCGTGCTCAACGGCACTGAGCTGGGCGGCGGCTCCATCCGCATCTCCGTCCCTGAGACCCAGGAGGCCATGTTCCGGGCCCTGGGCTTCTCCGACGAGGATGCCATGGAGCGCTTTGGCCACCTCATCAACGCTTTCAAGTTCGGCGCTCCCCCTCACGGCGGCTTGGCCTACGGCCTGGACCGGCTGGTCATGCTCATGGCCGGGGCCGACTCCATCCGGGACGTCATCGCTTTCCCCAAGGTTCAGAACGCCAGCGAGCCCATGACCCAGTGCCCGGACTTCGTGGACGATAAACAGTTGGACGAGCTCTCCATCAATGTCACCAGAAAAGAAGCGCCCGAAGAGAACGCCTGATCCCACGCCGTTCAGACAGAAATATAGAGGCACCCGCTGAAGCGGGTGCCTCTCTGCGTTGCCGATCACGGACGGATGATATTCTCTGAGATCTCACTCAGAGCCTTGGCCGCCTCCATGTCAAAAGCCTGACACTTCGCCAGGTCGCCCAGGGACACGATCCCCACAATCTTCCCGCCCTCTGTGACTGGCAGACGCCGGACCTGCTGGGCCGCCATCACACGGGTGGCTTCTCTGCAGTCATCCCCTGGGGAGACCGTGGCGCAGTTGCGGGTCATGATATCCCGCACCGGCACCTGGGCCGGGTCCTCCTCCGCCGCTACACACCGCAGCACGATATCCCGGTCCGTCACGATCCCCCGCAGACGTCCGTCCCCGCCGCACACAGGAAGAGCTCCCACATTGTGCCGGCTGATCAGCCGGGCCGCCAGGGCCGCCGAGGAGCTGGGCTCCACTGTCACCACAGCGGGGTTCATCAATTCACGCACTTGCACACCAAAAACCGCCTTTCTGTCAAAGCTCTTGTATGCCCCAGTTTTCCCTAAAACAGGCGGTTTTATTCAAAAGCCCGGAGCGCAGAGCGCACTCCGGGGCTTTTTTACGGGTTTTCTTCATTTTCCAGGAAATAAGACGCCTCCATGTCCGCTGTGGCCAAGGCGAAGGCGAGCGGATATTTTTGAAATGCCTGCCCCACAGTGCGGGCGTCCTCCGGGCCGGAGAAGCCCATGTGCCAGCGGATCGCCATGGCCTCCTCCCGGGTCAGCCGGATGAAGCCGTTGGCGATGTACACGCTCTTTTCCCCGTGTCCATAGGGCAGAGGGTCATCAAAAGTAAAGGTGGGGACCCGCTCCCACTGTCCAGTGGCATCGTTCTTCACGTTCCGAAAGCTCTTTTTATAGCAGCCCACCTTGCACAGATCATGGAGCAGGGCCACCACTGCCACACTCTCCTCACTGTACTCCAGGCCATACAGCTCCTGGACCCGTTCCCGGGCCAGATAGTCCACCAGACAGTGGTAGACATTCAGGCTGTGGTCACACAGCCCGCCCGCATAGGCCCCGTGGTATCGGGCGGAGGCGGGGGCGGTAAAAAAGTCGCTCTTGTTCTCCAGATAGTCCAGCAGGGCGTCTGCCCCTGGGCGAGTGATCTTCTCTCGAAAGATCTCGATAAATTCCTCTTTGCCTGACATCATATCCCTCCATCTGCCTAACTGAACTGCCCGGCAGCCCAGCACATTTTTAACAGTAAAGCACATTGTAGCATAGAGGTGAAAAAAAAGCCATAGTAGATAGATCTCTATCTCTACTTACAAAAATTTTTATCATCCAATAAATGTAATTAAATCCAAAAAATCCACAAAAAATCTGCCGTCTATTTGTGAATTCTGAGGAATTTTTGAAAATATGTTGCATTGAACGGATTGATCGCACATAATAGGCCCATAGGAACTCAACCAGTTCCCCCGGGCACCTGTATGAGGGTTCTTAGCGGGGCATAGGAAAAGAAGGACATTATGGAGAATGGAAATGCAAAAGAGCGCCGTATCGCTCAAGAACTGGAACTTCTAAAGCAATATCAACGGGTCTCTGTAAAAGATTTGGCCGCTACACTCGAAGTCTCTGAGATGACCATCCGACGGGATCTGGATCTCCTGCGGAAAAACCATGTATTGGAACGGAGCTATGGCTATGCGACTCTCGCCAAAGGCGGCGATGGCTATGCCTATGATGGAGAAGTTTATGACCTTCGTCTGGCCCGAATTCAAAACCTCAGCGAAAAAGACCGTATTGCCAAATACGCCGCCACGCTGATTGAGCCAGGAGACTGGATTTTTTTGGATAATGGCACCACTGTGGGGCGCATTACCTCATATCTCCCCACAGATTTTGAATTTACAGTCTTATGTTATAATTTTACGATCCTCGCGGAACTGCTTAAGCGTCCAAATATTAAAATCATTTTTCCCGGCGGCTATTACCATCCGGAGGATTACAATTTTACCTCTCCGGAAGCTGTGGATTTTATTCGCCGGCACCGTGCCAACAAATCCTTTATTTCTGTCTCAGGGATCCATCGCAGTCTGGGCATTACCTGTATCAATGCTCATATTGTGGATAGTAAAAGAGCATTGATCGATTCTTCCGCACAAAATATCATGCTGGCAGATTCCAGTAAATTTGATTTGGTAAAAGCCAATCATTTTGCTGAACTTCATGATATGGATATGCTGATTACAGATAATAAACTCTCTCTGGATTGGCGGGATTTCTTAAACAACGCCCAAATAAACTTAAAATTGGTGTAGTTACATATTGTGAAAGAAGATCTCCGGCAAAGTACCACATGAGTTGGTATTTTGCTCGGAGATTTTTTGTTTGATCAAACATATATTTTGTGAAATTATTTTGCTAAATGAACAAAAATAGCTAAATTGAACTAGATAATACGCCAAAAAAGTGTTTAATATATTGACTTCGCACATTTTAGGTAGTATTATCAAACAAAAACAAAGATTATTTCTTCTTATTTATGTTCAAACAAACGTTTTAAAGGGAGAAGGAACACCATGCGCTTTACAGAAATCACAGATGATCTGACAGGTGCGGCCGACTCCGGCAGCTACTTCACTGCCCGGGGGCAGCAGCTGAAAATCTGTACCTCAGGAGAAAGCAGTTTAAACAGATCAGATAATGAACTTCTATCTGTCAATCTGTGTTCTCGAAACGTGGAAGGCGAAGTGGCCCGCAGAGTCCACAGTGCGCTGTTGAAAAGACTTTCAAAAGAGACTGGCCATATTTATATGAAAAAAATCGGCACTGGTTTTCGAGGCAACGATTCCTATGAGCTGGAAGGACTTCTGCAGGCCTGGCCCGACTACCTCGTCTTTCTCATTGACAACGCGCCGGATCTGGGTACCTTTACCCTCTATGGGCATCAGTACTGCGAGGGAGAGATCCTCCCCAAATCCCTGTATGCTAAGGATCCCATTTTCCCTCCCAAGGAATCCTATATTCCAGATATTCTTTCCCACGGGACAAAGCTCCCCATTGGGCTTGTGGACATTGATACTGTGAAAGGCGGCGATCTTGCGGGCGCTGTTCAGCAGCAGATAAGTAGGGGCTGCCGGATTCTGGTCTTTGACGCCATTACCAAACGGGACACGCTGCATATTATTCGTACGCTACAGCCTCTCTATCCAAAGGTCTTTTGGACCGGTTCTCTCGGGCTTGCGGATGGTCTGGCCGAATATCTCTATGGGCCGGAACAGCCCCTCCCTCCGGCCGCAGTCCGCCAAGTGCGCTGCCTCGGCTTCTGTGCCTCCGCATATGAAATTGCGAAAAAACAGCTTGCGTATTCTCAGTCCCGGGGGCTTACAGTGGTTCCTGTGGAAATAGACGCCTATATAGAGGGAGATCAAACTGTCCCCCATCAGGCGGCGGCAGCGGCTCTGGATGCTTTGGCGCACGGCAACGTGATCCTTGCCCCTGCGGTTGAGCGGTACTCCTATCAGCCTGGTACCAGTGTCAGGATCATGGAGTGTTTCGGAACTCTCGCCCCCCTTGTCTGCGAATCGGCTGTATTTGACCGGCTCATCATTGTAGGCGGTGAGACCTCCCAGGCCATCTTTCGCCACCTGCATGTAAATCATCTGGAACTAGGTCGGGCCTTGGAGCCCGGCGTTGCTCAAGGCAGGATTCTGGACGGCGCTCTCACTGGCAGAGAATTTGCCCTGAAGGGCGGCAGCATGGGCAGTGTTCCGGTTCTTGAAAAAATGATGTGCCGCTGGGAGGACGTCCAATGAGCTGGAAGGAATCTTACTCCGATCAAATAGAAAATCTGATCTCCTACTCCAAACTGATCTATCAGCACGGACTGGTCAGCGCTGCTGGCGGAAACATCAGCGCCCGGTGCGGCCGACATGTGCTGATCACGGGAAGCAATATCCCTCTGCGTGCTGTTACGCCGGAGGGGCTGGTGCTCTGTGATGAAAACGGCACTGTTCTGGATGCCCCCCCTCATCTGCGTCCCTCCAAGGAGTCTGCTTTTCATCTTGGCATCTACCGAATCCGCCCCTCTGCACAATATGTTCTGCATGCTCACCCTGTGTTTTCCACGATTTGGTCCATGCAAAATCAGGAGCTTCCTCTCTACACAGAATCCGCCAAATTAAAACTTGTCCATGTCCCCCTAATCCCAGATGGACAACCGGGGTCTGTTGATCTGGCGGAGAAGGTGCTCACAGCGGTCTCTCACACCTCGGAAGATACCACAGCTTTTTTGATGGAAGCTCATGGCGTTCTGATCCTTGGAGAAACTATGGAGAACTGCTTTCATCAGGCTGAACTGCTGGAGGACAGCGCCAAAATTGCCGTCTTTCAGAAACTACTCCACCCCTAAGCGCTGTTCACCGCTCACAGGCAGAGCGGGTCAGATAAGAAGAGTAAAATGAACACACTGAAAGGAGAACCAGAAATGAAACAATTCAAAAAACTTGCCGCTCCTCTGCTTGCCGCCGCCCTTCTGATGGGTACCGCCGCCTGCGGCGGTGGAGGCGCCACATCTTCCGCAGGCACATCTTCGCCTGACTCCTCCTCCCCTTCTGCAGACGCTGTAACCTTTACTGTTACGGCAGATGTCACCGGGGACCGGGCTCCCTATGTGGAGCGCTTTGCTCAGCTGGTTGAAGAAAAAACGGAAGGCCGTTACACTGCTTCCATTATTGCAGCTGGTTCTCTGGGCACTGGCTCTGATATGGCCCAGATGCTTCAGATGGGCACGCTGGATGTGCTGATGAGCGATGACATGACCATGGACGGTGTACTGGACGGTGCGCTGGGCTTTGCTTGGCTCCCCGGACTGGTGGCGGATTATGAGGAAGCTGACGCCTACTATAATAATGGCTGGATTGCGGACAAGGTAGCGGAGATTATGGCGGAGAACGGCCTGATTCGAATCTCCTCCTTCTGCAACGGCTTCCGCCAGGTAGGCAACATTGTCCGCCCGGTCACTGAAATGTCCGATCTGGCGGGACTGAAAATCCGCACCCCCTCCGTAGAATCTGTGGTGGAATTTTACGAGAAGTGCGGTGCCCTGCCTGTGATGATCTCCGGCTCTGAGGTGCTGAATGCCCTGCAGACCGGTACAGTGGACGGGCTGGATAACGCCGTGTTTAACTACACCAACCAAGGCATCACTGATGTGATCACCCACATCACTGAGCTGAATTACTGCTATTCCGGCGGCTGCTTTATCGCCGGTTCCCCCTTCTGGGACAAGCTCAGCGATGAGGACAAGGCCATTTTTGCGGAATGTGCTCAACTCGCTTCTGATGAGTTTACCACCTTCTTCCGGGAAAAGACGGAGTCCATGACTCAGGAGGGCCTGGAAAGCGGTCAATGGACCGTGGATCAGCCTTCTGACGATATGAAGGCTGCCATGCAGGAGATTTCCGAGGAAATCTGGGAGGAGAGCCGGGAGAAATATGGTGATGAAATCATGGATGTCATCATCAGCGGCGAGTATAGAACACTGTCTGAAAGTTGATTTTCTATAATCCTGGATTGATACACTAAAACGGAGCCTGAGGTTTTCTGCGGGAGAGCTTCAGGCTCCCTCTTCCAATAACTTTTCAACTGCAAAGGAGGGAGTTTCCCCATGAAATCACAAAGCACCCTGTTTCAGGGAGCCAAGCGGCTCAACAATGTTCTGCTGGGGATTGAGACCTTTTTTATGGCCCTCATCACCATCGCATTGGTGGCGGCAATTTTTATTGAGGTAATCTGCCGTTACTTTCTGTTTATCTCCGCTGCTTGGGCTGAGGAACTCACCCGGTATCTGTTTATCTGGCTCACCTATATTGGCTCTGCCTATGCGGTCTATGAGGGCAGCCATACAGAAATTGATGTCCTCAAGCAGGTAGTTGCAAATTTCAAAGAACCCGCCCGAAGGCAGGGGCTCAGGCTGCTGGAGTTGTTTTCCATTTTGTCCACCTTTCTTTTCCTTTTGGTGTTTGGCAAGCTGTTTTTTGATTACATGATGACCATTTGGGCCACGACCCAGACCTCCCCCACCATGAGGATCCCCATGGGCCTGGTCTATCTGCCTGTATTTATCGGCGTAGTGCTTTGTGCTCTTCATGAGGTCTATCTGTTTATGGAGTGGATGGTCCGGGGCCGTGAGGGCGGTGAGCCCCAGGCCACCGCACAATGACTTGAAAGAGGTGAAATTATGTCTGCCCTTACCGCACTTCTCGTCTTTCTGATTTCTTTCGCACTGGTCGCGGTGTTGTTCCGAATGCCGGTATCCTTTGCTCTGGGCACCTCTTCCCTGCTGGTTCTGGCCTATGCCGGCTTCCAGCTGGTCACGGTCCCCCAGTTTGCTTTCTCCGGTCTCGACAGCTTCGCGCTTCTGGCGATTCCCTTCTACATTTTTGCCGGTGTTATCATGGAATACAGTGGCATCTCCAAAATGCTGATCGACTGGGTAAAGTCCTTTGTAGGCCGGGTCCGGGGTGCCACTGGCATTATTACGACCTGTGCCTGCATGGCCTTTGGCGTTCTTACTGGCTCAGCTATGGCCACCATCAGCGCCATTGGAAAAATGATGGTGCCTGAACTGGAGAAAGAGGGGTATCCCCACGGCTATTCCTCTGCTCTGCTGGCCGCTACCTGTTTTCTTGGGATCCTGATTCCCCCCAGTGTCCCCGGAATCATGTATGCGCTGGCCTCCGGAGCCAAGATCACCCCCGTATGGATGTCCACCATCGGCCCTGCTTTTATTTTTGCCATTGGCTATTTTATCATCAACTATTTCCGAATCGGCCGCCACCAAGCCAGGCCGGAAAAAGTTGAATTTCATCCCACAGCCAAACTGCTGGAGATTGGAAAGTCCACTATTTACGCCATCCCCGCTCTGCTGATGCCCATTATCATCTACGGCTGTATTTACGGCGGGCTGTGCACGGTTACCGAAGCTGGTGCTGTCAGCTGCGTCTATGGAATCTTATATTTCTTTGTTCTGAAGATTATCGATAAAAAGAAAATCCAAATTACCTTCTGGCGCTGCTGTGCCATTGCCGGCGCCTCCACTGCCGTGATCGGTCTGCTGAACGCCTTCTCTGCTGTCGCAGGCAAAGTAATGACTTTGGCGGGCATTTCCAACTTTCTCTCCAACCTGATTACCGAAAATATCAGCAGCCGCGTTGGTTTTCTTTTGATGATCAATGTCATCTTCCTGTTCATGGGAACCTTTATGGATATCAATGCCACCATCCTGATTATGACCCCTCTTCTGCTGCCAGTGGCACAGACCTATGGAATTGACCCCATCCACTTTGGTGCCATCATGCTGGTAAATATGTGCGTCGGCTTTCTGACTCCTCCCTTTGCTGTTGGAATCTTTGTCAGCACTAAAATTGCTCATTCTACATTTGGAGATACTGTGCGGGAGGCAGTTCCTTTCATCGGTGTCGGCTTAATTGCCATTGTTATTACCACCTTCTGTCCTGAATATATAAATTTCTTTGTCAACCTATTTTCATAACTGTTCGTTAAGCTCTGTAGTCAAAAGAAAAGAGGAAATTCTTTATGATTGGAAAGGAAATACGCCTGAAGCGCCTGATTCCAGGCACGGATGGAAAATATTTTGGTTTAACTGTGGACCACGCCATTGCCCGCGGTGTCATGCCTGGCCTTGATACGATAGATGACACCCTGAGCAAGATGGTCGCCGGAGGTCCCAATGCCATCACTATGCATAAGGGCATTGCAGAAAAATGCTTTGCGCCCTATGCGGGCAAGGTCGCCCTCGTGCTGAAGCTCACCACCTTCGGCGTGTATCACTTTGACGAAGATGTCCAGGTAGCCGATGTGGAGGAGGGACTTCTCATGGGGGCCGATGCGGTCTCTGTCGGCTGCATTGTGGGCGGTGACAATCAGGACCAGCAGCTCAGAATGCTCGGCCGTATCAGCAAAGAGGCCCTGAGAGCGGAAATGCCTCTGATCTGTCATATCTATCCCAGAGGAAATCATATCACTGGGGCTGACCAGTACAGTGTGGAAAATGTCACCTATGCGGCCCGGGCTGCCGCGGAACTCGGAGTAGATCTGATCAAGACCAACTATACCGGTGACTTGGACAGTTTTGCCAAAGTGGTCCAGGCGGTTCCGGCCCGCGTCGCCATTGCAGGCGGATTGAAGTGTGAAACCGTAAAGGAATATTTGCAGATGACCCGAAATGTTATGGACGCAGGGGCTGCAGGGGTTACATATGGCCGGTTTGTCTTCCGCTACCGGGACATAACCGCGTTGGTCAAGACTTTGAGCCAGGTAATTCATAACGGCATCTCTGTTCAAGAGGGGCTGGAGCTGCTGGAATATTTGGAGCGGGAACATCAGAAGGGTGGGGAACCATGTACCTGAACATTGATTCCGGAAAGTTGCGGGATGTGGTCGCATTTGGGCGTGCCACCATCGACCTCTACGCCAATGAGATTGGACCCATGGAGAATGCGGTCACTTTCCATAAATATGTGGGCGGCTCTCCGGCCAATACCGCTGTGGCCATGTCCAGGCTCGGCCTTTCTGTCGGATACATCGGTAAAGTTTCTGACGACCAGTTTGGACGATTTATTACACGCTATCTGGCAAAACAGGGGGTGGATGTCTCCCATATCGCGCTGGCTGGCCCCGGCATTCGTTCCGGGGTGACCATGGGTGAAATTCTGCCTGACCGGTGCAGCTACCTGATGTACCGAACAAACTGCGCGGATCTGCACATCGACTGCGCCCAACTGGACGAGTCCTATCTCGCCAGCCACAAGCTGCTTCTGATCTCTGGCACATCTCTCTCCCATTCCCCGGCACGGGAGGCAGTGTTTCACGCCATCTCTTTGGCACGGCGCAATCATATGGCAGTAGCCTTTGATCTGGATTACCGGGAGGATACCTGGGACACCGTTGAGGAAGCCAGCCTCTATCTCTCCCTTGCCGCAGAAAAAGCCGATCTGGTCCTGGGAACCCGGGATGAATTTGATGTAATGGAGCATCTTCTCCACACCGGAAATCAGGACGACGCCAAAAGCGCTGCTTGGCTTCTGGAAAAAGGCGTGTCTGTGGTCTCCATTAAAAAAGGGAAAAAAGGTTCCCATGTTTTTACGAAGGAAGGAAAAACCGTGGGTGGCATCTATCCAGCACAGGTGTTGAAAACCTTTGGCGCTGGTGACTCCTATTCCTCCGCCTTCTTATTTGGTCTGCTTCACAATATGGAGTTGAAGGATTCTCTGCGCTACGCCGCCGCCGCTTCCTCCATCACCATCTCAGGCCACAGCTGTTCTGACTCCATGCCTACTTTGGAACAGGTAGAGGACTATATTGCCCACCACGAATATGTCCTGCCGGATACACCTTAAAGTCCGGCTATAAACCAGAGCTACAGTGCCCTGCCGGACGGCTTTTCAGAAAAAAGGAGCCTGATATTATGACAGTTCAGGAGAAACGAGCCAATTTTAAGTCCCAGATGATGGATTCCTCCCGGATGAAGGTGCTCTGCGGAGCCTTCGACGGCATTACAGCCCGGGCCGCCCAGGCGGCTGACTTTTTTGACGGCTGTTACATGGGCGGTCAGGCAGCAGCAGCCAGCCTGCTGGGTGTGCCGGATCTGGGTCTTGTCTGCGGATGTGAACAGACAAAGCACGCCCAGGACCTTGCCTCCTGTGTGGATCTGCCCTTTCTTATCGACGCGGACACAGGCTATGGGAATGAGCTGAATGTCCGCCGCACTATGCGGGACCTGGAGGCCGCCGGAATCTGCGGCGCGCATTTCGAGGACCAGGTCACGCCAAAGCGATGCGGCGGCATGAAGGGCGTCCAAATTGAAACTGCCCAAGTCTTTATTCGAAAAATAGAGACCGCTCTGACCTTTCGGAGAGACCCCAACTTTTTAGTTATTGCCCGCTCCGATGCCGCCGAGGTGGAAGGAGAGGATGAGGCTATCCGGCGTCTCAATCTGGCAGCAGAGGCCGGAGCAGACATGGGTTTTCTTTTCTCCTCAAAGGGGGTCTTTGAGACTCTGGATTCTGTCAAACGGGCCTGCGATCAAATAAAGGTTCCCATTCTGTACTGCCTGATGGAATTTTGCCCTGAGGTCTGTTTTACTCTGGAAGAGCTGCGTCAGGCAGGGGTTCGGGCCGTCATATGGCCAAATGGTCTTCTGATGCGCTGGTGCAAAGCCGCCTCCGACCTGATTCAGCAGTTTAAGGAGACAGGGGACTGCAAAACCTTTTTTGATCAGCTCATGCCTATTGACCAGTGCAATCAACTGCTGGGGATTCGGGACTGGAACCCGTCCGGTATGTTTTGATTTCTCCTCAGACACCAGGCCAGCGCCATATTTGGCGCTGACCTGGTGTTTTTTTCTGATCGTCCTTATTTTCTACCGCCGCACTCTCCGGTTGTCAAATTATCTTTTTTTCTTGTTCCTTCCATTCGAACCAGGTATGATAGTTCCAGCCGCCTGGGCCATGACAGAGGGATTCCCGGATTGAAGCTGTCCCAAATTTCATATAATCTTAAGGAAATTTTTTATTTCCTTTAAAACGCCCCTGATAGGATAGTACCATCAAGAATTGGGAGGAATCACCATGCGCTTTGCCAAGACCGTTACCGCTCTCGCTCTGGCCTGTTCTCTGGCCCTGGCCATTCCCACTTTTGCCGCCCCTGCGGCGGAGGAGCAGGCTGGCAGGCAGGAAGACCTGGAGCTGCTCTATCAGACCATCCGGGATCGCCACCCCGGCCCCTTCACCAATACGCCGGAGCAGGAGTTCCTTGCCCGCATCGCTCAGATCGAGGCCCGGATAGACACAGAGGACAGCATGAGTTTTGGGCTGGATCTCCAGTCTCTGGCAGCCCTCATTGGGGATTCCCACACCACCACAAATCTTAACTCTATTCTCAGCAGCGGACATATGTTTCCCGTGTCTGTGAAGTGGATGGACGGGGACTGGGTGCTCTACCAGGTGGACGCCTCCCACCAGGGTGCTCTTGGCCAGCAGGTGACCTCCGTCAACGGCTTCTCCATGGATCAGGTACAGGAGAAGATGGCCCCTCTGATCTCCGCAGACAACGAGATCAAGCTGCGCCGGCAGCTCTCCCAGGTGTTCGGCCATCAGGAAATCATGGTCTACTGCGGACTGCTCAAGCCCGAGGAGGATCTGACCCTCACCTTGGAAAACGGTACGTCTATCACCCTCTCCCCTCTCTCCATGCAGGACCAGTCCGGCTGGCCGGAGATCAATGGCCTGTCCCAGCAGCGCCAGGGCAGCGCCCCCACTGATTACCAGAAGGGGACCTACTATTTCTCTCTGCCCCTGGACAGCCGCACCTACTATATCCAATACAACCAGTGCATGGAGGACCCGGAGCTGCCCATGGAGACCTTCACTGCTCAGGTCATGGCCGACCTGGAGCAGGGGAGCTATTCCGTCCTTCTTTTGGATCTGCGGAACAACGGCGGCGGCTCCGACGGGGTCATCATCCCCCTGCTGATGGAGCTGGCCCCCCTGGTCCGCAACGGGGAGCTGGAGCTGTGGGGGCTGGTGGGGGAGGCCACCTTCTCCTCCGCCAGCATCAACGCCCTGGAGATCCGGGAGATGGGCGGCGGGCTGGCCGGTGAGCCCACCAGCGGCAGCGTGGACCACTTCGGCTCCACCGGCTCCTTCACCCTCCCCAACACGGGGGTCCGGGTGTCCATGTCCACCAAATTTATTGACACAGGCACCCTTCTGGAGTGCGCCGCCGGGCTGGGAGTGGAGCCCATCCAGCCCGACGTGACCGTCTATCAGACTCTGGAAGACTACCTGGCGGGCCAGGATACCTTGGTGGACGCCCTGTGCGCCCGCACAGAGCCCTTCCAGCCCCAGGAGCGGCCCGATGCCCCGCTCAGCCGGGGCCGGCTGACCGAGCTGCTCCGGCAGGCTGCGGAACAGCCACTGCTTTTCTGTAAACTTCGTCCGCCCCGTCGTTTTCCCGCTCTCTGCTGCCGAAATTCCTGCCAGCGCATCGATCAGCCGTGTGATATCTTCCTCGCT
>OKRX01001928.1_pt1 | contig 14381 bp, 7 predicted proteins | sample 1601241 | NCBI WGS metagenome assembly OKRX01 (sample SAMEA3541500, study PRJEB24748) | human gut metagenome | biome: human gut; feature: human-associated habitat; material: faeces | place: China | collected 2012
GCAAGATTGTCCTTCGGCTGATAACTGCGGCTGATCACCCATTCACTTAAGGCATCTACCACTTCTCCTGTCTCGCAATAAATCAATCCCAGAAGATTTCGTGCATCAATATTATATTTATTAAACTTCAGACTGTTTTTCAGGCTGACAATCGCTCCGGAAAGATTTCTCACGCCCGCCTGTTCCAGCCCCAGATTATAATATGCGTTGGAAATGTGACGCACTTTCAAAAATACGGAAAGATCTGCCCCGCAATTCGGGCAGCGCTTTGCATTTCCAACCTCCTGTCCACATTTATAACAAATCATTTCTTCCTCTTTTTCATTACTGTCCTAACTGCTGACCATTCTGACGTACATCACGCAATATTTCGGTAATAATATCCGTTACATCTGTCAGATCATGGTTATAAATTGCAGCCTCGGCTTCTTCTACTTCCAGACTCGGCTGAAAATTCTTCAGCTCTTTTTCAAAATTAATCATTTCTCCTGCTCCTTTTTGCGATATACAGGTTCTGCGTTCCCATGTATCTTAATTATAATATAATGCATTGGATATGCAAGTAAATTTATTCGCATTATTTCTCGGAAATATTACAGGAACTGCATCTGTTTACTTGAGAGAGATCATCACAACCCCTTCTTTTTTCTTCTGGAAACAAACGGATTCCTGCAGTTCTTTTACGGTAAGCGTCTGCTGGTCAATGGTTACAACACATCCGGAATACACTTTGCGTACGACACTGATCTTTGCATTTTCCCCGCGTTTGACCAGTTCTTCCAGACGATCTACCGCTTTTTGGCTTTCAGCAATATCTGCCTGCGTTTTCATTTTGGCACGAAGAAGCTCAGTTCTGCGCGAATCTTTCGATACATCAATTCCTTTTTGCGCAGCCACCAATTCAAACTGTTTCAGCCCAGTGGTAATCTTCTTGATCACTTCCCCATTTTCTTCAATGGATTTCTGCAGATCCGACAGTTCCTGCCGCATCTGCGCACTGACTCCGACATGCACCTGTGTCTTTACTTCCGTGGAATTTCCGATTACATTCACATCCATTCCACTGATTGCGTAGGCATATCCGCCAATGATACTTCCCTTTTTTCCGGTTACATAAATATGATCAAAACTGATCATATGACTGTCTAATGCATAAGTCACTTCAATAAAGCCATCGGCTTTCACCTTACAGTATTCGAAAAATTTTGCGTGGATATTCCCACCTGCACGAATACTGGTCTTGTTTCCACCGAGAACACCGCTTCGCAGGACAATATCTTTTCCCGCTTCAATCACACAGTTCTCGCAGATACCGTCTACCGTGAGACTTCCACTCGTACTTACCTTTGCCCCCGGTTTGATTCCACCGTGGATTACAACATCTCCGTGATATTCCACATTTCCTGTACCGATTCCCACATCACCGGGAATTTCATAAACTGCGGATATCCGGATCTTTCCGTTTGACATTTCAATCTTTCCAGACAGGTCTGCAATATAAGTACTTCCGTCTTCTGTACAGTGAAATCCTTTTCCGCGGAGTGGCTGCAATGGCTTGCCACGGACTGCCAGTATCGGCTTTCCCGAAACATTCATCCCGTTTATCGCCTCGGTTGGTGGATAGTAGGTGGCAATTGTCTGACCTTCTTTTACCATCTCCACTGTACGGATGCTCCAGTAATCTATGGAACCATCCTCCTTGACCTTTGGTTTTCCATCCACATCCGGATTGAAATGAAGTTCATAGCGGCCGTTTTCTGCATTGACCGGTGGCTGTCCTTTTGCAATACATACATCTCTCATGTACACTCCGCCATCGATCATCTCCTGGATCGCCGCTTCGTCAATTCCATTGGTTACCCGCTGGGTGCGGATATACCGCACCAGCTCTGATAATGTGTATCCCTCTCCGGCCTCCGGCGGCTGCAATGTCAAATATGCTTCCATACTATCCTGTGAAATCCGGACAACCGCACCTCTCATTGAAATATCTTCCATGGCATTTTCCCCTCTCTGCTATAGAAATCCGAAACCATTTATTTCATTTGTGCCAGCCGCGCTTCTACCTGAGCCATCATCTGCTCATACTTTGCCAGCTTGTCTTTCTCTTCCTGTACCTTTTCTGGTTTTGCGTTATTTAAGAATTTTTCATTGGAAAGCATGCCCTTAGAACGTGCAAGTTCCTTCGTCAGCTTATCTTTTTCTTTATGCAAACGCTCTTTTTCTTTTTCAAAATCTACCAGATCCTCCAGTGGCAGATAAAGAACTGCTCCTGGAATCACAACGGAAACCGCATCCTCACTGATACCGTTTTTGTCTGCCTGTACTATAATCTCGCTGGTAGAAGCAAGATTTACATATACTTCCTTATTTTCTTCAAAAACAGTGCGAAGCCCTGCATCCTCAGATGTAATATAAAGCTTTGCCTTTCTTGATGGCGGAACATCCATTTCTGTGCGGACATTACGGATTCCCTTAACGAGATCCTTACAGTGCTCAATGGCAGATTCCTCTGCCGGGAAGTTCCACTCTTCTTTGTACTCCGGCCACTTGGAGAGCATAATCGTCTCTTCCTCTGACTGTAATGTACAGAAGATTTCTTCTGTGATAAATGGCATATACGGATGTAACAGTTTCAATGCCTCGGTCAGTACGGTCTTTAAGGTCCACAGTGCTGCATTGGCAGATACCGGATCTTCATCCTTTTTATAGGTACGGACTTTTGCGATCTCAATGTACCAGTCACAGAACTCATCCCAGATGAAATCGTATACTTTCTGTACAGCAATTCCGAGTTCAAATTTATCCATATTTTCTGTGGCATCTTTAGCAAGGGTATTCACCTTGGAAAGAATCCACTTGTCTGCTGCATGTAACTCATCCTTTGACGGCGTATGGAGTTCAAATCCATCCAGATTCATCATGATAAAACGGGATGCATTCCATACTTTATTGGCGAAGTTACGGGATGCCTCCACACGCTCCCAGTAGAACCGCATGTCATTTCCCGGTGCATTTCCGGTAATCAGTGTCAGACGAAGTGCATCTGCGCCATACTTGTCAATGACTTCCAGTGGATCAATACCATTGCCCAGTGATTTACTCATCTTGCGTCCCTGGGAGTCACGTACCAGTCCGTGGAACAGTACGGTATGGAACGGTGCCTTACCCATCTGCTCATATCCGGAGAAAATCATACGGATAACCCAGAAGAAAATAATATCGTATCCGGTTACCAGCACATCGTTCGGATAGAAATAATCCAGATCCTCGGTCTTTTCCGGCCAGCCTAACGTAGAGAATGGCCACAGTGCAGAAGAAAACCAGGTATCAAGCGTATCCGGATCCTGTGTCATATGTGTACATCCGCACTTCGGACACTTGCCAGGATTTTCGATGGATACTACCATCTCGCCACAGTCATCACAGTACCATGCCGGAATGCGGTGTCCCCACCACAGCTGACGGCTGATACACCAGTCACGGATGTTGTCGGTCCAGTTAAAGTAGGTCTTGTCCATACGCTTTGGAAGAAGTTTGATATCTCCGTTCTTCACACCTTCCACAGCCGGCTTGATCATCTCATCCATCTTTACAAACCACTGCTGCTTAATCATCGGCTCAACCGTTGTATGACAGCGGTCATGCACACCGACATTGTGGGAATGTGGAACAACTTTTACCAGAAGTCCCTCTTTCTTAAGATCATCCACCAGTGCTTTCCGGCACTCGTAGCGGTCCATTCCGGCATATTTTCCGGCTTTTTCATTCATCGTTGCATCGTCGTTGATGACAACAATTTCTTCCAGATTATGACGCTTTCCAACCTCAAAATCGTTCGGGTCATGTGCCGGAGTGATCTTTACGCATCCGGTTCCAAATTCCTTGTCTACATAAGAATCTGCGATCACCGGTATTTCGCGGTCCGTCATCGGAAGCTTTAAAGTCTTTCCGACAATATCTTTATAACGCTCATCGTCCGGGTTTACTGCCACCGCAGTATCACCAAACAATGTCTCCGGACGTGTGGTGGCAATCTCTACGAAGCGGCCTTCCTCTCCAACAACCGGATAATTGATATGCCAGAAAAATCCATCCTGCTCTTCATGCTCAACTTCCGCATCGGAAATGGAAGTCTTACATACCGGACACCAGTTGACAATACGGGAACCTTTATAAATCCAGCCCTTCTTATATAACTTGGTGAATACTTCCTGTACCGCATGGGAACATCCTTCATCCATCGTAAAGCGCTCACGCTGCCAGTCTGCGGAAGAACCAAGTTTGCGCAGCTGCTTTACAATACGTCCGCCGTATTCTTTTCTCCACTCCCAGCACTTATCCAGGAATTCTTCACGGGTCAGGTCCGCCTTATTGATGCCCTGCTCTTTTAAACTCTGAATCACCTTTACCTCTGTAGCGATGGATGCGTGATCCGTACCCGGCTGCCACAGTGCATTGTATCCCTGCATTCTCTTGTAGCGGATCAGGATATCCTGCATGGTATTATCCAGTGCATGTCCCATGTGAAGCTGACCGGTAATATTTGGCGGTGGCATCACAATGGTAAACGGTTTCTTGCTGCGGTCTACTTCTGCATGAAAATACCCATTGTCCTCCCACTTCTTATAGAGACGATCCTCTATATCTTTCGGATCGTATGTTTTACTTAATTCTTTGCTCATGTGTTCCTCCTTCATATAAATGAAACGCCCTCTGTACAGAAAGCCTTTTCTTTTCCTGCACAAAGGGCGAAAACTCTCGCGGTACCACCTTTGTAATACTCATCATGTCCTTTAACGGGGACGATCCGGGAATGCCTACAGGGCAATGTACCACATTCAACATTCCAGTTCCGGAGCTACCTTCCACACTGCATCCTGTGGATATCTTACAGCCATTGCAGGAACATTCTGCACAAAAACTCTGCCAATGCTCCACTTCAATGAATATCCTTCTCTTTCAGGAATTCCATGTGTACTCCTCTCCATCATCACTTTTTTATACATAATTTAATCTTACTTGCGGCTCTCTTTTTTGTCAAGAAGATTTCTGTGAAATTCACTATAATTCCTCTTCTACCATGTTCTTTTCCCGATGGAACATATCGTAGATACATGGAATGACAATCAGCGTCAGAACGGTACCATAAACCAGTCCTCCAATCAGTGTGATTGCCATCGGACGCATCATGTCGGAACCGTCACCGATTCCAAGAGCCGTAGTCAACATTGCAAGAACCGTAGTCAGTACCGTCATCAGAATCGGACGCACCCGGGTCTTTCCGGATGAAATAATCGCCTCATGCTTAGAAACACCCGCTTTTCTTGCCTGATTGATATAATCAATCAGTACAATACCGTTGTTTACAATAAGACCTGCCAGCATGATAAATCCAAGCATTGCAAGGACATTGACTTCCTGCCCTGTCAGAAGCAGAGCAATAAAGCCTCCGGTGAAGGCAAGCGGAATCGAGAACATAATGATAAACGGAGAAACGAGTGACTGGAACTGTACCACCATGATCAGATAAATAAAGATAACTGCCAGTATCATCATCAGAACCAGCTGGCTCATGGAATCACTGATGGTTTCATCCTCTCCGGTCATTTCGATGTGATATCCTTCCGGCACTTGCAGTTTATCGATACTCTTTTGGATTTTGTTGCTGAGCAGTGTGACATTATGCTCCTCGTCCACACCACAGGATACCGTGATATAACGCGTCTGTGCATCCCTCTTGATGGTACTAAGGGTTGTCGTATCTTTCATTTCACAGATTTTTGTAAGTGGTATCTCTTTTTCTTTTCCCTCTTTATCTGTATAGGTAAACGTCATCTGCCTGATGTCATCCAGCTTTGTATCTGTCTGTTCCTCGGTCTGCACATAAACCTTGTAATCTTTGACATCTGTAGAAATCGTGGTCGCACTCTTACTGTCAGCCATCTTCGCACTGACAAGCTGGTATACCTGTGCAACGGTATATCCATATTCCGCAGCCTTTTCTTTGTCCACAGATATGGTAAGCTGTGGTTCGGTATCTTCTAATCCATCGTCCACCGTTCCCTTTGTCTGCTTCATCACATCTGCCACTTCTTTGGCAAGCTTCTGCAGCGTATCAATATCATTTCCTTTAATTCTGACGGAAAGACCGCTGCCGAAATAACTGCTGTAATCCATGGAAGAACTGTTGGTTTCTACTTTGCAGTCCAGATCTTTCGTCCTGCTGACAATTTTTTCTTCCACATCCGATGCTTTGACTTTGGAGTCCTCATCCAGCAGGATATACATGCTGACGCTGTCATTTCCTCCACCCATCAGATTCATCGTGGAATCTCCACCAGCCATCGCTCCGACCGTCTTGATTCCTTTGATTTTTGAGATTCTCTGAATCACATCATCCGATGCCTGTGTTAATTCCTCAAAAGTCAGTTTCTCACCCTCTTTTGCAGAAATCGTGACGGAAAGCTGATTTGTCTCCATATCCATATCCATAAAGTTTAAGCCTTTTGAAAGTGACAGTGCTGCACTTGCGATCAGAAGAACCACCGCAATAATCAGTACCAGTGGTTTGAAACGCAGACACCACTCCAGCACTCTGCCATACCATTCCCGGACGGCATCGAACCACGGATGACGGATATCTTTTGTTTTTCTGAGTGTAACAGAAGCCATCGCCGGGACAAACGTCAATGCCACGACTAGACTCGCCGCCAGGGTATATGCAATCGTCAGGGCAAGATCCACAAACAGCTGCCGGGTAATTCCCTCTGTAAAAATAATCGGCGCATAGACGCTGATCGTGGTAAGCGTTGACGCAATGATCGCACCCGTCACCTGTTTTGATCCTTCTACCGCTGCTTTCCGGATGGAATAGCCTTCTCCGCGCAGACGATAAATATTTTCAATGACAACAATTGAGTTGTCCACAAGCATACCAATACCAAGCATCAGTCCGGACATGGAAATAATATTTAAGGTAATTCCGGTAAAGTACATCAGCACGATTGCAGCGACAACGGAAAGCGGTATGGAACATGCAATCACGATTGTCGGTTTGATATCTTTCAGGAACAGCAGCAATACCAAAATAGCAAGGATTGCCCCCCAGATCATATTCTGCATTACAGAGTTTACAATCATGTCAATGTATACGCCCTGATTCATCAATACATTCAGGTGGAGCTTGGAATCTTCTTTTTCTAACGCTTTGAATTTATCCAGAATACGATTCGTAACTTCTCCGGTAGAATATCCGGTCTGTTTTTCCATCGAAAGCATAATGCCAGGATTGCCATTAATCACGGCATACGTCTCATCGGAATTATCCGTCACTTTGACTTCTGCCACATCCGAAAGACGGATCGTATCGATTCCGTCGATTCCCATATCCATAAGCGGCAGATCTTTTAATTCATCGACATCCTGCACGGCATCTCCCACGCGGATCAGATACTGAGTATCCCCGTCCATGGCATATCCCGCCGGCATATCAAAATTCTGCGCGGCAAGCAGGCTTGTGATGGTATCTTTGCTCAGCACTTTATTCAGATCTGCGGAATCATATGCCGTATCTTTGGCTTCATCCAGTTTACTCTGTGCGCTCTCCAAGGAGGAGGCTGCATTGGCCAGTTCGGTAGAAGAAGCACTGACCTGAAGTGCCGTCATGGATGCATTGGCATTCAGCGTATCTAAAGCCGAGGCCAGGCTGACTTTTCCGCTCTCTACCTTCTGCTGTGCACGTTCAATGGTTTTCCTTCCTGTATTGACTTTGGTCAGGAGTTTTCCCACTTCTGCGGATGCCGCCGGGAGATCCTCATAGGTATTTACTGTGATTCCAAGCGAGGACAACGCCGAAAACTGCTTTTTCACAACCGCATTAACCTGTTTGATCTGTGCCTGCATCTCACTGCTCTCTGCAAGCTGCGGGTTATCTTTTAATACCGTCACGATTCCGGTATAGGCATCCGACTTCATAAAGGTCTGAATACCGGTCTGGATCTGTTCCAAAGAAGCTTTCTGTTTTTTTAACTCTGCGAGTTGTTTTTTCAGATCCTGTTCCGTCTTGTAGAGCTTCTTCTGCTGATCCATCGTCTGATTAATCGCGCTGTTTAACTGCTCCGATCCCTGACTGATGGAAGACTTTCCACTCTCTACTTTCTTTTTCCCCGCATCAATTTTTTTCTGGGACTTTTCAAACTGTTCATCGATCTTCTTCTGAATCTTTTTATTTAATGCGTCTATCTTGTCCTGATCGAGTGTTACATCTACGCTTTCTTCCAGCTGCCCGGTCGTAGTGACAGAAGCCACTCCTTCCAGACTTTCAAGTGCCGGCGCAAGATCATTCTTCACATAATCGGAAAGTGCGTTCGCATCCATGCCATCCTTATCCACCGCTGCAGCCAGCACCGGCATCATGTCCGGATTGACTTTCATAATCATAGGTGTTCCAATGGAATCATCCCATTGCCCGGATACCTGATCAAGACTCTGCTGAATTTCGATCACCACCGAATCCATATTTGCATTCTGTTCATATTCCAGTGTTACGACGGAATAACTGTTATAGGAAACAGAACTGATATTTTTAATGTTGGACGTTGTTGCCATCGCCGATTCAATCGGCGCTGTCACATCACTTTCCACCTGTTCCGGACTTGCTCCCATATCGGTTGTGACAACCATCGCATACTGAAAACTCATATCCGGAAGCAGATCTGTCGTCATTTTTGACAACGAGACCGCACCGAGCACGATGACCAGCACAACTGCCACAAGCACGGTATAAGGACGTTTCACACTGTACTTTGAAATCATGTTTTCCTCCTGTAAATTTTTCTTCTGCTGAATAAAGCAGACGCATTGGAAGTGGAACACAGTTCCCAGCGCCTACTTTTTTTCATTATACCGATAATCGGTTCTTTTTTACAAGAGGATTTCCGAAAGCTTTATTTTCTTTTTAGAAACAAAAAAGACATCCGCTTCCGAATGTCTTTCTTTCCTGTACTTTGTCCGTTATTTTCTGACTGCTTTATGCGTTCTCCTCGAGCCCATCCTCTTCATCCGAAATAGCTGCGGATGCCCCGGATACTGCTGCAATCACTGCGATCAATGCCCCAAGTACCGCAATCCCGATAATCGCAATCAGAAAAATAAATAACCCCGTTGCTGACATGATTCCATCTCCTTTTGTAATTGATCCCCAAATCCTTTTCACCTGTCTTATCCTTTAAGATACCCGGATAAGTCTCAAAGAATACAATTTCTTTTTTTATTTTATCACAGAACCACTGTCCTCACAATGTTATTTTACTTTAATTTTCATGGAAACTGTCTTTGTCTTTCCGTTCTTCAGTGTTACTTTTGCTTTGATCGTGACGGTTCCCTTCTTCTTTGCTGTAATCTTTCCGTTTTTATCTACTGCTGCAACAGACTTTTTACCAGATGTATATGTAATCTTTTTTACATTATCTAGATCAAGCTTACTGCTTAACTGTATCTTTGTATTCTTTCCCGCTTTGATGGAAGCTGTCGTCTTTTTTACGGCGACCGTTTTTAAAACCGCTTTTTCCACATTTTTTATTTCTGCTGCAGAAAGCATCCGATAATCCGAACCTGCGGCAAGATTCACATGTAATGTGCCATCTTTTCCAACGGTATACGTCTTTGCATTCACCAGTTTATACGCTCCGGTTTTCTTATCCACAACAACGACACTCAGTTTGTTTCCTGCAGTTAAGTCTTTTGCATCTGCGGTTACTGTATATCTGATATTTCCTTCTTTATCGGTAACATTTGCAGTAATTGCCACATGGTCTGTTCCGGCAGCTTCCACGATCCTGCTCACCATATCTGCAGAAATCTCTGCCTTGGTACCTGTCACTTCTGCACTTGCTTCCGTTATTTTTCCAGCCGTATCTTTTGTCACGGTAACCGTTACTTCTGCTTTCTCCCCGGAAGCAGTCGTTGCCGTTACGTTCTTTGATTCGGTTGTCTGCTCTGGCTTGTCATCCTTCTTTGTATCATCAGATGGAGTGACGGTTGCAGCGCTGCCGGAGGATGAGCCACCAGAGGATGAGCTGCCGGAAGTATTTGTATCATCCTTTCCTTCCGAAGATGATGCATCCTTATGCAGATACAGCACATCCACTGCTCCCCATCCGCCATCCTCATGTTCTACACATACACGAAGTTTTACGCTCTTTGTCTTATCCAGTGTAAAAGTTACCTTCGGTGTATGCCAGTCTCCCCATGCGGTCATTGCTGTGGCTTCGCCGGTAAATAATACACTGTCATCTTCTGCGTTTAATATCTGCATGGTTACATCTGACTGTGCCCCCTGGGCATATGCTTCCAATGTATAGGTTCCTTTTTCCAGCGTAATTGCTTTCTTATATGTAACAGAACCATTTGCTGCGGATGCTCCGTACCAGCCCATACTGTTTTTTCCGCTCTTTGCATTCTCTGCGGAAGGAATTCCCTTGAACGTGGTTCCGTCTACGGTAAAGTATTCTCCACTGTCAAATTCAACCGCTTCTTTATTTGTAATCAGATTTGCATATTTTACCTGTAAAGTAAGTGTAACATCTACACTGGTTTTTCCTTTATAAGCACCTCTTGTAATTTCTTTGCTCAAAGAAACTGTACCGGAAATCTGATAAGTTCCGGGCTTTGACATATCCGCCTTTTTTACAGATGCTTCATCCCAGGTAACCGCCTCTGCTACCGGTGTTTTGCTATCGGAATACGTAACTTCCACGGAATCCGGAAGTGTAAAATCACTGCCTGCAGTAATCGTCTGTGTCAGTGCAGAATCAAATCCTTCTACACTTACCAGATTCGAAACAGCACCCGTTTTTACATAATTCCATACATGAAGTGCAGGAGTTGCAGTGCCATCCGGGTAAAACATGGCTTCATTGTCAACTGCAGAACCGCCATACCATTTGCCTGCATCTTTCGAATCATATTCGTTGGCATAACTTGAAGCCCATCCGCTTCCGTATTTTTCCCACTTTTCCTGATTTTCCTTTACCTGTGCATTGTATGCATCTCCTGTAAGTCCTTTGGTATTTCCGACGGTCAGCCATGCCGGCTCCCAGTAATATACACCCAGTCCGCCAGCTTCGTTTACCGTATTAATCAGATTGCGGATTGCAGTTGCCTGTCCCTGCTCGGTAAACGGCTCCGTTGTGTCAGCTCCGTTATCATTATTTCCAACACGCACTGTATTGTCATGTCCGTCACTGTCTTCTAACGTATAAGCATAACTGGTTTCCGCAACCATCACATCTTTACAATATGTATTCTTTACCGTCTCAAACTGCTGTTTTAAGTTATCTAATGTTCCATGCCAGTATGGATAATAACTGGTGGCAAGAATATCATAATCAACATTGTTGTTCTGCAGATTTTCTGCCCATGTTACCATGGTTCGCTTATGTGGGCTTTCCACATGGATGACGACTTTGACATCCGGATTGTACGTTTTTACACCGGCTGCGCCAGCTGAAAATAATACACACATATTGCTGACATTTGTCTCACCGATAAATCCACCCGTTGTCTCATTTCCAACCTGCACCATATCCACAACATCTTTTGATGGATCAATGGTATTTAAGGATTCTGTGATATAAGTATTTAATGCCTCTTTTTTCTGTTCAAGGGTGTAACCTTTCCATGCTTTCGGTTCCTGCTGCTTGCCCGGATCTGTCCACAGATCGGAGCAGTGGAAGTCAACTAACATTTTCAGTCCGGCATTGCGGCATGCATCTGCAAATTCCTTTGCTTTTGCCACATCATTGTTTCCTCCGCCATAGCCGTTGCCATTGGCATCATACGGGTTATTCCATACACGGACACGAATGTGATTGATGCCCTGCTCTTTGATAAACCTGCAGATATCATCTAAGGTTGCCAGTTCGTTTCCGTCATAGTCACGGTATACTACACCGCTTTCCAGCTCGGAGATCATGGAGGAGATGTCCATTCCCATGATGAAATCAGAAGATAACTTGTTGACTTTTGTAACAGCGATCGGTGCATCTTTCACACTGTTGGATGCTTCGTTCACTGTAAGTTCTATTTTCTTTTCTGCGATGTCGTTCCAATTTGCATCCTGAAGCTTTGCCTGAATTTCATTTGTTCCAGTTGTCCCTAACGTTGTCTGCAAAGTCAGTGCATAACCGTTTTTGTCATCATAATTTATAAATTCAGCCGAACTGCCTGTCGTATTGTTCCACCAATACAGATGTAATCCTGCGGCTTCTAAATCTGTGATTTCGGTCTGTCCTTTTTTCAATACGGCTGTCAGAGTAACTGTGTCTCCTGCTTCTACTGTAGTGTTGTCTGCGGTGATCTGCAGATTGTATTCGGTGGAATTGTCAGTATCATTATCATCTTCTAAAGCTTTAACCATACTAAAATTATCTAGATCAAACCATCCACTCGCCTGCAAATCAACTCTGATCTGTATAGTTATTTCTGAATCGTTCTCTACTTTTACAGTATCCGTCGTTGTCTTAAAATTATCCCAATCACCATAAAGAAGTTCTTTGGACTGCGTATTGTTTTCTTCCCTAATCTGTATATTTCCAGAAACATTTCCTCCGTCCATATCCACAGATACAATATAACTGCCAGAAGTAACTTGTATTTTTCTAGTAATTGTTACTTGATTTTCAACAGGTGATTTAAACACCCACCATTTGGTAACATTATTCTTTGCCCATTGGTTTGCACTTCTTTCTACTGTAACACCCTCTAAGGTTTTCCATGCAACATCCCAGTTCTCATCAGCATCATTTTCCATATCATCCGAATAAATAACTGAATCCTCCGCAGCCTGCACGCTCTCCTTCCCGACATTCCACACCCCAAGCTGTGTCACTACCATGGCAAGTGCCAGAAGAAAACTGAGCACTCTCCTGTTCCAATGTTTTTTCGCTTTCATACACGATCCTCCCTCTTTTGACACAAATACGACAGCTCTGATACCCTCTCCCTTTTCACCAGATCTATCGTATTGCGCAACCGTTTGTTTTGTTGATAGTCCTAATATAGCACGTGCGCAACCGTTTATTCAATTGACGGAGATCCCAACATTTTTCTCATCATTTTATACACATTTCACATATATTTTTGTTGTAAAAAAGATATTTTGCACAAAATAAAAAAGGTGCAGTGTAACAAATTCCTGCGCCTTTTTTGATATTTTATGCAATTATCCCTGTATTTTTGTTATTTTTTTGTTTATTGCCAGTTTTTATAAGGTATTTGCCTATATTTTTTCAGATGGTTGTAAACACTTTTACCAATGCCCTTGAGATGCTTTACTTCAATTTTTTTATCATGGATTTTAATTCAATCTCTTCCAATTCCGTTGCATCCATAATCTGTTCTAACGAGTACCCTTTCTTATGCATATTTAAAATTACTTTTTCAATTTCTCTTTGCTGGCCCTCGGCAATTCCGGCTTCTCTCCCCTCAGCAATTCCAGCTTCTTTAATGCCCTGACTCAAATTACACATAATACTCACTTCCTCCTTAAAACTTTCTTCCATTGGAATATGATATTCCTGTTCCATAATTTTCATTTTTTGCTGTTGTGATAATTCACTGGAAAACATGGCAGATAACAATCTATGCAGCCCATATTCATTATGACGCTGCGGAAGCGCATTCGTCAAGCCGATCATAACAATATTCAACAGATTCAAATTCCCTTTCCAATTATGTTTTCCGAGTAAATCTTCTTTTGTTAAATGAATATGACACATACTGTTTTCCGGCATGTTCATACAAACCCATATACTATAGACTGTCTTTATATCATTATAATTTGATTTTACAAAATCCCGTTCCTTCTGTGACGAAATCAGTCTGCTTACATAAAAAATTGCCCGGTTTAAAATCTGATACGAACCGGGTTCATCTTTTTGGGCTTCCACATTGATAATCATCTGTGCCAACCCGTTTCTCATTCGCACATAAAAAATAATATCAAATCGAACCAGTCCTTCATTTCTTTCTCCTGCTTCTGTATTTAGTCCTACAATCCTTTTCCCCTCCACATTCCTGTCCCTATTGGTCAGTCCAGACGCAGCCGGTACTTTGCTGATATATGGATCTCCTTCTATCAGGGAAACTACTTTTTCGATTTCCATCCCTTGAAATTCTTCCACTGTTCTAACTAAAATGTGAGCCAATACATACTTTTGTGCTAACAGACGCTTTGCGCTTTCATCATACTGTGCCTCGCTATCAGCTGCCTGTATGGCATTCTTTATCTCTGTGTTCAAAAAGAAGAAATAATACTGCGCAGGTTCTGAATCCGCGGACATGACTGCCTGCGGATCCGTTAAAAACGGATTTATGTG
>OKRX01001939.1_pt1 | contig 14321 bp, 10 predicted proteins | sample 1601241 | NCBI WGS metagenome assembly OKRX01 (sample SAMEA3541500, study PRJEB24748) | human gut metagenome | biome: human gut; feature: human-associated habitat; material: faeces | place: China | collected 2012
GCTCTGCATAGATCGGTTCTGACTGGATCTGTACCTTTGCACCTGTAAGGCTTTCCGCCCGCTTTGCACAGCTGATGATCATATTCCTCCTCTGACGCAGAGAGACAGCACTCATCGTTTTTACAAAAAAAATCGTATCTTGCCACGAGTAGTTACTTAACTTGTAGTGAGATACGATTTTATTATGAAAAGAGTGAGCATCTTTATTGTAGGAGCCCTTTTGCTGGTCTCCTCTAAAATTAGTGCACAGAATGTGGAGCCGGCACAGCTCAATGTGATTTATAAGCAGTTGCTGAAGCACGAACCTACCAATCCCAAAGGGGCAGTAGATGTAACGTTTGTGATGCTGAGTGTAGGAAACACCAGAGCGGTAGTGGAGGACTATGCTGCCTACAAGACCGATTCTCTCAGGGCTTTGGGCGATATTGATCCTACCGTGATAGAACAATCAGAGGTACGTGAAGCGGCAGCGGAGTGCTTCTTCCTACCAAAGTTATACCTTGATCTAGAGCGACAAGAGATAGAGCATCACGAACCGATCCTACCCAATCGCTATTACTATACCGAGCCTTTTCCAACGGCTTGGGAGCTGGGCGAAGGAAGTAAGGAGATAGCAGGGCACCTTTGCCACGAGGCGAAGTTGGACTTTGCTGGTAGGCAGTGGACGGCTTGGTACACAGAGGAGATACCTCTACCTTATGGTCCATGGAAATTGGCTGGGCTACCTGGATTGGTGTTGGCGGCAGAAGATAGCACGGGAGAGATCACCTTTGAATTGGCCGAGATTCGCAACAAAAGGGGAATAGTACCGCCATTCGTTCGCCCAGAAAGTGCTTTTGAGATCAATAGAGAGGGCTTCTTGGAGCTGTATCATGCCTTCTATCCTGAGCAGGAAAGCAAAGGGTTATCAGCAGGCATCACTAGCATGACTGTAAGGAAGGGAGAGAATGGTAAGACGGTTGTTTTTGCGAATGATGGGATCGTATTAATGCGTTCATTTCCCAATGGTTTTATTTTCTTGGAAAAGGAGTAACCGATGAAACAGTGGCTAGTAGGTCTGTGGCTCCTCTTAGTCTGGGCATCTGCAACAGCTCAGGTGAGTGGAGTGGTGGTAGATGACGAGAGTGGTCAGCCCATTAGTGGGGTGATGGTGAAGGTAATTGTAGAGGGAAAGACGAAGGCATTTGCCACCTCCAATGCCCAAGGTAAGTTTAGCATTCCCAAAGCTACGCCACCTTGTACGCTTACTTTTAATCACCTCTCTTATGAACCTTTTCAGACAAAAGTGACCGATAGCCAGCTACACACCTACCAGCTCTCCCCCTCCAATAGAGAGCTTAAGGATTTGGTGGTGGAGGCCCCCCGCATTGTACAGCATGGCGATACGACGGTCTATCACCTAGGGAGATTTGTGAGCCAACGAGATGTAACGCTACAGGATGCTCTGAAGAAGCTCCCTGGGGTGGAGGTTTCTAAGGCGGGATCGATTTCGTATCTCGGCAGGGCAGTGGATAAGCTGACCATCGACAATATGGATGTCTTGGGCAGGGATTACCAAAGTACTATTCAAAACCTTAGGTATGACAAGGTCGCTCGCGTAGAGATTATGGAGAATCAGCAAGACATAAAGATGCTGAAGGACCTGGTGAGTGACGATAAGATCGTGATGAATCTGGTACTGAACCACAAGTCTCGTGGCCGGGCTAATGGCAAGGCGGAGATCGGGGCAGGGGTAGATAGCCAGAAGGAATTGGCCTACCGGGGAATGGGCTATCTCCTCTATGCTCAACCAAGGTGGCAGAGCACGGTGGAGGGACGACTAGATAAGGACTTCAACGCAACAGATGAGGTGAAGCACTCGGTCATTACCCCTTTGATGCCCTCGAGCCCTTTGCTCTCGAGCCTGCCTATGGGTCTTTCGGCACCTGAGCCTTCTCTCTCTCCACATTTCTACTTACGGCAGCGGGGCGGTCAAGGAAAGGCCAAGACGATTTACCAATTTTCGACCGACCGAACACTGAAGGCAGACCTTAGCTACTCAGACTATACTAGTCGGCACTCCTATGGTAATGAATTGACCTTTTTCGCTCCTTCAAAGTCGGATGATGTGGTGCTCAATGAGCATAAGGTCCACACGAGATCTCGTGAGCAGCTGGGGCGGGCGATGTTGGAGTACAAACGCAATGAGCCTAACAACTACTTGAAGGAGACTATAGAGTATGTGGGGCTAAGGCAACATCAAAAGGATCAGATCTTCCGCTCCGCCACTCCGATGCTTCAGGAGATAGATCTCCGATCGCACCTGGCACAAAATCACCTCGCTTGGAGCCAACGCTTCGGGCAAAAGGTACTTTCATTCCAGAGTAAGTTCGCCTACCAAAATGCACCACTTCTCTCCCTTTCTGCCCCTCTAATAGAGCAGAAGTTTAGCGAGGAGGTGATGAGGGCGAGTCTCTCCACTTCGCTTCTATTTCCCTTAAAGAAAGGATGGCAATTGTCCATTCCGATAGAGGGAAGCTATGTACGGGATAAGATTCATAAGGATGGGGCAGAATATACGCAAGGGCAGCGATGGGATCTGAAAGTGTCGCCCCGCCTGTGGCGTTTCTCTCTGGGAGAAAACAATATCTCATTTGAGCTACCAGCCACATTGGCGGTGCTGAAGTATGGCGAAGCGGATCGGGCGTCACATCTACTTCTTTCTCCATCAGTCAATTTTCTGTACCGGCTCAATAGGGTATGGCACCTATTTGGGATGGTCAATTATTATCAAGAGGTGGGGAGCCTACTAGATCTGATGCGACAGCCATTCTTCACAACCTACCGGCAGGAGCGGTTGGGAGCGGGAGAGCTAACGAGTAGCCAAGGTCTTTATGCCAGCATCAACCTGAAGTTTCGCCGACCAGTACAGGAGCTATATGGTACAATCACCCTCTCGGGGAGATATGGCCATTCGGATCACTTTCTAACGGACAACCCGACGATCAACTTGAATCGTCTAGAACTAGTGAAAGGGGACAATACCTATGGTAACTATCAACTCAACAGCTATATTTCTCGCTACTTTCGGAAGATTAAAAGCAAGGTCTCGGTCGGGTTTTCGGGCAATTATGGCCATTACCAAACGATGCGTCGGGAGGTGGAACAAACATCGCAGATGATAACCCTATCAACTTGGGGGGAAGTACAATGTGATCTAGCAAAGCACTGGTCGGGCAAGCTATCCTACAACGTCACTCGCTCTCAGATGTGGTATGCCACTCAGAAGCTTGATCCACTCCATACGCTCTTAGGGACACTAGATGTCACCTACTCGCCTACCGACGACTTACACCTCACGCTTCTCTGTGAGCATCAAGGGAAGGAATGGCGGATGCATGAGATGAAGCATCTTTTTCTCCTCAGCACTGTGGGTGAGTACCGCACCTCCATAGGCAATTTCAAGTTGCACCTCCACAATCTCCTCAATCAGCAGGAGTATGGATTTACTAGCTATAGTGCCACCGAGAGCAATCGCTCGTGGTACCAATTGAGAGGTCGCTCGCTACTACTCTCCTACCTTTTCTACTTCTGACGAGAGGTTATAGAACAAAAAAATAGCCACTATCAAAGCGTTTCGGATGCTTTGATAGTGGCTATTCCTTACAAATTAATAGTTGTGGAATGGGGACTCTCCCTACTTCCACTTAGTGTAGATAAGCTGAGACTACCGAGGTAGTCTCAGTTTGGCTTTAATCGGAGAGGGCACCACTTCCTTGGAGAGGTGCCACTGGCTCTGGTAACACAAAGGTATTGACCGTCCATTGATAGGCAGCGATTAGCTCGCTATTATTGTAGGCAGTGTGATTCATCTCTTCAATCCGCTTCATCAGCGCTTGCGACTTATCTGACACCTCCTCCTGTACCATTAGGGCGGCATTGAAGCCTGGCCATACGGCAGTATCCTTGTGTGGGATATCGAAGTTGCTCTCTGCCAAAGCCTTTGGAATCACTTGGTACACCTGGATCTCGAGTTCTTTTAGGAGCTCCTCCATCTGCTCCACCATACTGATGTTACAGGTGATGTATGTAAACTTCATCTCATTCATTATCGTCACTACTGTTTCTTTTCATTCTAAATAGTCTACGCTCCCGATTGAGTTTCCGCTGGTGCATAAAGGCATAAGCAGTAGGCACCAAAATGAGGGTTACCAACATAGAGATCAGCAGACCTCCAATAATGGTAATACCAAGAGGGGCATACATCTCTTTACCCATACCGGTACTAAGTGCCATTGGTAGCATACCGAGGATAGTGGTCATAGAGGTCATCAATACAGGGCGTAAGCGTGAGCGACCTGCTTCCATCACGGCATCGCGGATGCTGTATCCACGCTGTATCAGCATATTGGTATAATCAACCAGCACAATACCATTATTCACCACGATACCCACCAACATAATCAGTCCGATAAAGGTAACCACACTCAGGGTAGTGCCTGTGATGAAGAAGGCAAGGATGATACCGACCAAGGTGAATGGAATAGCAAAGAAGATGATGAATGGGTCGAGTAGCGACTCAAACTGAGCAGCCATCACCATAAACACCAGCATCAATCCTACCACGAAGATCGTAGCTAGGGAAGAGAAGGTATCGCTCTGATCCTCCACCTGTCCGCCAAGTGAAATCTCGATGCCTTCAGGAGCACTGGTATTATTGATAATCTCCTCAGCGATCTTAGCGCCCTCACCTAGAGAGATGCCATTGAGGTCGGCCGTCACCTTCACATACCTTTGCTGTGTCATTCGCTCAATCTCCACTGGGCCCTCCTTCTCCTGTAGGTCTGCCACTGCAATCAGAGGCACCTGCTGACCGAGTAGATTAGTCACCTGCATCTCCTTGAGCTTATTGATAGAGTGGCGGAAGTCGGGGGCATACTGGATCTTGATATCGTAGTCGCGACCATCCTCTGTAAAGACACCAGCATCGGCACCGTAGAGATTTTCACGTACCTGAATACCAATCACACCAGGGTTCAGTGCCATTTGGGCCGCCTTATCCTTGTCCACCACAATATGTACCTCACGATTACCAGCGGAGACAAGGGCCTCTACGTTGGTAAACTCTGGATACTCCTTCACCTTGCTCTCAAGACCGAGTGCCACCTTATTCATCTCCTCAATATCTTTACCAAAGATAACGAATTCAATAGGGGCTTTATTTCCCGTGAGGGCAGTTGCCATGGCACTACCTCCCGACACCGTAACCTTCTCAATCTCGGGGATTGCCTCCACCAGTGGGCGGATATCATTGGCAATCTCCTGACTGCTTCGGCTACGCTCATCTACAGGCTTCAGGTGACAGAAGATGGTACCGATATTCTTACCCTCCTTAAAACCTACTGCCGTGAGAGCTCCATCAGGAGTCTGACCAGAAATACTAGCAAGGCCACCCACAGCCACCTCTGGTACATTCTCCTCAATGAGTTTCACAATCTGATTGCCCACCGCCTCTGTCACAGCATGCGAGCTTCCTTGCTCCGTCTCAAACTGTATAGAAATAGATCCGGCATCAATATCGGGGATATAATCGGTACCTACCGACTTCCCGAGTAGTAGCACGAGGACAAAGATGATGAGGGCACTCCCGAGAGTAACTCCCTTGTGGAATACCGCCCAACCGAGGAATCTATGGTATCTCCGCTCAATTCGCTCAAACATCCGCTCGCTCCAATTGTAGAGCTTGCCATGCTTTCGCTCCTCTCCACCCCGAGGGGCTGGCTTCAGCAACACGCTTGAAAGCATAGGGGTCAGCGTGAGTGCCGTAAATAGCGAGGTAATCAGGCAGACAACCGTAAGGATCGCTAATTGCTTAAACATCACACCCACAATACCACCCATAAATACCAGTGGCATAAATACCACAATGGTGGTCAAGGTAGAGGCGGCAATAGCTAGACCCATCTCCGAAGCACCAAACATTGCTGCTTGCTTAGGCATCGCCCCACGCTCGATATGCTGCGTGACATTCTCCAGAACTACAATGGCATTGTCCACCACCATACCGATGGCTATCACTAGGGCTACCAGTGAGAAGATATTGATGGTATAGCCGAGCAGACTCATCACGATAAAGGCTGAAATCAGTGAGACTGGCATGGTGAGGAAGACGATCAAACTCGACTTCCACTCTCTTAGGAAGAGCAATACCACCAGTGTCACAAATATCAGGGCATACCAGATAGAGGAGCTCAGGTTGTTCACCGAAGAGGTGACCAATTCGTCCGAACCAATCACTTCAAAGATCTGTACGTCAGAAGGCAGATCGCCCTGGATACTAGCAATCTTGTCACGCACGGCATTCGCCACATCCACCGTATTGGCACCCGATTGCTTTTGCACCAAGAGCGCAATGCCTTGGCCAATATGATTGAAAGCCGATGCATCGGTCTCCTTAAAAGTATCCTTGACAGTGGCTACATCCTTCAGACGCACCACCTTGCCCTTCATTGCTTTGATCACCGTATTCTCCAGCTCCTCCACGCTCTCATACTTTCCTGGCATACGCACAGAGAAGTCATAAGCACTTTCAGAGACAAAGCCAGCCGGCACATTGACATTATTGGCCTTCAGCATCATAGAGACCTGTGCCACCGACACTCCATACCCTTGCATTCGGGTAGGGTCGATCTCCACACGGATCTCCCGCTCAGGCTGACCGAGATAAATCACGGTACCCACACCATCCACCTTTCTCAGGGGAGAGGCGATCTTATCCTCCACGATCTCCTCAAGTCCGTTGTAGTTTTCATCGGCATTAATCGCAAAGCCGAGCACCGGCATCATCGAGGCATTGATCTTATAGATAATCGGCGTATAAGCCTGAGAAGGCATTCGCGACTTTGCCAGCTCCAAAAGGTCACGAGCGTTATTGGCAGCAGCCGTTACATCCTCCTCCCACTCATAACGAAGTTGGATAAAAGAGACATTCTCCTTGGAGATCGACTTGATCTCCACCAGATTATCTGCCGCCGAAAGCACCGCCTCCAGAGGTTTGGAGACCTGCTCCTCCACCTCCACAGCCGAAGCCCCAGGGTAGACCGTAATCACCGTAAGGGAGGGGAACTCCATATTCGGCATCAGGTCCAGTGGTAATTTCAATAGTGAAAATACACCGATCACCATAATCGCCACAAAGATCATGGCGGTGGCGATAGGTCTTTTCACACCAAATTCAGGTAGCTTCATACGCTTATTTCTTTACTACATTCACTTTAGAGCCCTCACTGAGCTTATTCTTACCATCAATCACTACCGAGTCGCCACTCTTAATATCGGCACTCTCGATATAGACCCAACCGTCGCTAATCTCGCCACGAGTGACAGGGATACGAGTGACGGTGGTGCCATCGGCACTCAGCTTAAAGAGATACTCCTCGCCCGTACCCGCCAAACGATAGATCGCATTGAGTGGCACAAAAAGGCCCTCACGCTCGGGAAGAGCGATGGCAACATTGCAGTACATTCCCGGCTTGAAGGTACGACTGCTATTGGGAATATTCACCTCGATAGAAGCAGTACGCGACATTGGCGAAAGGACAGGAGAGAGGAAGGAGACCTTACCCTCCACCACCTGGTCGGGGTAGGCATCAAAAGTGATCGCCGCCGCCTGACCACGCTCTATATATCCCAGTTCCTTTTCATTCACCTCGATCGTCACCTTCAGTGGATTCACCTGACGAAGCTCTATGATACCACTCTCCAGCTTTAGATCGCTCGTTACACTTGGGGTAAAGGCATAAGTCTCCCCTTCATTGATCAATATATCGGTAATCACACCACTAAATGGTGCGGTGATAGAGGTATTCTTTTTCAGCATCGCCACCTTCGCCACCGAAGCATCATACTTGGCTTTCACGTGGTCGTAATCCATCTGGCTGATACTCTCCTTTTCACGGAGTCGAGTGACCCGCTCAAAGTCCCGCTTAATCGCATCATTTTCGATCTGAGCTTGTAGAAGCATCTCATCCGACATCTCAACAATCAGAGCACCCTGTGGTACGTAGCTTCCCTTGGTATAGTGAATACGCTCCACTCTACCTGGCAAGGCGGTTCCTAGGTTGGCACTCTTAGAGGCCTCGGCACTACCCGAGAATCGGATATTTGGTGTAAAAGTCATCTCCTTGGCCTGTGCTATCGTTACAGGCACTACCTTATCCGCCTCCGACGTCTGCTCATTATCGCCTTTCTTGCTACAGGAGACGGTGCTACCCATTACTCCCAATAGTAGAAGGGGTAGCCAAATCTGCTTTATTCCTTTGAAGTACATATCTTAATGTCTATTTATCTATTTGAGACCGTTGCACGAAGGCAATCGGCGTGTATCTATCTCAGTGATTAGCCAGTTTGTAACTCGGTGTTGGCTTAGTTTGTAACTCAGTGCTCAGCGAGTTTGTAAGTCGGCGATTGCTCAGTTACAAACTCAACTTTTGCATTCACAACCCATTGCTTTATAGCTCAATACAAAGTCGCTCTTTTTATGGAGTGGGTGTCTCAATCTGAGTCTATTTAGCATACAATCATCCTTGCAACTATCTCTATTTGTGATTTTGTTTCTGATGGTATTCCTCTGCATACTGATAGAGAGCCCCAGTGGACTTCTCCAGCTGCGATAGGGTCACCGCTGCCTCCACCCTTGCATCAATATCGGCAGAAGCCGCCTTTTCCCACATCGCCTGTGCCTCTAGGATGTCTCGGATGCTATTCATTCCCTCGAGAAGGTTATCCCTAGTGATACGGAGGTTTTCCTCCGCCTGCTCTTTGGAAAGTTTGGTCAGCTCCATCTTTTTGAGCGCTTCGGTATGCTTAAATCGATTCTGCTGAATCTGCAAACCGATCTTCTCCTGCGCCTCCTGTAGCTCCAATTGGGCCTTGGTCACCTGCTGCTCCGCCATATGCACCTGATGAAGACGGTCGCCCCACGTGAGTATAGGGATCTGCACCCCTACTCCGATCATCCAGTCGCCACCAAGGTTGTTCTGAGTTCCCTTGTAGAGGTTGGGGCTCGTCCAGTTGTAACCAGCAGCTAAAAACACATTGGGCAAAAACTGCGACTGCACCATCTTCTTAGCCGACTGCGTGATGGCCAACTTCTTCCGAAGCATCGCCACCTCGGCACGCTCCACAGCATAGGGGTCGGTGAGTGCCACCAGGCGACTACTCAACTCCTCCTCACTAATCACACTTTTATCCAGAGTGATTTGCTCAGCATCCACTCCTATAATCTGACCCAAAAGCATCTTGGAGAGCACCAGACCATTCTCAGCCTGCATCAGCGAGAGCTCCACCTCGTTTTGCTTCACCTGTACCTTGAGCACTTCATTCTTAGTGGTCATTCCCTCGGCATAAAGGTTCTGCAGGTCCTGCGCCAATCGCTCCAGTAAAGACTTGTAGCTCTTAGCCAATGACACCTTCTCCTCCACCGATATCACTCTCCAGTAGGCTTCATCCACCGTGGTCAGCACCTCCGCCTCCGTCAGCTTCACCTTTTCGTGTGCCAACTCCGAAGCAGAGCGCGCCATCTTATTCGCCTCCACAATCTTCATACCCATAAAGATGGGCTGCTTTAGCACAAAGCCTCCAGTGAATACCTCCTTTGGAGCAACACTGATAAAGTCCAGTGGCAATGAAAGCCCTGGAGGTGTCACTCCAGGAATATTAAAGTCAATGGCAAAAGGCTTCAACGCCCGATCGCCAGGATTGACCCACCCCCCGGCAAAGTCGATGCGTGGCAGATACTTCGTCTTGGCCGACTTCACCAAGTAGTCCGAGGTGATCGCCTCCGACTCTGCCATCTGTATCTCCCTATTGTGGCTTAAAGCCATTTCACGGCACTTCTCCAATGAAAGCGGTGCTGGAGCTTGGGCCACAGCCTCTCCCATAGAGAGTACCATTGCTATAAATAGACAATAGGTCATCCCTATATTCAATTTCCGAAACATAATCTACACTAAAAAAATACTTATACTTACTTTATAAGTAAATAAAAGGGGGTCACAACATCCCTTGATACCACTCCCGAAACTCCCTATTCTTGGCTTTGCTAACAATAATCTCCTCGGGCGTGGGCACTGAAAGCGACACCGTGAGCTTTCCTCCAAACCATACCGACATACTCACAATAGCACTATGGGCTACGATATACTGTCGATTGGCTCTAAAGAAAAGCTTAGGATTGAGCTCCTCGACCATCTTCTCCAGTGAAAGGTCCATGGCATACTCCTTTTTATCGGTCGTCACCACCACACAAGCCTTATTCTCAGAGCGTATGTAGGCGATTTTATCCACCGATATAGGCAAGAGCTTATCCCTAAAAGGGGCAAGGAAATGACTCTTGTAGCTCATCGGTGTGCTACCAAGCGCCGCCATCAATTGGCTCACTACCGCCTGGTTATCCACCGTTTCACCCCCATGTCCAAAGCGCTCCACCTTTCCCAAGGCACGCTCCAAATCACTCGCCTTGATCGGCTTCAAGAGGTAATCAATACTATTTACCTCAAAGGCCTTCAAGGCATACTCTTCATACGCCGTGGTAAATATAATAGGGCAAGTAACCTCCACCCGCTCAAAAAGCGAAAAGACCTCTCCATCTGCCAAGTGAATATCCATAAAGGCGAGGTCGGGCTCATCATGGGATTGCCACCACTCCTCACACTCCTCCACACTCTGCAGAATATCAAGGACCTCTACATCTCTATCCCCCTCAAGGAGTAGCGACTCAAGGCGCTTGGCGGTAAAATACTCATCCTCTACTATAATGACCTTCATAAGAGTGACTTTGCACGGGGTACCAATTCATTCAAACTTTCTATCAATGGCAGGGAGACTCTAAACGTCCCACCCCTTGAAACGATCTCAATATCCTTGCCAAATACCAATCGATATTGCTCCATAAGATTATCCAGACCCACCCCGCTACTACTAGAGGCTGCTCGCTCTCGGAGTTGCAAAGGGTTCTCCACCACTAGTCGTCCCTCCTCAGTACGGATAGAGATGGTCAATGGTAGCTTACTACTCGCGATATTGTGTTTAATTGCATTCTCCACCAAGATCTGTACGCCCGATGGGATCACGTAGTAGTCGAGATAATCCTGTTCAATACCCCACTCCACCTTTAGCCCATCATAGTAGCGAAGGCACATCAGGTAGAGGTACGACTTCACCAACTCCAACTCTTCCGAGAGCCTCACCACCACTTTGTCGCGCATCGTGTGTCGGAAGACTGCTGCCAGCTCCTCCACATACTCCGCTGCCTTTTCGTCATCTCTGCCGATCAGACCCATCAGCGTATTGAGGCTGTTAAATAAGAAGTGCGGGTCGGTTTGGTTTTTGAGTGCTGTGTATCTATTTTGCAATCTCTCTAAGTCCAACTCCTGCATCCCCACCACTGCCACGTGGTTTTGCTTCATCAGGTAGATAATCATGGAGAAGAGGAAGGTTACCACCAAGATCACCAAGTCCTTTACATACTGTAGTGTTGCATAGGTATGGTAATTAAGATAGTCTCTAAACCACCACCTTTGCAACCTTGATAGGTAGGGGGATAGCCACACCATACCTCCCAGAAGAGCGAGTAAAATCAGCCAAAGTTGATACTGGCGGATATTGTACCTATTAATCGCCCACGACTGGATCGAAAGGAGGAGGTAGAAGAAGAGCATATTCACCAAAAGCGAACCAAAGAAGTTGAGCGACAAGATCGCACTAAAATCAATCTGCCGACTTTCATCAACCAGACTGTAATAATAGATCGATGACGACAGCATCACAAAGGCAAGCAAAAAGCTTACAATCAGCGTTGCCAGCCATACACTTCTACGCTCCGTGCTAAGAAATATAAAGCCCCGACCACGTCGTCGGCTCAATCGCCCCTTCTTCCAAATACACTTCGCCTCCATATCTTCTTCAATCGCTACCATCTGCTCCCCCTTCTATTTCAGCAAAGGTAATATAAAGTAACGAGCCATACCACCACACTCTCCCCCTTTTACAGACACTTTTCCACACACACGCAGAGAGGGCATAGTGGCACGACTCGTCACCCTACTTAACTTAGAGAATTGTAAAAAGATTACTTAGATCAGAAGCGGTAACCCACTCCTACAGTCAGCACACTAGCATTGGCCTTGTAGTCGTCACCACTTAGAGGCATACCTAGCTTTGAGGTGACGTCATTCAGGGAGCTCTTAAGGTCGTCCATCTGGTTAATAAAGCCATACTTATACCCGGCATTGATCTGGATACCATTGGCAAATTCATAACCTAGTTGGCAAGCGATACCTACATCCCATCTCTGAAGCGCCGACTTTTCATTGTGCTCCTCATAAAGGTCTATCGGATCTATCTTTTTCATTATCTTACCTGGGAGCTCAATCTCATCAGTTTTAGCTGAGAAGCCTACGCCCACAAAAGGACCTACACCACCGTAAAGTGTACCATTACCTACAGCTACCTTACCAAGGGCATAAACAGGGATCTGCATACCCCACTGATTGATCTTATTCTCAAACTCCTTGCCAGCTACCTTGGCCTCTATACCACTACCACGGTAGTAAAACTCTAGCTCAGGCTGAATGGCGAAGTTCTGGTGTAGGTTAATCCTCATAAATCCACCAAAGTCTGCACCCGCCTTCATCTTGCTATCTAGCACCTTGAAGTCATCACTCAGTGCTAGGTGGCCGCAGTTTACACCTGCCTTCACACCATAGTCCAGCGACACATTGCTCTGTGCCATTGCCGAAGTTCCTAGCAGTCCCATCACCATACCGAGGGCGATCGTCATCATCTGTCGTTTCATAAGCTTTTTCTTTTCTTACTTATTTCTAAATAATTGTTCTATTTCTTATTTCATTGGCCCAGCACGCATCGCCGAACCATCTAATTATAGCACAAAGGTAGCCAGCCGAGTAGCATCCCACAAGGGGAAGACTACCGAACCGACCATATTCCCTACCGAAACGACTAAATGGATAACCAATAATTTTGCCCTTACAAGAAAATAGCATCCACACCCTACCCTACAATTTCTATAGGCGATAGGTAAAGGCCACCTCCAATAGCGAGGGAAGAAGCGAGGTGGGAGCCTCTTGGTAGTGAGTAAGGGACGCACGGAGGTAGGCATGCAGGTTGCCAAGGTGATAATGAGTTTGTAGGATCGTTCGTAACCCCTTGCCCCGAAGCATCGGCACATAGTATCGCCACGGAAGATAGGGCTGGTCGGCACGGATCACACCAGAGATGGCAGAGAAGTAATGGAGCCCAGCCTCCATGGAAAACTGTGGATCGGGTTGATACCTCAGCCTACCAAAGAGTGCCCAAGTAAGTGGGGTATCAGAGAGGTGGGTTAGTTGAATACCACTCCTTATATATAGAGGAGAGGTCAGTTGATATTGATAAGTGGTCCGAAAGGAGGTACGGAGTGGCTGCCCACCTCTCCTGATGAAGGTCAGTCGGCTTTGAAAAGCTTGTCGTTGCTCTCGATAATCAGCCCGTACCGTTAACCGCCACTGCTCTGGCTTTAATCCACTCTTCACAGATGCCTTCTGAGAGAGGTCTAGGTGCACCATACCAGTCCACCAGCGTGCCAATTCGCCGCTCCAAAAGAGCTGCATTCCCCGTTCGTCACGGCGAGATGAACTACGGCTTTCTATCTCACCCAAAGGGGAATAGTGGTCGGCACCCAGATAACGAGTGGTGAGGGTAAAGCGGCCTACATAATCGTGGAAATAACTGATCGAAAGCAGGGTGGCACGCCGATTTGCTGTGGCTAGAAGGCTCTCCCCAGTGACGAGCCAATGCCTTTGGAGGTAACGAAAGTAGAGGGAGGCCGATTGGTTCGATTCGGTCCTTGCCTCTCGGCGATAGGCTTGGAGCGGTTGCCACTCAGCGGTACGGTACCTTCGCCATAATAGAGTGGTACCTACCTCTAATTGGCCAGTATGGTAGCTAAGGATAGCTCCTCCACTGGAGCGTAGTGCGGTATGTCGGGAGCGACGTTCCTTAGGGGTGCGGTGCATTCCACCGGGATAGAGGGTAAGGAGCTGGCGCTTTTCCACACGGGCATCTAGCCGTTCGTAGCCATAGAAAAGAGCAGCTTGAAAGGGTCCACTTTGCCAATTGGTAGCGATACCACGGAGGTACCCCTCTTCTCTAAAACTGGTATGGGGACGGATCAACTTGGTACTAAGAGTGGGAGGAAGGCCAGTCATCTCACTTCGGACGAAGATAGTATTAGCTTGCCCGAGCTGTACCCCTAGCCCGGCTTGTAGGCGATAGTCGCCAAG
>OKRX01001942.1_pt1 | contig 14306 bp, 16 predicted proteins | sample 1601241 | NCBI WGS metagenome assembly OKRX01 (sample SAMEA3541500, study PRJEB24748) | human gut metagenome | biome: human gut; feature: human-associated habitat; material: faeces | place: China | collected 2012
GTAGAGCACTTGACTTTTAATCAAGTTGTCCGGGGTTCGAATCCCCGCACGCTCACTGTGAATATAACGCAAACTTAATGAGAATTAGGTATTGCGTTTTTATTTTCTTATGCGGATGTGGCGGAATTGGCAGACGCGCTAGACTTAGGATCTAGTGTCCCCGACGTGCAGGTTCAAGTCCTGTCATCCGCATTTTTATGCAAAACCTCGGAATAATAATTTCTGAGGTTTTTTGCGTTGACGAGCTTATAAAAAATATAGTATGATTACTAAAAATAGTAGAGAACGAAAGAATTGATAAAGGAGAGACATATGCAGAGAACGAAAAAGATAACCGCATTTGTACTTGCGATTGCTCTTTGCGTGGGGATGCTGCCGACACTTGGGGTGAATGCAAAAGCCGCGGACACGGGTAAACATATGGACGTATTATTTACACATGATACGCATTCGCATCTGAACAGTTTTTCTACGATCGTTGATGGAAAACAAGAAGAGGTCGGGGGATTTGCAAGGCTCAAGACTTTAATTGACGAGCAGAAAGAAAAAAATCCGGATACGCTCTATCTGGATGGTGGAGATTTTTCTATGGGAACGTTGATCCAGACGGTGTATGAGACAGAGGCGGCAGAGCTTCGTATGCTAGGCTATCTTGGATGTGATGTGACGACCTGGGGAAATCATGAGTTTGATTATCGTTCCAGTGGACTTGCTAATATGCTGAATACTGCAAAGGCTTCCGGTGAAAATGTTCCGTCACTGGTCGTTTGTAATGTGGACTGGAGCGCTATGGAGAAAGCGGGCTTAACGGAAGGACAGCAGCAGATTAAAGATGCATTTGAGAACTACGGTGTGAAAGATTATGTAGTTGTACAGAAAGGTGATGTCAAAATAGCAGTTTTTGGTGTATTTGGTAAAGATTCGCTGGATTGCGCGCCAACATGCGAACTGCTTTTTGAAGATCCGATCGAGGCTTCTAAGAAGACGGTGGAAGAGATCAAGAAGAATGAGGACGTGGATATGATTGCCTGCGTATCTCATAGTGGTACCGTGGAAGATGAAGATAAATCTGAAGACGAGATTCTTGCGAAAAATGTGCCGGATATAGATTTGATTATCAGCGGACATACACATACACAATTAGATGAGCCGATTCAGCACGGAGATACTTATATTGTTTCCTGTGGAGAATATGGAAGAAATCTCGGAACGATTTCTATGACGCAGAAAGATGATGGACGCTGGGACGTGGATACTTACGAGTTGATTCCGGTTACGGATGAGATAAAGGCGGATGCTGCAACACAGGAGCGGATTGATGAGCTGATGGAGACGGTTGATACGAATTATCTGTCACATTTTGGATATACAAAAGATCAGATTCTTGCGGAAAATGATATTGAATTCAGCAGTGTGGACGATATGTATAATGAGCATGAGGAGCTGAATCTCGGAGACATCATGTCTGATGCATATGTGTATGCGGTGGAAAATTCCGAGTACTACGACGGTGATCCGGTCGATGTGGCGGTTGTTCCGAGCGGAACAGTACGTGATACTTATACAAAAGGGGACGTCACGGTCGAACAGGTCTACAATTCATTTTCACTTGGAATTGGGAAGGATGGGCTGGCGGGTTATCCGCTGATCAGCGCTTATCTGACAGGAAAAGAATTGAAACTTGTGGCGGAGATTGATGCGTCTGTCTCAGATTTTATGACGATTGCCAGACTTTATTGTAGCGGTCTTAACTTTACATACAATCCGCATCGCATGATACTCAATAAAGTGACAGATTGCTATCTGATGGAAGCGCAGGGGGAAGGAAACAGAGAAGAGATAGAAGATGACAAGCTGTATCATGTGGTGACAGACCTATATACAGGGCAGATGCTCGGTGCTGTCATGGACACATCTTATGGACTGCTGTCTATTACGCCGAAGGACAAAGATGGAAATCCAATCGAAAACCTGGAAGATCAGGCAATTATGGAAGGCAATCAGGAGCTGAAAGCATGGGCTGCCATTGCCAGATATATGGAGTCCTTTGATGATACAGATGGTGATGGTATTGCAAATGTGTCGGAATATTATAATGAAAAACACGACCGCAAGGTTGTGGAAGACAGCTGGAATATTATTGATCTTGTAAAACATCCGAATAAATTTTCGGCTATCATAGCGGGCATTTTTGTACTTGTAATTGTGCTGATTATTTTGCTCGTATTGCTGGTTAGAAGAATTGTGCGGAAGATAAAAAATAATTAAATGAAATAGATTTAAATGATAGACTAACTAAACTAAGAAAAACCACCCTCTAAACTTTTGACGAGTTGGGTGGTTTTTCTATAATTACTTAACTAACGAAGTTTATAAAAGATACAGTTTTGAATCTTATCTTACTATAATTTTCCTGACCACACAGCTTACTACTCCTGCAATGCACAGCGGCAGTAGTGTGGCTTTCAGACCACCGTAAATAGACAGTCCGCCTTGTACACCGGTAAGCCAACTTGGAGAACTTGGAATCAGGTGACTGAACATGGCGGCCAGATAGGAACCGGCGTAAATGATAACAAAGGACAAAAGCCCGCGTCCGGTATCCAGGCGGTTGTTGCTCCTGCTTCTGGCACGGGTACGGCTGGCTGCCCAGAAGAAGTTGAGCAGTTCATAACCGACCAGCACAGCTCCGACAGCCAGGTATGCGATTAGTATGGTATCTTTCGTCTGTCCGAGTAACAGGATTTTTCCATAAGAACCGGCGTTACTTAAAAATGCTTTCAACAATGTCAGAATGATGAGAGCGATTAAAATCAGTGTGGCTGCCCGGAGAATGGTTCCGACTAATTTTTTAGTCGCGTTAATGCCGGTCTTAGCAATATTTGCAACCGGTTTTCCTACATTGGGCAGTCCGCGACGCTTTTTCTTCTTGGATTTTTTGGAATCCGGATCCTGTTTGTCGTTGCGCTTTTTCTTTTTTGAATCTCTGCCGTTGTTGTTATAGTCATAATCATCATAATCGTCATCATAATCATCGTCATCATCATAATCGTAATCATCATCATCATCATCATAATCATCATAATAGTCGGTGTCGCCATCATAATCGTCATAATCGTCGTAATCATCGTTATTATCAGAACTATCTTCACTCAAATAGCTCCCAAGATCCTCCAGATCTTCATATACAACTTCGAAATCATCATCGAAGTAATTATCAAATTCATTTGTCTGTTTCTTTTTGTTTCCCATAATCACTTATACCTCCCTGTGAGCAATTCATATTTTATAATGAATGCAAAAAGGACTCAAGAGATGTCACACAATCTTCACGAAACTGTAAGAAAATCTTCAGAAATGTGGAAAATGAGTGAGGACAGGGCATTGATTTTGGAAAAATTGTGTTATAATATGAATACCTGTGGATAAGTGCAATATGTATGCACTCAAGAAGGTGGAATCTTACAGATTTAAAAGTAGTAGGTTGAATTGGAGGTAATGGTATGGAATATGAAGGTAGAATTTGTCGTGCGCCAATGGAACGTGCATCTTACATGCTGCCGGTCATGGTCGGCTGCTCTTATAATAAATGTAAATTCTGTAATCTGTTCAGAGATTTAAAATATCGTGAGCTGCCGCTTGAGCAGGTCGAAGAGGAACTGCAAAGAGTAAAGAATCTGGGAGGAAATCCAAGAAAGATATTTCTTGGAGATGGTAATGCATTTGGATTGAAAATGGATCGTCTGCGTGCGATACTTGATTTGATCGATAAATATTTTCCGGATTGTCAGATGATCAACATGGATGCGACTGTAACAAGTATCCGACTGAAAAGTGATGAGGAACTTCAGGAATTATATGACCGCAAGGTGAGACATTTATATCTGGGGATTGAAAGTGGTCTGGATGATGTGCTGAAGTTTATGAGGAAAGAGCATACCCAGGATCAGGCGTATAAAGAAATCGCAAGAATCCAAAGAGTCGGATTGATTTTTGATGCACATGTTATGTCTGGTGTTGCCGGTAAAGGCAGAGGTCAGGAAAATGCAATTGCTCTGGCAGAGTTCCTGAACAAGACGCAGCCGGATCGTATTGTTAACTTCTCTTTATTTCTTCATAATCAGGTTGCACTTTATGAAGATATCAAATCCGGAGCATTTATTCCGGCAGATGAAGTGGAAAATATGGAAGAAGAGCGTACATTGATTGAGCTTCTGAAAGAAGGACCGGACGGACATCAAATGCTTTATGATGGATTTAATGACTTCCTGGAACTTCGTGTGAAAGGGAAAGTTCCGAAAGATGCACCACGTATGATCGAGAAGCTTGATGAGGCGATTGAAAAATATAAAGACGAGCCGCCGATTTATGCCTATGTAAGAGGTGACTGTCCGGATCTGTCTATGTGTGACGGTGGGCGTTGGCTGTGGGAGATGGATGATAGCAAGCTGGCTCAGTATAATGACAAGGAAAAGAAACTGGGATAATGAATACAAGAGTAAAAGGATTCATATATTTATTGCTGTCCGCAGTCTACTTTGGTTTTATGCCATTGCTTGTGAAAGTGATCTGCGCGGATGGAAGCACGATAGTGGGAGCATTATTTTTAAGGTTTGCCCTGGCAATCATTCCGCTGTACATTTACCTGAAAGTGCGGAAAGTTCCGATGGAGCTATCTGTGGAGGAAGGAAAAAAGATTTTGTGTGTGACGGTGTTTGGCTATGGCATCACAGCGCTTCTTTTGTATAGTGCGTACGATTATATGCCGTCAGGTATGGCGACGGTCATTCATTTTGGATATCCAGTTTTTGTGTTGCTTGGCAGCCTGATTTTCCTGCGAAGACGTGTGCCTAAGCTGAAAATTGTGTGTGTTGGTCTGTGCATGATCGGTATTTTCTTGTCCTATGCAGGAAGCGGCGGTGAGGCAAAGCCGATGGGATTTGTTTTTGCGCTTATATCCGGAATGACGTATGCATTTTACATATTATATCTGGAAGTGGGCGGGCTACAGGATATCCCTGCTATGAAGATGATATTTTATATGAATATTGTTGGCTCCATTATGGTATTTTTGATTGGAAAAGTATCGGGGAGTTTTGTGCTTCATATGAATGTAAACGCATGGATCGCAGCATTTGTTCTCTCTCTTGGCGCAGCATTTATCGGAGTGGGATTTTTTCAGTATGGCGTACAGTATGTGGGAGCCCAGGATGCGGCAATTTTAAGTACATTTGAACCGGTGACCAGTATGATCGTGGGGATTTTAGCCATGCATGAGAGTGCAAGTCTTTCGTCGATGGCAGGCTGTATACTGATCCTTATATCCGTGACGGCAACTGCGTTCGCTAAGTCATGATAGATTTTTTGAATAGTGATAGAGAAAAAAGAACGAAAAGTATTAGAATAAGCATGCTTTTCGCTCTTTTTTTGTTTGGCAGCGTTTGCTATTAAGGGAAAAATGTGGATTTATTGACAATAAAAATATATAAAGATATTACTATTTAAATAATCAATTGGACAAATAGCAGACTGCACGTTACACTATTCCCGGAGTTAAAAATGTTTTGAGTGTACAGACTCAAATACACAAATTTTGCTGGGAGAATGAGAGGAACAAAAGCATGTTAAAACCTTATCAGAGGTAGGCTTAATAGTGGACACACAGGCAGTATCATATTGCCACTATTTTGAGAACAGGGGAATTCTCCTGGATAAATACAGGTGTTACTATCGACCTCACATCGATATTGACATTGATACATTTTGTAAAAGCGTGCTGTCGCCAGGCACGCTTTTTTCGTATCTAAAATTAATGATATCAGTGCAGAGAACGAAGTAATCAGCAGTTCGACTTGATTTAAGCTTCCTCCTCTGCCCGTTTTACGACTTCGTCGATGTCCAGTGACAGGCTTCCGTCCTGGAACTGGAAGCAAGGAACGCCGACCCAGTGGTTTTCCTTTACTTCATCAAAGATCGGGTTTGTGTCGCGGAGTGTAAGGAAACGTTTCAGATATCCGATATTGTCGGAAAATTCCATATACAGATACTGGATTCCTTTCTCTTTTAAAATTTCTTCTGCCTCGACGCAGTCTGGGCATGCTTTTGTTCCATACATTACAACTTTCATGTGTAACTCCTTTCTTTTTAAAAATTTTTTCCTGTCTGCTATACGGGTTTGCAAAATAATAAAGTGCTAAGTGTACTGCTTGCTTTGTGCGGTCTGAATTCGTGTGTGTTTAAACCGGTTTTAGATTCATCGGACTTGCGCCAGACTATCTAAATCGCTTGTGAATCTGGAGTCTGTCGTGAATTAGTTTGCTTCGTAAGCTTCCTGTAAAGCACGGCGCAGCTTCGTGTACTGGCTGTCTGCATCTTTTGCTCCGAGAAATGTCTCGGTAACAAGTCCGTCTTTTCCTACTATAACTGTATAGGGGATACCGGCACTCGGATAAAGATTACTGATATTGCTTTCGGTGTCACAGGCAACTGGAAATGAATAATTCTTTGCCTCGATAAATGTATCAATAGTATCTTCATCTTCGCCTACATTTACTCCGACAATTACAATCTGGTCACCATACTCTTCGTAGAGCTTCTCGATGGCGGGCATTTCCTTGACACAGTTACTGCACCAGGTTGCCCAAAAGTTCAAAAGGATGACCTGTCCTTTCTTATCGGAGAGGGTAAATGTTTCGCCATTATTTAACTTGGCGGTAAAATCCGGTGCTTCACTTCCGCCTGCCATCTCCTGATGAAGAGCAGAACTTCGTTTTCCGCTTTTCTTTTCGGAAGATGTATCATTTGTCTGACCGCCAGAGCATCCAATTAGGACAAAGACAGAGAAAAAACACAGACAAAAACAGAACAGTGGTTTATAAAGCTTTTTGAAAAATTTATACATGCTTCGTGTCTGCCTCCTGTGGTTTTGCTAAAATTCAAGAATGCCTCGGCATTCTTGCTGCGAGGTGCGCAGTAGAAGTATACAATATTTTCGCTACAATATACAAGACATACAAAGAAAAAGCTTTATTGAAAAAAAGAATATATAGAGACAATTTTATCAAAAATCTTTATTGGACAAATGAAGAACATAGATGTATGATTATTCAGGATTTTATGTGACTGCCTGAAACGATATGACAGATGAAAGGCGGGTACATATATTTTTATGAGGAAATAGAATTCCTTATCAGTAACTATAAGTATTTCTAATCTAAAGGAGAAGAAAAAGGAGGTTTTTCAAAATGGATGCACTTTTAAGTGTAAACTGGATAGCTCTTCTTGTACTTATGATCGCTCTGCTTTCTTTTAAAGCACTGAACTGGATTGCGTACAGAGTGAACTGGACAGTTGTAATTCTGATCAGTATGGTCATTGGTGCTGTCATTGGAGTAGTATTTGCTTCAGAGGGGAACACATATCTTGTGTGGCTGAATTTAATTGGACAGGCTTATGTAAAACTGATCAAAGCTTTAGTAGCGCCGGTAATTTTAGTATCGGTTATTTCAGGACTGATTTCTCTGAACGATAAAGAGAAGATGAAAAAAATCGGAACGAAATCAGTATTCTGGCTTCTTATAACATCTGTGACAGCCATTGTTGTTACACTTGTTGTCGGAGCAGTGACAAACATCGGTAAAGGAGCAGGAGCAGTATTTGCAGATATTTCAAGTGTCACAGATGCGACTTTGAGCGCTTACCAGGAGATGGAGACATCTTTTGACACTATTCTTCTGAATCTGGTTCCGAGCAATATTGCAGCAGATCTTGCGGCAGATAATATTGTTGCGATCATCATTATTGCGGTTGCAGTTGCAGTTGCTTATGTAAGCATTTCTTCAGAAGAGGGAGAAGATAAAGTTCTTGTGATCAAGAAACTGATTGAGGCAGTTAAAAAGATCATTTTCAACATTCTTGCATATGTAATTGATCTTACGCCATACGCAGTGCTTTGCCTGACAGCATGCTCTGCAAGTCAGCTCTTAAGCGACAAAGAGGCGCTGATACAGCTTGTACTTCTTGTTGTGATGGTATTTGTTGCATGTCTTATTCAGTCATATGTTGTCAATGCGGTAATCTTGAAATCATTTGCCAAGGTTAATCCGCTTAAGTTCTTTAAGAAAACATTTGACGCACAGGCAACAGCATTTACAACAACAAGTAGTGTTGGAACAATGCCGATCACGATCGACAGACTGATCCGTAAAGTTGGTGTTGATGAGGAGGTCGCAAACTTTACAGCTCCTCTTGGAACAACAATCGGTATGGCAGGATGTACATGTGTATGGCCAATTCTTCTTGCGATGTTCTACCTTAATGCAACAGGACAGAGCTGGGGAGTAAGCCAGTACCTTGTTATGTGCTTTATGTGTCTGGTACTTTCCCTTGGAAGCGCCGGAATGCCGGGAGTTGGAGTTATCACAGCAGTATCTCTGTTCAGTGCAGTAAACCTGCCAATCGCAGCAGTAGTACTTCTGATTCCAATCAACAATATTACAGATATGGTACGTACTCTTACAAATGTTACAGATGCCAGCGTATGCGCAGCAGTTGTAGCACGCCAGAATGGACTTCTGAATGATGAAGTATTTGCAAAAGAGGACGAGAAATTAGAGAAAGGAGAGGCATAAATCATGAAAAAATCAACCATCGCATTAATCGTAGCTGCAGTTGTATGTCTTGGCCTCTCAGCATTCTCAGCAAAAGCTTCTGTTACAAGAACGAACGAAGCTATTGAAGAAATTGGAGAGGTGGCTTACACAGATGAATGTAAGTCAAAAATTGACCGTGCAGTAGAATATTACAATGCACTGGACAAGAACCTGAACTTGCAGGAAAAAGTAAATAAAGAAGATATGAAAAATTTCGATGCTGCTAAAATTGAGTATGCACGTCTGGCAATCAAAGCTGCCAGTGTTGCAGATGCAAGAAAAGTACCGGAAGGATATACTTCTGATGATATTAAGAAATTTGTAACAGAGGCACGCGAAGTCGTAGACAGCTATCTGAGTGCTGATCAGACAAGTATGGTACCAAACTACGCAGACCTCACAGAACTGGAAAAAGAATATACTTCAACAGGTGGATCAGGCGGATCTGATGAAGAAGTATCCGTTCCGATGTGCTAGGAAGACAGAGAGGAGATTTAATGATGAAAAGAAAAATGATCTCGGCTGTTCTTGCTGCGGTAATGACAGTCGGAATGATAACAGGATGTGGAAGCAGCCAGACAACAACAGAAAACAAAGCTGACAAGGCTGATAAGCTTGAGAGCCAGACAGACCTTTCTTCTACAGATTATGATTTTGAAAAAGAATATGCATATGGAGATTTTAATGCACATTCAAGAGCTGACGAAGATCGTCAGGACGGAATCGATACATTTGAAGACAAAGATATCGTATTCCAGGATATTACGTACGATCAACTTATCGACATTCTTGGCAGTGAAGGAAACTACATGATTCAGCTTAGCGGATCATGGTGCCACAACAGCCGTGCAATGAGCCCGTTTATCAACAAATATGCAAAAGAGTACGGTATTGATACAGTATACTCTTATGACTTTAACATCAACAATGGTGATGACGGATCTTTATTCGTTCGTATGTCTAATGAGAAGACAACACCTGGAACAAAGCTGAACTATATGTATGGTGAGATGGTTTCCAGATATCTGACAAACTTAGATGACTGGGTAGAGTATCCATCTACACATGCAACAGCACTTTCTTATACAAATGCAGATGGCAAAGAGGTTACGGTTGGAAGACTTCAGCAGCCGATCGTATTTGTATACAACAAAGACAACAAAGTAGATTACAGCAACTCCGGAAACGGAAGCACTTCCTGCCCAATCATGTATGCATTTGAGAAAATGGTTGAGCGTGATTCAAAGGGAATCTACACAAAGAGATTCGATGATGACGGAAATCCGGTTCTTGATGAGAATGGTAACCAGATCCGTGATTATATTACGGATGAGTATGATGCAAGTGTAAAAGAGATGTTCGATTTTATCAAAAATAACAATATTGAACTTTCTACATATTCAAAAACAGATCACTTGCGCGATGTATTTAACAGCTATGGAAGCGAGATCTTCTCAGCAGACCAGCAGATCAATGTATATCCGGTAACATACAGACAGCTCAAATGGCTTCTGAATGAAGACGGAAATGCAATGGTTATGATTGGCGGCGCTGGAGATGAGAAGACACGTGCCGTTATCTCAAGAGTGAATGACTATGCAGTAAAGAATAACGTCCGCGTATATCTGTATGATCCACAGGTGGACGGAGATGTGACAACAGGACGTTGGGGATACAAGCAGTCTATGAATATCCTTGATGAAAATGCAATCGTGAACCTGATGTACACAGACCTTGTAAAGGGTGCACTTACAAACCTTGAAGTTGCACATTCTATGTCTGACGGTACAGCACTGATTCAGGAGCCATTCCTGTTCGCATTCAACAAAGATGCTAAGGACGCTGATGGATTCACAGCACCGATCAAAGCATGGGCTGAGTTGACATATACTCAGGATCCAGAGACAAGATTCTACATTGGTAAGGAAGCTAATCAGAAATCCTGCGACAGCAGTATCGAGTCTGTATTTGCGGCTTATGCCGGAGAAGAGGCAGCAGAGTAACACATTGCAAATGTGTCTGCCTAAAGATGAGAATTTAAGAGTGCATCTATAATAAGAATGGTTATAAATATAAGAAGACAGTCGTTTTGCGCTGAGGCGCAGGATGACTGTCTTCTTAGTTGTAAAATGTGTGATGGTTGCCTTAAATGACGGAATGATATCGGCAATATGCATATGGAGACGAAAGAATAAGCATTTTCTTTATAAAATTAGTAGAAAATGCAAGTTTGTATTGTATTTTCTTCAAATTTTGGTAAAATAGCATATAGCGAAAAAGATAACATGAAAAGCAGGAGGAATGCCGTATGAAACCGTATAGCAAGTTGACGAAAGAAGAGCTGAAAAAGTTAAAAGGCCAGTTAGAGAAACAATTTGAAGAAGTGAAAGCAAAGGGAATACATTTGGATATGTCCCGTGGTAAACCGTCAAAAGCACAGCTGGATCTGAGTAATGGTCTGATGGACGTGCTGAATGGGGACAGTGACCTGGTAAGCTCTGATGGAGTAGACTGCCGTAACTACGGTGTTCTGGATGGAATTACAGAGGCAAGAAAATTACTGGCAGATATGTCAGAAGTGCCAGAGAGAAATATTCTGATCTACGGAAACTCCAGCCTGAATGTAATGTTCGATACAGTATCAAGAGCTATGACTCATGGTATCATGGGAAGTACACCATGGTGCAAATTAGATAAAGTAAAATTCTTATGTCCGGTTCCGGGATACGACAGACATTTTGCGATTACAGAGTATTTTGGAATTGAAATGATCAATGTACCGCTTCTTCCGACAGGTCCGGATATGGATATGGTAGAGAAATTGGTGGCAGAAGATCCTGCAATCAAAGGAATCTGGTGCGTACCGAAGTATTCTAACCCGACAGGTGTATCTTACTCTGATGAGACCGTCAGAAGATTTGCACACTTGAAACCGGCAGCAAAAGACTTCCGTATCTTCTGGGATAATGCATATTCAATCCATCATCTTTATGATGACAAGAGAGACGTTATCCTGGAACTGTTAAATGAATGTGTTAAAGCAGGAAATCCGGATATGGTATTCAAATTTATTTCCACATCTAAGGTTTCTTTCCCTGGATCCGGAATTGCAGCACTTGCTGCATCCAGAGCGAATATCGAAGATGCTAAGAACTTTATGAAGTTCCAGACGATTGGACATGACAAGCTGAACCAGCTCCGCCATGTAAGATTCTTTAAAGATATGCCGGGAATGTATGAACATATGAGAAAACATGCTGCTATCCTTCGTCCGAAATTCGAAAAGGTTGAAGATGTTCTGGAGAAAGAAATTGGCGGACTTGGAATCGGAACATGGACGAAGCCGCTTGGTGGATATTTTATTTCTTTTGATTCAATGGATGGCTGCGCAAAGGCAATTGTGGCAAAAGCAAAAGAAGCTGGTCTGATCATGACAGGTGCCGGAGCAACATTCCCATACGGAAAGGATCCAAAAGACAGCAATATCCGTATTGCACCGTCCTTCCCGACAGTTGAGGAACTTGCACAGGCAGCAGAAATCTTCGTACTCAGTGTAAAACTTGTCAGCGTAGAGAAACTGCTTGGAGCAAAATAAGAAGAAACAAAAATCCCTGTAAGATTGGAATAATCTTGCAGGGTTTTTTAATACAAACATGCATTATATTGTGAAAAATGGAGGTAGGAAATTATAAGCCGAATAAATCACTATGAGTACCGGTGCGTGACAGTGTAAGCACAAGGACATCATTGTCATAGCGATAAACAAGAAGCCAGTCTGGTTGGATATGACATTCTCGATGTCCAACCCAGTCGCCAGATAGAGGGTGATCTTTGTGCTTAGGGGCTAAGACTTCGCCATTCGCTAATTTTGTAATGATGCCTTTTAAAAGATTAATATCTAAACCGCGTCGCTTGGCAAGTTTATAATCTTTTTTGAATTGGGTAGTGTTTTTGATTTCGTATTTTGTCATGAATCAAGATTTGCAAAAAATTCATCTACATCATGATAACCTTTGACAGTAGGATCTTTTGCAATCCTTTCTGCCTCAAGCATAGCCGAGACGGTTTCTTTGCTTGGAGTTCCTTCGGTAATTTTGAAAGGAATCCCTCTTTCACGTAAAGACTGACGTACAAAAATATTAAACGCAGTGCTCAGATTCATACCAAGTTCTTCATAAAGAGCTTCTGCCGCAGCTTTAAGATTGCTGTCCATGCGTATACTGATATTACAGGTTGATGATTTAGCCATGATATCACTCCTTTCATTTGATAAATATATTATATGCGAAATGCACGAAAATATCAATACAATGCACGAAAATATCCAATTCTAAATAATGAATGAGGGTAAATGAGGGTAAATGAAATTCGTAAGAGGCGATTTGAAAGTCTGGTTCGTAAATAAAAAATAGGATATTCAAGTTATAAAAGGATTCCTATATAATGGAAGAAAGCTAATGCATATTGATGGGATCTGACTTGGCGTAAACTGAAAAAAATCCTTGCATTTTATTCTCTGGTATGGTACACTATCCTAGCGAATGGAAGTAGGTCTTTTTTTTATGCCTAAAAATTAGGTAGCCTCGCAAGCTACCAAGCAACAAGTTAACAAAGAAATATGAAGCGAGGTGGAAGTTGTGCGTACAAGAATCACATTAGAATGTACAGAATGCAAGCAGCGTAACTACAACATGACTAAGGATAAGAAAACTCATCCTGAGCGCATGGAGACTAAGAAGTACTGTAAGTTCTGTAAGTCACACACATTGCATAAGGAGACAAAATAGTCGTAAAGGAGTGTGTACGTCATGAGTGAGAAATCTCAAAAGACTCAGAAGAAGAACTGGTTCAAAGGTCTTAACGCAGAGTTTAAGAAAATCATTTGGCCAGACAAGCAGACACTTGTAAAAGAGACGGCGGCAGTAGTTTCCGTATCCGTAGTGCTGGGAGCAATCATCGCATTAGTTGATTTCCTGGCTCAGTACGGAATTGACATTCTGGTCAATCTGGGCTAGACACTAACGAGCAGGAAAGGTGAGTTTATGTCAGAAGCAAAATGGTACGTAGTTCATACCTATTCCGGGTATGAGAACAAAGTAAAAGCCAACATTGATAAGTCGGTTGAGAACAGACATCTGGAGGATCAGATCCTTGAAGTCAGAGTTCCGCTGCAGGACGTTGTTGAACTTAAGAACGGAGTGCAGAAGGTATCTCAGAAGAAGATGTTTCCGGGATATGTATTGATTCATATGATTATGAATGATGATACCTGGTATGTTGTGCGTAACACAAGAGGTGTGACAGGATTTGTAGGTCCGGGATCTAAGCCGGTACCGCTTACAGATGCAGAGATGGCACCACTTGGAATTCAGCAGGACAACATCGTAGTAGACTTTGAAGTCGGTGACACCGTACAGGTTGTTGCCGGTGCGTGGGCAGATACAGTCGGAGTAATCCAGGCTATGAACACGCAGAAGCAGAGTGTTACGATCAATGTTGAGCTGTTCGGTCGCGAAACACCGGTTGAAATTAGTTTCGCAGAAATTAAACGAGTGTAACGTAAATACGAAACGTGGGAGGGGCCGTATGGTTCCGCCATTACCACAAGGAGGTAATTGAAATGGCAAAAAAAGTAGAAGGTTATATTAAATTACA
>OKRX01001949.1_pt1 | contig 14279 bp, 11 predicted proteins | sample 1601241 | NCBI WGS metagenome assembly OKRX01 (sample SAMEA3541500, study PRJEB24748) | human gut metagenome | biome: human gut; feature: human-associated habitat; material: faeces | place: China | collected 2012
CCTTTTCCGGCCGAACGGAAAAGGAAGGGCCCGCGCGGCCTGAGCGCGTTCCAATGTCTTCTTTCCTTGTCCAGGCAATCAAAAAAGGCAAGCATAATGGAGAAAGGTTATGAAATTGTTCGACGAAATGATATCCCCTTTTTAACAGGCTGAGGCGGTATGCTGCCTACTGTGGGAGCATACCGCCTGTTTGTTGTCAATCGCACGTTTCACAATACGCGCGTCGTTCCCTGTAACTCACCTTAGCGGTTGCACAAAACGCGGCACATATTGCAGCACGCCATTGATCCGCCGGGATTCCATCAGGACGATTTCCCTGACCTGCAGCCGGGCAGGGGGAAGCGATTTTCCAAAGGCTTCTGCGTTGAAGCCGGGCTCCAGAACCACTTCGCGCCCCAGCGTCAGGTGCGGGCGGAATTTTCGCTTTTCCAGGGAAAAGCCCGCCTTTGTGAGCGCCGCAGCAACCTGCTGCTGAAGAGCGCTCAGCGCATCGTTTTCCGCAACGCCCATCCACCAGATATCGCCGCCGCTTCGCTGGAATCTCCCAAGGCTGGAGAGCTCCATTGTAAACGGCTCGGCCCGTATGGAGCCGAGCGCCTGGTTCGCCGCGTCCAGACGGTTCGTTTCACCGATGAAGGCGAGCGTCAGATGCAGGTTGTCCCGGCGGCTGAAATTGCCGTGAGACGCATGGCCTTTGAGCCCTGCAATCGCAGTGCAGAGCATATCCTTGCAAGAGGCGTCCAGACGGATCGCCACAAAAAGCCGCATGTTTCTCACCTTATCCTTTCGCCGGAGCGTCGTTTTCCTGCGGAGGGATCGTCTCGCCCGGCTGTTCGGCCGGGGAAGGGAGAGCCTCCTCCGCTTTTTTGATGTCGAACCAGAATTGCACGCCGTTCTCTTTGTTTTCACAGCCATATCCGCAGCCATACAGCTCCTGCAGCGCACGAACGATGGAGAGGCCGAGGCCATAGCGCTGTTCTGAGCCGCGTTTACGGGATTTATCCGCCCGGTGGAAGCTAATCCAGATTTTATCGAGCTCATCCTGCGCGATCGGTTCGCCGGTATTGAAAACGCGGATCCGGTACCGTTTGTCCGCTGCATCCACGCAGTCGATCATGATCCGTTTTTCCCCGGCGGCATGGGAGACCGCATTCATGACATAGTTGTTAAGCACGGTCGTAAGCTTTTCGGTATCGCCATAGCCGCGGGCAGTGAGAGGGATATCTGTTTCCACCGTGATGCCGTTTTCTGCAAAGAGCAGCCGGCGCGCGCTGAGAAATTCGTCGACCAGCGCATGGATGAAAAACGGCTCCTCATGCAGCTGGTAAGCGCCCGCCTCATAGCGGGAGAGCTCCAGCAGCTCCATCACCATCCGGTTCATGCGTTTGGTCTCGTCCATAATGACACCGCAGTATTCCGCTATCTGCCCTGGCTCCTGCGCTACGCCGAGCTGAAGCCCTTCCGCATAGCCCTGGATGATGGCGATCGGCGTTTTGAGCTCGTGAGAGACATTGGAGACGAACTCCTTGCGGATTTGTTCTGTGCGGCGTTCCTTCTCAATATCTGCTTCCAGCTGCTGATTTTTTTGCTGCAGGTCCTTCAGGGTGGCATCCAGGGAATCAGAGAGGACATTGATGCTGCGCGCGAGTTCAGACAGCTCGTCTTTGCCCTTGACGGCACATTTGCGGGAAAAATTCATCTGCGCCATGCCGCGGGTGACCTGATTCATGACGATCAGAGGACGGGTGAATTTATTCGCGTACCACGCCGCCAGAACAATGGCACTGAGCATGATGATAACCGTAATCGCGCCAAACAGGTTGTTCGCCAGCAGCGCATTGGATTCGATCACATTTTTCTGCGCGAAAACCTCTACCGTCTGCCCGCTGTCCGTTGGGAGGCCGAAGACGAGATACTGGATATCGTGGCTGCGCCCCTCGCGCACTTCGAAATAGGAGCCGTCGTCGCGGGGCTCCCGTTCGAGGGTGGTCAGATTGTGCTTGAATTGCAGCAAAACGTCGCTGTTCAGGAGGGGAATGCGGGAGCTGTAGTAATAGGGATCGTAGATCGTGGCCCAGACAACGCGTCCCGCAGAATCAATGATTTCAGCGGTGATATTGTATTTGGTGGCGAGGGAGGACAACTGCTCCCGGAAGTCGTCTGCGGTCTGATCCATCTCGCTGATGCTGCGGGCCGCCTGCTGAAGATTGTCCTTTTCCTGCCAGATATAAACCTGCGACAGCAGACGCGAATTGACAAACAGGATCAGCGCGGCGGATAGAAGGAGGATGGCGACAATCTGAAAAAAGAGCTTCCGCTTAATGCTGCCCGTCACAGGCTTGCCTCTGCTGTTCTGTCTTGCATGTGTGCTTTTTGGCATCGTCATGCGTCATGCCCCTCAATCTTATAGCCCATACCGTACACCGTTTTCAGATGCGCGCCGCCCCAATCGCCCAGCTTCGTGCGCAGCCGCGCCATGTGGGAGTCGACCGTGCGGATATCGCCGACATAATCGATGCCCCAGATGGAGTCAAGCAGCTGCTCGCGCGTGTAAACACGGCCGGGGCTTGCGAGGAGCTTGCGCAGGAGATTGTATTCCTTGAGCGTGAGTTCCAGCGGCCTTCCGTGCAGGGTGACCTCGTGCGCCTCTTCATTGATGGAGAGCTCGTCCATATGCATGGAGTCCCCCTTGCCCGGTGCCTGTGCACGCCGCAGCAGAGCGGCGACGCGCTTCATCAGCACGGAGGGGCTAAACGGCTTCGTCACATAATCGTCCGCACCGGCATCGAAGCCCATCAGCTCGTCGAATTCCTCGCTGCGGGCGGTGAGCATCAGAATGGGGACGTTGGAGGTCTCTCTGACAGCGCGGCAAACCTCCCAGCCGTCGCGCTGCGGCATCATCACGTCGAGCAGCAAAAGCGCCGTGTCCGGGTTCGCACGGAAAACGGAGAGGGCCTGCTCGCCGTCCTCCGCCTCCAGCGGCGCATAGCCCTCGCGGCGCAAAAAATCGCAGACCAGGCGGCGGATATGGGCCTCGTCGTCGGCGATCAGAATTTTTTGCATAGATTGCATCCTCCTGTCTTCCGTGTTTTTCTATGTCTGATTTTAGCACAGCCGGATGGGGCTTACAAGCGGCTTCACAATCCTTTTACATTTTGGGCAATTACACATAATATTTTGCTGAAAATATCTGGTTGGTTCCGTTTTATAGAGGGTTCATAAAAAGCCGTGCGAGTGTGTATTTCGGCACGGGCGCACGGCTTTCTGTTCCGCTCTATTTCAATCATCAGAGCATTTTTGATTATATTATGTGTATTTTCTCCATTTTTTGTTCAGTTGGACGCCCAAAAGAAGAAGCAGGACCCCCAAAAGCATTAAAGGCAGATAAAATCCCAAGCATCCAGCGAGGGATGCCTCCTCCAGTGAATAGTAAAGAGGAAAAATCGCCTGATCCTTGTAAAAAATAGTGTTGGCAACCGTATAGATAAATACAATCATCCAGGTGATTGCAATTGAAGCGGATAAAAAAATCAGCAGATAGGAGAAACCGAAATAAAAAGTGCAGACCATAACTATTTTGATAAATTCAAATATAAAATTTTGGAATATAAAGCAACATGTGATGTAGAAGGGCAAAATTGTAATTATAAAAAAGCAGAACAGAATACCGGCGTCGGCCAGTTTGATCCGTTTGGCATAGAGAAATAAAATTTCATTCCCCTCTGACTCAATATATTCCCGAAAAACAAAGATCAGCCACCAAACCGACATAACAGGGATCAGCATTTGTGTGAATGTAATAATAGTTTGATAAAGACTGTCGCTGATTCCTACTGCAAAATAACTCTGGATGCATAAAATAGGTATGACCATGTAGATCAAAAAAAATGGAACATAGAAAAGAAATCGCAACCCTTTCAGTTGATATAAAATAGAATGTATTCGTTTCATCCGATTCCCTTCAATACACAGATATAGCCGTCCTCCACTCTTGGATCGATACATGGGAAATCTTGTGGCTCTGGGCTGAGGATTCTATAATTCTGAACGCCATCCCGTTCGTACTGCTTTTGCTTGTAATATGGCTCTTTCAGGGCATCCAGCTTCTGTAGCGGAACTTCATATATTTTTCCCTTTGCAAGCTCTGCGGTTTCCTGTCGCGAACCGGAAAAAACAATGTTGCCATCCTGCATCACGGCTGCATAATCGCAAACAGCCTCCACATCCTCTACAATATGGGTTGAAATGATAATGGTCTTGTGTGCCTTGATTTCTGAAATAATATTTTGGAATCGAAGCCTTTCCTCAGGATCCAGGCCGGCGGTCGGTTCGTCGAAAAGGATCATATCGGGGTTGCCGAGCAGGGCCTGTGCAATGCCTGCCCTGCGCACCATGCCGCCCGACAGTTCCTTGACCCTGCTATTCGCACGGTCTGAAAGGTTAACGATATCCAACACCGATTGAACCTGCTGTTCGGCGTCTGTAGAATTGATTCCTTTCATATCTGCGATCAAATGCAGCATCTGCATCAGGGTTAAATCCTTGTACATTCCAAATTTTTGCGGCAGGTATCCGATTTGAAAAGCAGGCTTTTTTCCGTTCAATATCGGGTTTCCATTATAGCAGATGGATTGCCGAGGCACGGCATACAACCCGGTCATACAGCGCATCAGGGTTGTTTTTCCCGCGCCGTTAGGCCCCAGTAATCCATACACGCCGCTTTCAAACGAATATGTAATACCCTTCAGGATTGTTTTCCGGCCAAATCCGAACCGTAAATTTTTGATTTCGAGCATATTCGTCCAACCTTTCATGGTTCCTGAATTTCGTTTAAAAATTCCTGCATCGTACGCGTATCTTTCTCATCGTTCAAATATGTTTTGCAGAGAGAAAGGAGCTTTTCCTCCCCCAGGATAGAAAGCTTCTGATCAAACAGCAGGTAGATGGAGTCATTCTGCTTGTCCGGATCTTCCAGAGCGGATTTTATTTCCCAGTCGTACTCCTCTCTGTTGTCCTGATAGAAATGTGTCACCACATAAAGCTGCCATTTGCTCCTTGCAATGTTTCGCAGCCCATATTCCTGGTCGGAGTTTTGAAAGCGGGGCACCAACAGATAGTCGCCGAAATCACAGCACTGTAAATAATAGTCCGTATTGATCACTGGAATGGTCATCACCGTTTTATAGGGATGATCCTGCAGGTATTTTGGCGGATTCGCTTTCACCTTCTCATCCGATTCTTCCAGAAACGCCTTTACAACCCGGGTGCCGCCAACTTCGGTTTCATTGATGAAGCCGCTCATTAAGGTAAGGCCCGTCGTCTCCCCGGCAAATTGATTGTGCCCGGTTGCCTCCAGGTTGGAGTAACAGGTTTTTGCGGTGCTTACAGTTACCTCAAACGGGGTTGCTTTGTCTAAAATCATTCGGTTAAATTGCATGTTTTCGTCGTCGTAAAGATCATGGACGCCGCTGTGTGGATAAAACGCAAAATAACCCGGCAAAAAAGCGCCCTGGCCATTGCTGTAGAAAATCGGGCTGTATCCTTCGTAGGAAAACGTGATCGCCTGGACAGGCCCAGAGGCCGTTTTTGTCACTTCAATCAGATCCCCCCCCTGCCTGAAGGGGAGCGGTGCGCCATCCTGATCGAGGACCTTCCCGATTTTGTAGCCGTGATACAGCGTAAAGAGATAGCGGCCCAATTCTGGACGGTCAACCGATACGGTGACGTTGGCGCGCAACAATCGGTCAATGGTGAGATCCATCTTGTATTTTGTAATTTGGAAATCCGAGCTGCCGGCAGTGGAAATGGGCTGCCCGGTATGCTGTGAATAATAATCCACGTCCTGCAAAATTCCGTCAATCTTCTCTACATTCTTAATTAAATCGGAATTCGGCCGGGTTGCAAAGGGGATGCAGCCGATGCACAGCACGAGCGCGGCGGCGGTCAGCGCCTGAAATACACGCCGTTTTTGATAGCGTGACAGGCGGTATAAAAAGCAACCGGCCAGCAAGAATACCCAAAATAACAGGATGAAAATGCGGTAAGGCCGCAGGGATAAACCGTATTGCATGGTTTCCCGCCACAGGAGCGAGGGCGTGATAACGGAAAAGAGGCGCAGCGGGCCGGTAAGATCCGCGCCGGTCGCCGTATGGATGCTTGAGATTACCTTATCTAGGAAGGGGCTGAACCCGATCACCAGCAAAAACAGCAGCAAGTAGGCTGCCAGCCGGTTTGCAAACAGGGAAAACGCCGCGCCGGCCAGAATGCCGATGATTGGCAGCAGGAATAAATTGAGGCAGATGTGCGCGGCCAAATGCATCAGATACGATGGATCCCTGGAAACGAGCAGAGCACCGCCGAGCAGGAAGCTAAGGCAGATCAAAAAGGGCAGCAGCACCAGGCCGGCCAGCACCAGCAGCTTGGCGCCATAGATTTTTGCAACCCCCAGGTGAATGCCCCCGGCGCATTCCTGAAAATGGGAGGTTCTCGTTGAAGAGAAATATTCATAGCCGATAAACATATAAAAGATCAGATAAAACAGGGAGGGCGCCAAGGTTAAATCCAGCATTACAAAAGCCGACCTCTCAGAAACGCCTATGGCAAAAAAATACACCTGCAGGGCAAAAAACAGTATGGTAAACACGATGTAGCTGATTTTTAATATCTTGTTGTTCCAGAACTCGCCTGCGAAAATTTTGAATCGTTTTTTCATCGTTTTAAGCTCCATATTTCTCGTGAAGCTGCGTGCAGAGCCGGCGGCGGCCGGCCCTGCACGCGCTGATGTGGATGGCCGAATCAGTTGCGGATTTCTCCCGAGGCGCCGCAGCCATAGGAGTTGGCTCCCTTCGGATTCAAAACCAGCTTCCAGATGCGCTCCGTGCCCAGAGTGCTGGTACGCTCATCAGTAAAGCTCTTTCCAGGCTCTAATAAGTGAGATACATCTGATATCCAAATTCCCGCGCCAAGATTATATTTTGTGATGAAATACACGCTATCTGCGGAATAGCTTTCGTTTTTGCCGGAATAAAGCTTCCAGTAGCCATAAACCGTGCCGCTTTCCGCATACCGGTCAGATGTTGTCAGCGTTACGGGTTGCCGTACGGCCAGAACGGATAGGCTGAAGACCGACAGCATAACGGCAACGCATAGTACAAAAGATAGAACCTTTTTTTTCAAGTAAATTACCTCCTAAATTTTTAATCATTGTACAATGTTATGGTATATGATATATTAAATGATGCGAAATGTCAATAATTATACTTGTAAAATTTGAAAGTATATCACATAATATAACATATTAAAAATTAGAATATTATACTTATTATATGCATTTAGTAAATTGATGTCAGATTATAAATATATCAACAGATTATCAGGGCCGCTTGACAACCTATTGGAACCGTGCTATAATTTCCCCAATCTATTGAACATATTTCGAAACCGCTGATTGAGAATAGTAGCATACCACACCGCTTTTCAGAGAGCCGTGCATTTGGTGGGAGCATGGCAGGCAGGCGTTATGTGAATGGACTCATGAGGGCGGCCCGAAAGGCCGAAAGCTGAGTAGTTGCCGCCGGGAGACCCCATCCGTTACCACAGGGGCGCGCATGATGGTGCGCGAAAACGAGCGGGCGCTTAAGCGTCAATTTGGGTGGTACCGCAGGAGTATAATTTGCTGATAACTCTTGTCCCTTACAAAAGTAGGGGGCAGGAGTTTTTTTATTTTTCCATTTTATTTGAGAAAGGGGTAACAATCATGTCAAAGCACGTACCGTATCGTATCTATCTACCGGAAGAGAGGATCCCGCGGCAGTGGTATAATCTGCGGGCCGATATGAAGGAGCAGCCCGCTCCATTTTTGAACCCGGGGACCATGCAGCCCCTGAAGCTCGAAGAGTTGTATCCGATCTTCTGCGAGGAGCTTGCACAGCAGGAGTTTGATTCCACAACCCGCTATATCGATATCCCCGATGAGATCGTGGAATATTACAAAACCTTCCGTCCCTCTCCGCTCATCCGCGCCTACAATCTCGAAAAGGAACTGGGCACGCCCGCAAAGATCTACTGCAAATTCGAGGGCAACAACACCTCCGGCAGCCATAAGCTCAATTCCGCCATCGCGCAGGCCTATTATGCCAAGAAGCAGGGCCTGACAGGCTTGACCACAGAGACGGGGGCCGGCCAATGGGGCACTGCGCTGTCCATGGCGTGCGCGTATTTTCACATTCCCTTGACCGTTTATATGGTCAAGACGAGCTTCCATCAAAAGCCCTACCGCAAATCGATCATCGAAACCTTTGGCGCCGATATCATCCCCAGCCCGAGTGACACCACAAAGGTCGGGCGCGAAATTCTTGAGAAATTCCCCGGCACCGGCGGCTCGCTCGGCTGCGCGATCTCTGAGGCTGTAGAAAAGGCCGTGACCACACCCGGCACGCGCTATGTGCTTGGCTCGGTGCTCAATCAGGTGCTCCTGCACCAGTCTGTGATCGGCCTGGAGGCCAAAGAAGCTATGGCGATGTATGACGAGTATCCGGATATCGTCATCGGCTGCGCGGGCGGCGGCTCGAATCTCGGCGGGCTGATCGCCCCCTTCATGCAGGATCGGCTCACCGGAAAGGCAAAGCCCTATTTCATCGCCGTCGAGCCGGCTTCCTGCCCATCGATGACGCGCGGCAGATATGCATACGATTTCTGCGACACGGGCAAGGTCACGCCGCTTGCAAAGATGTACACACTCGGCTGCGAATTCCAGCCCTCGCCCAACCATGCGGGCGGCCTGCGGTATCACGGCATGTCGCCGATCCTCTCAAAGCTTTATCACGACAAATATCTGGATGAGGCGCGCGCTGTCGAGCAGACAAAGGTATTTGAGGCGGCGGTCCGCTTCTCCCGCTGCGAGGGAATTTTGCCTGCTCCGGAATCTTCCCATGCGATTTACGTGGCGATTGAGGAAGCGCTCAAGTGCAAGGAATCCGGTGAGGAAAAGACGATCCTCTTCGGCCTGACGGGCACCGGCTACTTTGATATGACTGCATATGCCTCCTATTTCGACCAGACGATGAGTGATTCCATTCCGACGGACGAACAGCTGAAAAAGGGCTTTCAGTCCCTGCCCAAGGTGCCGGGAGAGCAATAAGCGGTTCTGCACGCATTCTCCATGCTATCCATAAAGTAACGTCCTGTATCCGGATCAAGCACCGGATACAGGATTTTTTAATCATCGTAAGCCCCATAAAAGCGGTCTGGTCGTTCTTGTATGTCATTGACAAACGTAGAGAATCCAATATATATTTTTATAAAAATATATTGACATTACTTAAACAAATTGATAGCATTAATAAAAAATTATCCAATAAATGATAACAAATTACTTGGAATAAGTTTATATGGACTTAAATTTATAATTTATATATTTTTTAACATACATAATTGTAAAAGACGATAGAGATGAGCAAAACGCCCATCTCTATTCAGTGGAACGTTTGCGGCACGACATACGAAGACCCCTGGGGTAGAATTTTTCATATAAACAGCTTGTTTTGCAGGGGGGAGTCTTTATGATTCCCTCTTGATTTAATCTAAGGTTTGGAAAGTTAGGTGAATAAAATGAAGAGAATTATTTTGGTATTTATATTGGCGTTTCTTCTTTTTGTCCAATCTCCCCTTTATATTCAATATGATGTTAGTGAAATAGAAGGATTCTTGAATGAAAATTGTTCATATATAGATATAAAATCTACCGGTAACATAAAAAGTGTTAAAGAATTTTCTAATGCAATATCAGAATTCTGTGAAAAAGAAAATGCATTTGTTGCTACCTTAAGCTATCGTGTTCAACCGGATCAAGATGAAATCACTGAACTTTTTGTTGCAGGCCGTAATATCCCTGATTTTTTAGAGAATAAGGGATTGACAGATATTGTGCTCACAGATAATTTAAATGAGCATACAAAGATACATCTCCCGTTGTTTCATCCTTCTAAGACCTGTGTTGTACAGAATTTTGAACAACTAGAAGACAAAAGTCTTTCAAGAATGTACTATATTTATCCTTCCGACAAAGGGATATCTTTTCAGCATTATATGACTGAAAATTATGATGTGGATTTTTTTACTTCAGATGAATTGTTATATATTCATACGGAATATATCGATCAGATTCCAGGTGTAGCTTTAATGATGGCTGCGTTACTCGTCTTTTTTGCATTCTGGATTGTAACCCAATATCAAGTAAATGCCGTTAAAAAGCTTCATGGTTATTCCGATCGTAAAAATATATTGGGGATGTTTGGTCAATTTGTTTTTCTCAGTCTATGTGCCTTTGTGACGAGCCTTGTTTTACAGTTCGTTTTTTGCGGTATTTATAATAGATGGGAAAGTTATTTGAATATTTTAAGGGATACAACTAGAATCTGTGCGCCTATTTTTGTTGTATTGATTGTTATGGGCTTGCTTTTCTCTTTCTTATTTTATTCTTATGATGTGAAGTATGCACTAAAAGGACGTAGGCCTTATCATGTCTTGAATTCCTGTGCGATAGTCCTTCAAGTCATTACAATCATCTTTTTGTGCAGTTCCATTATGAATATTGGAACCGGAATAAGTCAAACAAATAATATTTTAAAACAAGAAGAAAATTTCCAAAAAGTTTCCAACTGTCATTTTACTGAGATTCGTCTTACAAGCGGAGCATCTGACTATATCAGTCAATTTGAAGCGAAAGGTAGCCAATTTTATAGAGAACTGGACGGAATTTTGATAAGTAATCGTGGTATCTCAAGGAATCGCGATGATCTGCAAAATAATAAAGATGATGTGCTATCAAACACGGTATTTATTAACAAAGACTACCTTAATGTCAATCCAATCTATGATTTATCAGGAAATCCGATACATATAGATGAAAGTTCCATCAAAGAGAATGAAACGATTGTGCTAGTCCCAGAAAAGTATAAAAATCAGGAAAATGAACTTTACCAAGCTTTTTATGATTGGTATCAGTTCGCGAGGTATGTTACAATTCCTACAACTGAATTACCAAAGGAAGAACGAACTGTTGACCTGCGTCTGGTTTTTGTAAAAGATCAGCAAACTTACTTTGCCTTCGATACAAGCGAAATAGATTTAGCTGATAATTATATAAATGATCCATTTGCGGTGTTAGTAACAAAAAATAATATGGATGACTCGTACTATTCCAATTATATCTGCAATGGCGAATATCTGCTATTTGAAAACGATCATCAGTCAATGGGAAAAATTTTTAATACGGCTGATCATACAGGGATTTCAGAAGATCTTGTCAATGTTCCCACTGTGAGTAGCGCAATAGATAACTTAATGCAGCAGTGCAAAAACCAGATTATTTTGTCTATGACGTTTTTGATTTTAACGATTCTTATTGTTGCTTTAATAAGTATTTATATTGTTAGAAACTTTATAGAGCAAAATAAAAAGTTGTTTTTCACCAAAAAAATGTTAGGCTATCCCATGATCGAGATATACGGAAAATTTATTGCCTTGGTAACCTTATCACAACTTATCCTCTTCTTTGTTTTAAAAGCGGCACTTCATATGCCCTGGAATTTGTGGCTTCTCACAAGTATTAGTTTTCTTATTGTAGACTTTATTATCATGTGGATTACTGCTGTTCAATATCAGAAGACCTTGACTAAAAGTGTTTTGAAAGGAGAAGAATTATGAGTATTATAAAACTTTCCAAACTAAATAAAGAATATAAAGGGAAGGTCGTATTTAAAAATTTTGATTTGGATGTGGAGCAAGGAGAGTTTTTAGTAGTTACAGGGAAAAGTGGCGCTGGGAAAACAACTTTGTTAAACATTATCGGTTTACTGGAGAATCCAGATAGTGGAACCGTAACAATTTTAAATGATACTAATCCTCATATTAACAAAAGAGATGGAAGATTGTTAATGAAAGACCATATTGGATATCTCTTTCAAAACTTTGCTCTGGTAGAGAATTATACGGCAAAAAAAAATATAGAATTAGTATGTAAATTAAAAAAGATTTCTTTTTCGGACGAAAATGTGCAGAAGGTCATACATAAATTAGGAATTGAAGATTTGATGGACAAAAAGATATTCCAACTTAGTGGAGGTGAACAGCAAAGAGTTGCTCTAGCCAGATTGTTCATTAAGGAACCAACCATCCTTCTCGCTGATGAACCCACAGCGTCTCTTGATCCAGAAAATTCAGAAATAGTATTAAATGCTATCGAGGAGTTACACAAAAAAGGAACAACAATTATTCTTGTAACTCATAATCCGGATATTGTTAAACGCGCAAGTAGAACAGTGCAAATTCAGTAAATAGGATGATATCGATTTGACGAAAATAACTATTTGTTGATGTTCTACTTTCAATACTCAATCTCCCCTAATAGTAGTGTTTGTTATATTGGTACTTATGATGAATAATTGGATAGCATAGTAATACATCAATGTACAACCTACAGAAAAAACGAAAAAATTATCAAAATCCCCTTGTCAAAACAGAATGCGTATGATAAAATATCTTCCGTTGCAAAAGCAGCCAACATGAATATCCGGGTGTGGCGCAGCTGGTAGCGCGCTTGACTGGGGGTCAAGAGGCCGTGAGTTCAAGTCTCGCCACTCGGACCATTGTAGAAGACCGTCGACTTTTGTCGGCGGTTTTTTGCTATGCACGTGTTTATGTTATTAGAATAATTCTAATCAGTTAGAAATTTTATTACTCGCGCTTAATAATAAAAATATATTGATCAATTCATAAAAAGGATGTATAATTTTAACAAACAATTGCTGATGGGAGGGGAAACATTAAGTATGTCTGACGAGAACGAGACCCTTGAGGAAAAAAATAGCGAAGCAGAAGCTCAAAAAGACACTTCTATCCCAGAGAGTGATGAGAAAGCTAGGCAAAAACAGGAGGAAGATGAAGAAAAAACCAAACGGAAGCGAATTACTCGACTATTTCCCGCACTATCCTATGAGGAGTGCCTATCATTAGGTAGTGCAATCTGGGAATTTGCTTCAGGTCAGAAGATCAGACGACTTACTCTTTTCGATCAAATTGGAAAATCGCCCGAAAGTGGTCCAAGCCGTACACTAATTACTGCATCTAACAAATATGGGGTTATCGAAGGGACAACCAGATCAGAGTATATTGAGTTGTCTGTGAACGGATCGATTGCAACAAATCCGGAATCAACTGAATATGAACGCGCAAAAGCAAATTTTGAGTTAGCAATAAAAAGTAACGAGTATCTATTGGCTATTTATAACCAATATCAAGAAATGAAAGTGCCCTCTCGGCAAGTTATCATGGATTTTTTAGGGGAAAAAGGCCTTGATCTAGACAATCAACAGCGTTGTGTTGAATTGTTTCTCGTAAATGCAAAGTTTATTGGATTGATTAAAGTACTCTCCGGTACCGAACGCCTGATTTCCATTGAGCATCAGCTTGAAGATATTGGTGCTTCCCAAAAGTCCACCACCCCCGCAGGTGCCACGAGCCTGTCTGTTGAATCTAAAATTTCTGTAGATGTTCCCGAAAAAAAAGCGAATGATTCACCAAGCGAAAATAAGTGGGATGGTGTTTGTTTTTATATTACGCCAATAGGTGCGGAAGGCTCTGAACAGAGAATGCATGCGGATCTGTTCATGGGAAGTATAGTAGAACCTGCTGTTACTGAACTTGGATTGGAAATTGTGAGATCTGATACTATTAACGCAGCCGGAACTATTACTTCTCAAATTATTGAACACCTTGTTAAAGCAAAGTTGGTGGTTGCCGATCTTTCTTTTCATAATCCTAATGTTTTCTACGAACTTTCATTACGGCATTCTTTGGGGAAACCAGTAATTCATTTAATAAGAAGTAGTGATTCAATTCCGTTTGATATACACAGTTTTAGAACAATTAAAATTGACGATAGTAGCATATACACCTTTGTTCCACAGATCGAAAGCTACAAGACTGCGGTATTAGCACAAGCACGCCAACTGCTAGAGAGTGATGGCCTTTTTGACAACCCAATTACAGCATTTTTAAATAAGGATAAGTAGCCTCTTGCTTGCGGCCTGCAAACCGTTGATATTACTGGGTTTCTTTAAGTCCTATAATTACACTCCGCATTTTTATGGGTCAGTCCCAAATTCTGTGTAAACAGCATAGAGTGGTGGAAAACAGAGTAAAAATTGATAGGGCGGCAGCGGCGTGAACCGCACCCCGTCAAGAGGACAGTGAAAAAATATAAAGTTTTTCCGGCTGGC
>OKRX01001957.1_pt1 | contig 14256 bp, 10 predicted proteins | sample 1601241 | NCBI WGS metagenome assembly OKRX01 (sample SAMEA3541500, study PRJEB24748) | human gut metagenome | biome: human gut; feature: human-associated habitat; material: faeces | place: China | collected 2012
GAACTGTGCATTTCTTTTTTGTTCAATATTACGTTTTCTCAATTTTTCAAACAAGAAGTTATCAGTGATTATCTTTTAGAAAACAGCCAACTACAGCGACGCCAAATCCAAGAACACCTAGGACATATCCCCAAAAATTATTTGTTGTCACAGCAATTCCTAAAGGTATTATTGTAATCCCCAATAACTCAATCTTAATTCCTTTCATCGCAAATACCTTCGTTACAGTCGAGTAGACTAAGACCTCTCAATCTTAGCCCCTCACAGATCCGTACGTGCGGCTTTCCCGCATACGGCTCCTCATAGTAACATTCGCTTCAATATAAACAATAATACGTTTCGTAGTATCATAATATAATTCTAAGGTGTATATAGGATTGATGTTTTTATCTATATTCTCTACTTTTTCCCAGTTCTCGATATCTAAAATAGCATTGACCTTATCTTTGGACGGTACTTTCGCAGAAAAATTTATTTTCCTACTAAGCACACGTGGTGACTTTGAAGAATGTCAGACGATTTTTTATGAAATCAAAAAAGAAACACTGACCGTTATAGTCAGTGCTTAGTGCTAGTGTGCCGACAAGTTGATTCTTGAAACAATCTTGCAGGATAAATTTTTTTATTTCAAGGCGGAGGAAGGAGGCGTAGCGGTGGCTACGGCGACCGACGACAACGCGGAAATAAGAAATTTAGACGCAAGATTGTTCTAGAAATCAACTTGTTGGTACACTAGTTTTGTTACCCATTTTTGCATACAAAAAGGACACCTTCCAAAATCTGCCAGTGTCCCTACTATATTTCTTTAAAATCACACATCTATATAGTATAAAAGGTATCGGAATCTCTTCTGTTCAAACATCTTTTCCATATATTATGATGATATGGAAACAGTGGCAACCGGCTGACATGGTCAAACTTTCTGACTTTAGTCCCTTCTGGCTTTGCGTCCCTGCCTTTCAACAGGTTTGCCTTTAAAATAATTTTCAGTTTTTCCAAAAATAAAATACCATGTGGCTTTTCTTACGTCAATAATATTTTGGTGGAAAATTTATATATATTTTAACCGAATCAAGTAACTCCCCTGCGGAGGTTGCGAAAAGCAATAAGCAGTGGATGAGGACCTGCTGTTTATTTTTCTAATCCCGCGGAAAAAATGCCCATTCGCCATTTCCAACATACCCTCTTTCATACCGCCTATGATAAAATCGAATCTATAAACATGGAAAGTTACTGTCCAGTGAACCCCTGAACAGTAACGGTTCCAATACACACTTTTTATTCCGTATGGTTCTTTCCGGTTTTCCACATAAACTGTTAGTAAAACTGGTATCTTTTTTCTTAAAAGCGAAATCTCTGCAACATTCCTGACAAATCAGAGGGGATACTGCAATGTATAATATGCATTGCCGGTATCCCCTCTGATTTACTCAACCATTATTCACAATTTTTTATTTCATTTTAACTTTTCTGACATTTGACCATTCGCTGAATGTTTTTGAATTATCCTCAGAAGTACGGTTCCATGCATGTAAACCAATATAATAAGTGCCTGATTTAATATTCTTAAATGTAACAGTTACTGTATTTCCTTTTATCTTTTTTACATAATAATTCTCTCCTGAAACAGCAGGGCGCTTCTGTCCGTTAGTTCTGGTAAGGGTGTCACTGAGAACCACATCATATCCCTGAGAGTTTTTGCTCTTTGTATATTTTACTGTCACTGTGGAACCTTTCACAGTTACTTTACTGATCACAGGTGTCTGTGGCGTAATGGTACTTACATCTACTTTATGGATTTCAGACCACTGTCCAAATACTTTTTTGCCATCTTCCCCTTTAAACCATGCGTGGCACGCTACATACCAGGTTCCCTTATCCATATATGCAAACGCAGACTTCAGTTCTTCCTGATTTTTCAGAATCTTTGTATACTGTCCTGTTTTGAGCATATCCTCAGATGTGCCGATCACATAATCATATTTCAGAGCACCCTTACACTCTTCATTCAGTACCATTTTTACAGAGTTTTTGGAAACAGATACATTCTTTATAACTGCTTTTGCAGGTCTGGTATAATTTCCGTCTGAATCTGTGATACTGCCGTCTGTACTGTAGGTATTTCCTTTGGTATCGGTTACAGTTTCATCCTTATTTACAGTTGGCTTTTTACCATCTGCATCAGGTGTCAGCTTCGTGCCATCCGGAAGTGTTACAGTTCCATCTGAGCTGATCACGATTCCTTCCGGTGTAACAAGATTTCCATTTTTATCTTTCTCAGTTCCCTCCGGGTAAGTATCCGGTATCGGAGCGACAGTTGGTACCGGCGTTACTGTTGGATTTACTGATGGTGATGGATTTACCGACGGTGACGGATTTACCGATGGTGACGGGTTTACCGACGGTGTTGGATTTACCGACGGTGATGGATTTACTGTCTGTATGATTGTGGTATCTGATATAGTACAGTTCCGAATTTTATTATCCGGTGTTTCTGTAATGTCACTCCAATATGTATCCGGAGCAGAATCACTGTTGGAAGTTATTTTTTTACCATTTACTGCTGTTCCTTTTGTAGAAGAAGATATAGTGACAGATTCAGTATACGCTTTACCTGGTTCCGCATTTTTGTCCATAAATAAATAAGCAGAACCTCCCTCCAGATATGCTTTTGCTATTTCTACATTTCCGGTGCCCTCAACTGCATTGCCACCGTTATCACCATCTCCTCGTCCTGCAACAGCGATCAACGTTCCTGCTCCGGAAATCATTCCGTTATCAAGAATCACCGCTGCACCGCCAACTGAAGTAGTTGCTATATTTCCTCCACCGTATACTGCAAGCTGGCTGCCCTCACCAACAGTAAGTGTTCCTCTGCTGACTTTCAGGGCCGGCTGTCCGCTGTAGCTTTTTCCTGTGGCAGAATCTGTTCCTGTGGCAGCTTCATCACCTTTGATATATACTTTTCCTTTCACCTTTACATTTCCGTTTGTCACAACAACGGGTGATGTATTGTGACGTGCCTGTGTTCCATTGGGAAGGAAATTAGTGTTGGAGTAGATCATGGAATTCTTTATGGTCGCTCCATCATTCAGAATCAGCTGTCCATTGATTGAAGTACCTGTCAGAAATTTTCCGCTATAATCATCATGGTTGACAGATATTGTTCCGCCATTTTCTACTTCAATCTGTCCATATATGGAAGAATCTCTCAGATTCAATGTTCCGCCATTTTCTACTTTTATCTTCACACTGCTGAGAACCTTCATATTGACCATTGTAAGGTTACATCCATCCGGTATGATCAATATCTGAGTTGTAGCTTCTCCCTCTGAAACAGCATATCCCAGTTCTCCGTATGTACCGCTGGTATGAGAGCCATACCAGGCTTTAATCTCTGCCGGGACTGTTACAATATTATCTGTATCATTGAAATCAGGAATTACCCATGGATCCATATCATACATATATTTTCTATCTGCAGTCTGAGTTGCATTGTCAAGCTTCAGATGATCTGCCAGTTTTTCCTTAGTACTGTAAACCTTGAAAGTAAGCTCATTACTTGTTACTGTACGCCCTGATTCATCAGTTACTGTAACACTGACAGGATATGTACCGATTTCAGCAGGAGTTCCGCTGAGAGACAGAGAACTGTCATATGTGGAATACATCCCTGCCATTCCACTTTTACTGTCAATGTTTACCTTTGTATTTTTTTTGTCAATTTTTACACCTGTTTCTTTTAATTCCTTCCAGTCAGCTTCAACAGGTTCCTGCCCATCCGGAAGATCAGCTGCTTCCACAACTACATTACTGTTTTTGTTGGATGAAACAGAAGTGGATGCCCCTGAAACTGCATCGTATTTCTGCTGCCCTGTAACAGCGCTTTCGAAGTATCCTTTTAATCTGACATGAAGAGTGTTCACTCCGTTAGATGCACCGTTAATATTAGTTTCACCGGAATCAGCCGTAACAACTGTGAAGTTATTTCCTTCTGCAGTTACCTTAAGATAAAGTTCTTTATATCCATCACTTTTTATTGTAATGACATTTCCAGTATGAAGTACAGTTGAATCAAATACAACACGATTATTACTGCTGTCCGGATAATATGCTTTTCTGCCATATAATGCTGTTGCAGAATCCGTTCTAGCCCATTCTTTACCATCTACAGATACTTTTGTGATTTTACTGATATAATCAGAATCATTATTTACATCAGTTAGTTTAATGATCTTGTAGTTTGTATATAAAATTTCCACCTGATCTCCTGCAAATGCCGGAGCATCTTTGGTCTGTTCAGGTTCAGTCTGTGAAGTTACTTTTTCAACAGCCCATTGCTGTCCGGTTCCTGTTACCTTTAAAGTAAGATCCTTGTATCCGTCACTGGTGATTACAATCTTATCACCCACCTTAAGTGTATCCGGAGATAGTCCAACATAACCGTCTGAGTCTTTTTTAATATATGTTGTTCCTTTAAGATCCCACGAACCAGTTACTTCATTCCACTCTGTTCCATTAACAGATATTCCTGTAATTTTCTCAACATACCTTGGGTCAAGAGAAGTTTTTAGTTTACAAACATTCGCAAAAAAACCACTTTCATATTCTGTCGTCACCTCCGGCGGTTCTTTCGCACTTTGTGTACCCTCATCCTGAGCCGCCTGTACATTCTCCTGCTCATCCGCAAAATCCGGTGTTCCCGATCCATCACTAAAGGAATCATCATCTGCCTCCTGTGTGATTACTGAATCCGTAGTCATTGAATCTGTAAATATGTCTGCTGCACATACCGGTACAGAAGCAATCATATTTGCCGCAATTGCCATAGACATCAGAATTGCCATTCTTTTCTTCATCTGTTTCTTTCTCCTCCTGTAATATGATATCAGGGGCAAAAGATATTTCGTCCCTGACTTGAAGCTATCTGTGTATCATCTCATTTCAGATGAAGCGGATAAAATCCTCCGATTCATCTCAGTTCTTCAGTGGAAGTTTAAATGATCAAACCACGCAATAGTTTGCTTCGGTTAACTCTATCGGTTAGTATACACTAACCTATATAAAAATGCAAGAACATTGTCATGTCACTGTTGAGAAAGTATCTCATAAATCAGGCAGTGTCCTGTTGACAAATTTTTATCATTTCACAGCAAGATAAGACAGAATAGAGCAATTATGGTAATTCCATAAAATAATGCAGGTAATAAATCAGGTAACATCCTGCTATCAGTCTGAAAATATCATCTTCTATCTCTTTTTCGCTGCTGTTTAAAGTAATTTTGTTTCCTTCTATCTGAAGCCCCATTGTATCCGCGAGATTCTCAACCCGTTGCCTGTCATATTCTTTTTCATCCAAAAGAACAGAATCCTCATAGACCCTGAATTTCCCGGTTTCATCACATTCCAGTCTCAGATGCAGTTCAGGGAGTTTTCCGGGTTTAAGGGTTATCTCACTGTATGTCATAGATTGTCTTACTTTTGTGATCCCCTGTTTCACTGCCAGTATGATCCATTCATCCAATACAGGTCCTTTATACATAGGAAGTCCATATTGCAGATGTAATTGGGCCGCCTTGCTGATGCAGGCATTTCTGGTACGGTTATTCAGACGTTTATAAACATTGCTGCCCTCAACCGGGTAGTATTTCTTCAGTATCTTCTCTTCGGCTTTTGTCCATGGATCATTGTTTTTCCTGCTTAATCCCAGAATCATCGCTCTGTATTTGCATGCCTGAGAAGATCTTTCAGGAATGAGAGTATGCACATACCCGGCGCCTTTTTCTTCATAATATCGGGTAATGATCGCATCCTCTTCCTGTGTCCATGGAAGTCTGTTATTATCTGATCTGACATGTAAGTACTTAGCTCTGGACTGACAGGCAGTCATCGTTCTCCCTTCCAATCGTTCTGCTACTTTCCTGCCTTCCGCTTTGTAATATGTTCTTATAATTTCATCTTCTTCTGCAGTCCATTCTTTTCTTCCCTGTGTGCAGAGACCTAATTTGGCAGCTCTTTTATTACATGCCTCTTTTGATCTTCCCTTCAGTCTTTTCTGAACTTCAGCACCTTCTGTTGGATAATAGTTTCTCAGAATTTCATCTTCGCTGCTGCTCCATTTTCTGTTTGCCCCGGAATAAGTGAGTCCTAATGCAGCAGCTCTTCCTCTGCAGGATTCTGCTGATCTCTGATTTAAGCGATAACGTACCTTACTGCCCTCCGCAGCATAATACTCTCTGAGTATTTTATCCTCTGCCTCTGTCCATAATCTGACATATTTAACATCATTCTGTACAGTTGCTGAAGAGGAAATGTTTTTGGATATTTCCATTTTTGATGCCTGGATCCTGCAGCTTTTTGCAGTTCTTCCGGATAATCTTTCACAGACCTGATCTCCTTCTGTGGGATAGTACTTTCTTAATATTTCGATTTCATCGGCTGTCCATCTTTTTTTCGTATTTGCCATGTCTTACACCTGTTTTATATATTATTTCAAACTGAAATATTCACTACTTCTTACTTTTCGTAACCTTCGCAAAAGAATTCCATATGTGAGTGCAATATCTACATAGAAATTCCTGAATGTACAACATATTCATACCCTGTCTCCGTAGTATAAGTTTTTTCCTGTCCCAGTGCCGGAATAACAGATTCAGAGCTGTGCAGACTTCCACTTTTAAATACGATCATCACTTCTGCTTTCTTTTCATTAACCGGAGTTATTTCTATATTATTGATTGTGTTTTCAATCATGGCTCTGGTGATATCTTTGGGTTTTACGCAGGAATATTCCTTTGCATAGTCTAATATCCTGTCCATCTGATCTGTCAATTCTGTTTTTGAAAGAGGTTTCATGCTTTTCAATTGTTCCAGATTCGCTTTTTTCTCTGCTATCTGCTGTGTAAAAACCTTGTTTCTGCTTAAAAATTCCGCATCAGAAATGTAGCCGCCCATATTGTAATCCAGCAGCTTATCTCTCTTCTGTTCCAGTACTGTTATTTCATGCTGTATGTTGTCAATTTTTTCTTCAGTTCCTTCTGTTTTGTTAATCTCTTTCTCATAAAGTTCCAGATACTTATGCAATATACTTTTATTGCTTTGAGCCAGATTGTTATAAACATCCGATATCATCTCCAGCAGGATTTCTTCTTTTACCGGTTTTGATCTGCAGGAAACTGCGCCCTGTTTTATGCGATGACTGCATACCCAGGTCTTTGCGGCTTTTCCGCGGACAGTTCTGACTTTCAGCCAGTATGCAGCTTTATCTTCCGCACAATGTATAAGTCCGGTAAAAAGGTTGTCCTGCTTATAGGAAGTTTTTTTCAACTTGATATTTTTACTTCTTTCTTCCAGAATCCTGTTTGCATCTTCCCACAGTTTTTCATCCACAATTGCAGGGACATGGGTACCATCGTCTTTATACATCACCCATTCATCTTCAGGCAGGAATTTCTGTTTCTTAGTAAAGAGATCAACTATTTTTACTTTTCCACCAACATAGTAACCCTTATATTTAGGATTTCGGATAATATTGGCAATCACATGGCTGTCAATCTTTCCCCCTTTATAATTTCTGTATCCACATTCCCATAAAAATTGTTCCAGTGAATGGGTAGACCAGTTTCCCAGGGCATATTTTTCAAAAATAAGCTGTACCATTTTTGCCTCTTCGGGATTCAAAAACAATTTTCCGTTTCGCTTGTCCCATCCATATATATGTGAATTACCAAGAACCACACCGTTCTGTATGGATCTTGCATGACCGAAACGCACACGACTTGAAAGTTTTCTGCTTTCTTCCTGTGCAATACCGGACATAATTGACAGCCTGAGTTCCGAATCCTCATCTAATGTATTGATATTGTCATTCCTAAACCAGACAGCAGTTCCACAGTCCAGAAGCTCTCTTGTATATCGTATACTGTCTAATACGTTTCGGGCAAAACGGGTGATCTCTTTAGTTATGATAAGATCAATTTTCCCGGCTTTTGCATCCTGGAGCATTCTCTGGAATTCCTCTCTGTGGGTTACGGTAATACCGGAGATTCCTTCGTCTATATAACCATCCACAAGCGTCCAATTCTTTACGTCTGAAATCAATTGTTCAAAAAAAGTCCACTGATGCTCAATAGAGGTTTTCTGTTCCTCCTTATCCGTACTGACTCGGGCATAATACGCCACATTCAGTTTCAGATCAAATATATTTTTCTGCCGGGATTTCAGTTCCTCACGTGTTGCATAAATATCCATCTTATTCCTTTCCAATCAACTGATTCGCTGGCAATATTCATCTGAACTGTCCATCTGTTCTCCATTCTTCGCGACTACTGTATTGAAGGTACTTAAGGTTATAATGTCTTTCTGGATACTGCTGTGCAGTTTTTCGGAAATCTGTCCATTATCAAGCATTTTGTCATTAATCATTGTCAGTACAACCTGTTCCAATGTCATAAGCATTCCTCCTGTTCTGTATGTTATAATGTGCAATTTGGCATAGAACTATCCAGCGGTAATATGATGAATTTCATAAAATTATTATAACTGATTCAAAGATAATTGTTTTTGAGACGAAAAAAAGCAGCTAACCTATTTTTCATAGACTAACTGCTTAAAGTACGTAAAAAACCAGAAAGATCTAACAGTTCAAAAGATTCTTTCCGTTTTTTTACACATATAAAGCGAGGGCATCGCTCAATCATCTAATTTGATGATTTTACGACACCCCCATCCCTTCAGATATATATCAGGAAGACAGTTCTATCTGCTTCATTTCTTCCAGAAAATCACGGATATAGGATACTGCCAAATCAAGGGCCTCCTGTCCAAGTTCTGCGGAAGAATCTTTCGGATCAAAAGGTCCAAACCAGCCACTTGGAGCAATTTCTTTGGTATCTCTCACAAGACGTACGATACCACCCTTGAAATTAACTGCCTGGATATAAGCCGCTTTCATATTCTCAGAAGGATCCTGTGCATTGATAGGCTTGCTAAGTTCCAGATGTACTGATTCCGGAGCAATTGCCATCATAGCTGAGGTCTCCAGAACATCACCATGGCCGCCTTCAAACTTCTTGTCCAGCTGAGCTACCAGACTCCACCAGTCTACGCTGGCACATACACCACCTTTATGATATACCTCCAGAGCTGCCCGGTCAATGGATGGAGTATTGCCGCCATGGCCATTCAGAATTACAAAACGTTTTGCGCCATGCTGCATCAGAGAATCCATGATGCCATGCAGAACCATGTAAAGTCCTTCATAACCAATATTAATACTTCCCTCAAAGCTTAAGTGATAAGGACATACACCGTATGGAACAGTAGGTGCTACGATTACGTTATCTACATCCTCCACATGATCCGCCAGATAGGACGGTACCATAAAGTCCGTTCCCAACGCACCCTGTGTTCCGTGCTGCTCGGTGCTTCCCACCGGAATCACAATAATCGGATCCTTCTCAAAAGCCTCTTTTGCTTGTGCTGTAGTCATTTTTGCAAGATACATTTTAAATACGCCTCCTAACTTTTATACTGTAAAATGACGATCAATAGTCTCCTGCGGCGGAGTTTCTGTAAATTTACTTACTACAATCATTACAATAGAAGCAATGATCGTAGTTGGGAACAGTGCATGGAATCCCATAGCCAACGCCTTGACAGACGGATTCAGTGTAAAGAGCAACAGGGAAATAATACCTACAATAACTGCTGCGACTGCTCCCTTCGCTGTTGCTTTCTTCCAGTAAATTCCAAACAGAATCGGCACTACAAAAATTGCCATTCCTGAGAATGCAAACAGGTTAATCTCAAAAATACTGCCTGGCTGGAATACACCAAAGCAAATTACAACGATACCGATAATTACAGTCACTACCTTAGACAGGCTCATAACAGCCTCATCTGTAGCATTCTTATTGATAATCTTCTGATAAATATCACGGGTAACAGCACCGGTGGTGGTGACCAGAATACCATCGATAGTGGACATACCTGCTGCCACGATACCTGCGATGAAAATAGAAGCCAGGAATGGATTCATTCCCCTCTGCAGAATCATTGGAATAATCTGATCTGCCTTCTCGATATTCTGAATAGAAGCGATACCATTTACACCGGCCCACTCAATCAGAGTCGCAGAGAAAAACATACCTGCAGTACCAAGAAGAATTGCTTTAAACATAGTCTTATGATCCTTCATGGCAAAGAATTTGGTAAACAGATGCGGCTGTCCCATAGTAAAGAAGGACCACAGTACAATGTTGGATATATAATAAGTCCAAGGCATATAACCATTGGCACCCGGGAAAGTCAAATAAGCCTCATTCATGCTCTGAAGTGTATGGTTAATATTGGAGAAACCTCCACCCATTACTATAGATACAATAAAAGTAACCACTGCAGTAGCAATCATCAGAGACCCCTGGATAACGTCTGTCATCATGGCACCTTTCATACCACCAGTCATACAGTAGAGAATGACAATGATACCCATTCCCACAACGCCTACCCATTCAGGCAGTCCGGTAAATACATGTACAATAACGCCTGCTCCGATAATCTGTGCACCCATCATCGGAACCAGGAAGAAGAGCATCATCACGCCCAAAACACCGCTCATATTCTTGGAGTGATAACGATCTGTCAAGTAATCAGCCATGGTCAGAAAACCATATTTATGACCAAGGGTAATCAGCTTGCGGCCAATCAGAAGAGCCGGAAGAATCATGCAGAACACAGCTCCAGGTACAGAAATAGCCATTCCTGCATAGCCTACACCGTAAATGGTTCCCGGTGTACCAAGAAATGTTCCCATGGAAAACTGAGTTGAGAAATATGCAATACCACTTACTACCACGCCAGCCTTTCCACTCAATACAAAGAAATCGCCAATATTATTCGTCTTACGTCCTGCGTACCAACCAATAAATGCCATAATTCCAAGATAAAGTACCAGAACTGTATAGAAAGGAATCGGTGCTGGCTGAATTACTGCTGCTCCATTCATTTATTTGTCCTCCTCATCATAAGTGTGATATTCTTTTCTCTTCATACACATGCGATAATAAACAATAATCAGCACAAATGTAATGGCAGTGTGAACAATCCATCCGAATATATAGAGTGGAACACCACCAAATGCGGGAATATACGTCTCGCTGTAGAAAAACGGGAACGGAATCATAATTAATACAAACATAATCAGAAAAATAATCAACCATGTCCGTTCGAAGTGTTTCTCAAAAAGTTTCTTCATAGCCTTTTTCCTCCTTTGCTTTCGAAAGAAAATCATGTAATATATACTATGATTTTCTTTCGATTTTTTGTTAAGTATATACTTTACTTTATATTTTCCATTATACATGCTATAATAAATTTGTAAAGTTTTTACTTATATTTTTATGAAAAAAATATAAAACATTGCATGCACCATGCAAAGAAAGGACATCGTGTAATATCTATGGATATTTTAGAGCATCTTCAAAAACTTTATCCTGCCCTGACAAAAAAGCAGAAAACAATCGCAGATTATCTAATTGCTAATCCGGAGGAAATCAGCTACATTACACTGGCACAGCTAAGCCATCAGACCGGTACCTCCGAGCTGACTTTGCTTCGTTTTTGTCAAAAACTGGGGTACTCCAGCTTTCTGGACTTAAAGGAGCAGTTTCGGGACTATACCCAAAAAATGATTAAGCAGGCCTCCTCTTCTTCCTTTTTTCTGCCAGAGCGTACCTCAGGCGAAGACACCGAGCGGGAACAAATGCTTCATGAAATCTGCAATACAGAGGCCGCAGTTTTCTCTGATTTTATTACCAACATCAATCTGGAATCTGTCATAAAGGCTTCTGATGAAATCCGGAAAAGCACCCGTATCTACATCTTTGCCCATGATATTTCTCTGGTTCCCGGCAAATTTTTACAGAGCCGTTTGGAAATTCTGTACTTGAATTCTGCGTTGATTGATTTATCGGATCTGGAAGTCACCCAGAAGATTATCCAACAGCTGACGGATGGTGACCTGGTAATCTTTTTCTCTTTCCCCCGCTATTATTTTCCGATTGGAAATATTGCTAAAAAAGCAGCTAAATCAGGGGTACCGATTCTGACCATCACAGACAGTGATACTTCACCGGCAGCTGCGCACAGCACACTATTGCTTCTCTGTCCCACATCTACGAAGCTGTTTTATAACTCTATGACTGCACCTATGGCTATGCTCAATATTCTGGCATCCTGTCTTGTCATCGATAGTGTATCACCATCTGAACGGCAGATTTTTATCGACACTTTGCCATCCTGATTTTTAGCCCAAAAACAAAACCGGATATACAGGTTTCCAACAGAAAGCCATATATCCGGTTTCGTTTTTATTCTCTTCTTACTTCTCATAGGTGCCTTTTCGAATCACCTCTCCATGCTTCATAAAGATCTTTCCCCTGGCTACATAAGTATCCAGCGTCAGATCCTGATCAAACAGCAACAGATCCGCATCGGCCCCCTCTGCCACAGTTCCCTTGATTCCCAGTAAATCCAGCCCCTCTGCAACCTGACAGGTCATATAAGGCAGTGCTTCCTCCAGAGTCATTCCCAGAACCTGTACCATATATTTCAACTCTTTATAAAGTGCATCCACACCAGATACACCTATCTCCAGAAGGCTGCCGTCCTCAGCATAATTAGACCAGCTTCCGTGTCCGTCAGAGCTCATTGTGATATGCTCTGTGGGCAGTCCCCGCTTTTTAGCCTCCAGAACACATTCTCCCGGTGAAGTGTGCATACCGCAGGTCAGATCAATATAACCTCCCCGCTTCAGAAATTCGTAGCCCTCTTCCAGCAACTTTTCATTCCGGTTGACATGAGTGGGACGGAAAATCCGTACAGGAACAGAACTCACCTCCAATGCCCGGAATACCGGCGCAAGACCATCTTTGTCATCTCCCATGTGAAGCACCACAATGCCTGGCTTTCCACTGAGCATTCCCGCCACACGAGCTTTACTTGCAATCTGAACCAACTGATCACCAGTCACATTAGGTGCCCGGTGATCAGATATCGCCAGCTTCACACCCAAAATCTCATTCACGAATACGATGTCCCTGTCTGTTTCACCTGTGATAGTCGGGCTGGGATATCCGTAAGCACCTGTGAGCATATAAGCACTCACGCCCTCCTCACAGAGTACCCGGGTCTTCGCATAAAGATTGTCCACACTCCTGGTGATACCATCCGTACCCAGAAGTCCCACCACTGTTGTGATACCGTTCTCTACCAGTTCTGACATCTGTAATTCCGGTGTCCGCGTATGAAAGCTTCCCTCTCCACCGCCTCCGGTGATATGTACATGTTGATCTAAAAATCCGGGAGTAAGAATCTTGCCCTCTGCATCCAGCACCTCGCACTCCACAGGCAATTCTCTGATGGAATCCTGTATACATTCAATCTTTCCCCCGCAAATCAAAAGATCCTTTTTACCGAGATATTCCGGTGCGTAAATCGCTGCATTCTTTACCAATAACATAACTGTTCCCCTTTTTCCCGTAGCTGTTCATTACGCAGATACTCCAAACTATCATGAACAGTTACTTTTCTTTTTTCGTTTCTACTCAAAGTATATACGATGGAATCCGTTTTGTCTATGAAAGTTCTGAATAATTAGCTATATATTTCCACCATCAAGGTACATCCGATATGAATGTTTGTCCCATTGGCAGCTTTCCTGGAGAAGTAATTTCTAATCGGTTGTCATATACCGCCACCTGTATCGTATCATAATGAATTATCAAAAATAAAATCTAAGGTGGACAGATTGCTTTGTCTATTGTAATATATGCTGTATGGAATTTTACGAGGAGGATTTATCATGGAAGAAAAAATACTTAATTTTATTCTGGAATGTGCAGAAGTCCAGAAATTGGTTCCATTCTCACTTATCGAAGAAGAATTTAATCTTATTCTGGACGAAGCCTTAAAGTCGGTCATTACGGATGCTCTCTGGGATAATGATACTATTTCTGACGTAACTATAGGAACTGATGGTTTTACTGTCACATTTTTCGAGAATTGATCGTAAATATCAAACTAATCAACTGATGACACGAACACAGCCAGAAGCATAAACAAAGTATCTGATAAGCAGACATGATCTAATACCTTATCAGATACTTTTTTATGTTCCATATCTTGCCTGCAATTTACGACCGTCTATAGCAATCCTCGTAAATAATGCATTTAAGACAGTTCAGCAGAGTGCGAAAG
>OKRX01001959.1_pt1 | contig 14249 bp, 12 predicted proteins | sample 1601241 | NCBI WGS metagenome assembly OKRX01 (sample SAMEA3541500, study PRJEB24748) | human gut metagenome | biome: human gut; feature: human-associated habitat; material: faeces | place: China | collected 2012
AAAATCTCTCGGATGGGGTGGTAGCTCCGCTCTTTTGGTTTTTGATATCCGGGGTCCCTGGTATTGTGGCCTACAAGATGATCAATACGCTGGACTCTATGATAGGATATATGAATGAACGATATTCGGAATTTGGCTATCTCGCTGCTAAGATTGATGATGTGGCGAACTGGATCCCAGCAAGGATTACTGCACTGCTGATGCTTGTGGTGAATAGGCAGTGGAAGCTACGTGCTAAGGTGTTTGATGAGGGGCGGAAGCATACGAGCCCTAATTCGGGCTATCCTGAGGCAGCACTGGCGCTGATGCTGGGATGTCAATTTGGAGGAGCTCATGCCTATGGAGGGCTGATGGTGGAGAAGCCTACTATTGGGTATTCGACGCATGCACTGGGGGATGAGGATTTGAAATTTGCACTTCAAACAAATCGGAAGGTCGAGGTGCTTATGGTACTGATTATCTCTGCACCGTTTTTGATTTTTGCAGTGCTCTGATCTCTAAGTTTTAAGTGTTTGAAATCTGAGGTAATTCGGAAAAAATCGTTAAGTTTGTAACTAGTAATTTACTAACCAAAACTCATAATCTATATGATACTTAGAAAGATTTATTTTGTTGCTCTTGCACTCATTGGTATGGCGGGGGTGGCATTTGCAGATGATGAACCACTATGGATGCGATATCCATCTATATCTCCTAATGGCAAGGAGATAGCTTTTGCGTACAAAGGGGATATTTATAAAGTGGCCACCACTGGCGGTGTAGCTACAAGATTGACGACTCACGAAGCTTATGATACCACTCCTATGTGGAGCCCTGATGGTTCGAAAATTGCTTTCGTAAGTGATAGATACTATGGGAGTAGGGATATTTATGTGATGAATGCCAATGGCGGTGCAGCTAAAAGGGTGACAACTCACTCTACGTCGGAGTCGATCCTAGCTTTTTCGCCTGATGGTAAGTATATCTATTATACGGCTCATATTCAGGACCCAGCAAGTAGTGCACTTTTCCCCACCGCTCGCCTAAATGAGGTGTATAAGGTGCCTGTGGAGGGTGGGCGCTCTATTATGGAGATGGCTACGCCTGTAAGTATGGGTGCTATTAGTGCAGATGGGCGTCAGTTGATTTATGAGGATATCAAGGGGTTTGAAAATGTATGGCGTAAGCACCACACCTCTTCGGTAACAAGGGATATCATTCTATACGACTTCAAGAGCAAGCAATATAAGCCTCTTGCAACTTGGAAGGGTGAGGATCGTAACCCTGTATTTGCTCCTAAGGGGGATAGCTTTTATTTCTTGAGTGAACGTGAAGGGACCTTTAATGTGTTTAAGCAACCTTTGAATAGCAGTAATGACAATAGTGCAGTAGCTTTGACCCATTTCAAGAATCATCCAGTGCGTTTCCTCTCTGTAGGTGGTGACGGAACGCTTTGCTTTGGTTATGACGGTCGCATCTATACAATGAAGGAGGGTGGTCAGCCTCAAAAGGTGGCTATCCAGATTGTGAGCGATGTGGATGAGGAGGAGATTACTAAAACCACCTTTACGCGTGGTATTACTTCGGCCTCAGTATCGCCTGATGGCAAGATGCTTGCTTACGTTATTCGTGGTGAGGTGTTTGTAACAAGTGCCGACTACTCAACTACAAAGCGGATCACCGATACCCCAGAAATGGAGAGAAGTGTCTCTTTCGGTAGCGATAATAGAAGTGTAGTTTATGAGTCACAACGAGGGGGTAAAAGTGATCTTTATATCGCTAAGATGGCTCGTAAAGAGGATCCTAATTTTGCCAATGTTACTCTTGTAAATGAGGAGCTTTTGATCCCTGGTGAAAAGTCTGAAAAGATGCATCCTACTTTTTCGCCTGATGGTAAATATGTGGCTTATGTGAAGGATCGCAAGACGTTGGCGGTCTATGATGTGGAGAAGAAGAGCTCGAGAGTGGTATATGATGGTAGATATACGGCCGATAAAACTGGTGGAATCAACTATACTTGGTCGCCAGATGGTAGCTGGATAGCTATGGAGCTTTCGGATAACCATCATGAGCCTTTCTGTGATATTATTCTTTTGAATGTGGCAACTGGTGAGATGACCAATATCACGCAGAGTGGGTACTTTGATATGAATCCTCGCTTTGTGATGGGTGGAAATGCGATTATCTATGCTTCGGAACAATATGGTATGCGTAACCACGCTAGTTGGGGTTCGATGAATGATGTGATGATCGTATTCTTGAACCGTGCTGCTTATGATAAGTACAAACTCAATGAGGAGGATTATGAGCTTCTACTTGACGAGGAGAAGAAGGCCGAAAAGGATGCAGATAAGGAGGAGACTAAGGACAAGGAGAGTAAGAGTGATGAAATCCTAGTGGAGCTTGAGAATATCCAAAATCGTATCGTGAGATTGACCCCTACTTCTAGCGACTTAGGTGACGCCTATATCACTAAAGATGGCAAAAAGCTCTACTATATGGCTGCTTTTGAGGGTGGATATGACCTATGGGTAAAGGATCTGCGAAAAGGTGATACCAAACTTCTGAAGAAGCTTGATGGCTCTTATGTATCTTTTGAGCCTGATGCAAAGGAGGAGAATCTCTTCTTTATCAGCACTGGAGGGGTACAAAAGATGTCTTTGAGTAGCGAGAAGTTGGAGTTTGTCTCTATCAGAGCAGAGATGAATCTCAACGCTAAGGCGGAAAGAGAATTTATGTTTGACTTCGTTAAGAAAGAGGAGGCAGAGCGATTCTACGTTAAGAATATGCACGGTGTGGATTGGGAGTTTATGACGGATGAATACCGTAAGTTCTTGCCACACATCAATAATAACTATGACTTCTCTGAGATGCTATCAGAGCTACTGGGTGAGCTAAATGTTTCACACACTGGTAGTGGTTATGGTAAATTTAGCTCTGCCGAAAGGGTAGCTGAGACTGGGCTATTCTTTGATCTTACTCGAGCTACTGATGAGGGGCTACTCATTGAGGAAGTAGTAGCTGGTGGTCCATTTGATACGCACAAGAGTGAGGTGCGTGCAGGAGACTATCTAGCTAAGATTGATGGTGTGGAGATTGGTGCCAATGTAGACTTCTTCCCTCTTCTTGCTGGTAAGAGTGGTAAGAATGTACTCTTTACTTTCTACTCTCCAAAGAGTGGAAAGACCTATGAGGAGGTGGTAAAGCCTATCTCTAGTGGACGCCTCAATGGACTTCTATATGAGCGTTGGGTGAAACAACGTGCGGAGGAGGTGAAGCGTCTATCTGGTGGTAAACTTGGGTATGTGCATATCGCTTCTATGGACGATAATAGCTTTAGACGAGTGTACTCCGATGCGATGGGTAAGTTCTATCAGACTGATGGACTAGTAGTAGATATTCGCTACAATGGAGGTGGAAGACTGCACGAGGATTTGGAGGTATTCCTCTCGGGGACTAAGTACTTGACTCAGGAGATCCAAGGTGAGTATTATTGTGATATGCCAAGCAAGAGGTGGACTAAGCCTTCGGTGATGGTAATGTGTGAAGCAGATTACTCTAACGCTCATGGTTCGCCTTGGGTATATAAGCACATGGGAATAGGTAAGCTTGTAGGTATGCCTGTACCAGGAACTATGACTAGTGTGAATTGGGTAACTCTATTGGACCCATCGCTATATTTCGGAATTCCAGCTGTAGGATATAAGACTGCTGAAGGTTATTATCTTGAGAATTATGAGTTGGAGCCTGATGTGAAGGTGCATTTGGACTTTAAGCAGGTCTTAGATGGAAAGGATACTCAGCTTGAAGCAGCCGTTAAGGAATTGCTCAAGTAACCTCAAGTTTCATTAGAGATAAAAAGGTGTTACCTTGATTAATAGTGATAGGTAACACCTTTTTAACTCTAATTTATTTCTGAACAAAGTGAGACTTTGTCTTGTTCTATAATTGATGATATTGACAGATTATTCATGGCATAGATCTTGCCATGTACTAGTGAATATGTTGAGTGTCTGTGAATAAATAAGTAAATTTGCACACTTTTTTGTATATATAGGAGAACGTATGAGACAATTAAAGATTGAGAAGTCGATCACTAGTAGGGACGACGCGGTGATGAATCGCTATATGAAGGAAGTTGCAAAGGAGGAAATGATTACTCCTGAGCAAGAGGCTGAGTTGGCGATGCAAATACAGCGAAATGACGAGAATTCGGAAGCTGCTGTGGATAAACTTGTGCGTGCCAATCTCCGATTTGTGATTAGTGTGGCTAAACAATATCAAGACTTGGGTTTACCTCTTATTGATCTTATCAATGAGGGTAATCTTGGTATGATACGTGCAGCACAAGGGTTCGATGGTTCACGTGGATTTAAGTTTATTACTTATGCTGTTTGGTGGATTAGACAAAGTATTCTAAAGGCTTTGGGAGACCAAGGGCGTATTGTGCGTCTTCCACAAAATCAGGTGGGTAATGTAACTAAGCTAAAAGCGGCTAGAGATAGATTTGAGCAGCTTAATCAAAGGTTACCTTCGCCAGAAGAACTAGCGGATGAGCTAGATATGGAGGTGGAAAAGGTGATTGATATTATTCAGATTGATAAGGGTGAGGTTTCTGTCGATAAAACTTTTGATGATGGAGAATCCAATACCCTTCTTGATGTTTTGCAAGATGAGGATGCTCGTGATGTAGATGGAGGACTTATTGATGAGAGTTTGGTTAATGAGATTCGCTCTGCTATGCAATGTTTGTCTGATAGAGAGCAATATGTCTTGATTCATACTTATGGCTTGGGAGGTGAGCAGGAGATGAGTTTGGATGAGATAGGCTCTGCTGTGGGATTGAGTCGTGAAAGGGTAAGACAGATCCGTGAAAAGGCGATACGTCAATTACGTAAGAATGCCGATGAGACCCAACTTCGTAGCTATCTTGGATAGAAGAAATTTCAATCTTTTTGACGTTATAAGGTCTCTAAATTGGCACATTAAGTTTGTGACTTCATTGACAGAGTGATTTGATCTTGTAAGCCTAGCTATCAAAATAGAAGAAATGGGGGTTGACATGTTGAATAATCTTGAAGAAGGTATTGAGATGGTTCCTCTCGCTCTTAATGGGATCGGGAGTGCTACCAAATCTCCTGATGTGATGGTCCTACTCCTATCTCCAATAGATTTGGAGCATTATAAATTGCCCAATGGAAATAAGATGTTTTACCCTGTGGCAATTCCTTCTGAGATGAGCCCTATTATTTTCTCTAAAATAAATAGTCTATACTCTAATGATGTGCAACTACCTGAGTTGACTCATTATTTTGAGTTAATTACGGATACCAAGTTGACTGCACTTCATATATATCATGGGAGATACGCCATAAAGCCTTGTTTGTTTTACGCTGGTAAAGATGGCACTCGTGGTAGCTTTAGAATCTCAATGGTACGTGGCTTGCTCACTGCATTGGAGCATAAACTGGATATTTTTATAGAGTATAAGCTACTGAAAGAAGCAGCGAAGTATTTTGATGCGAGCCAGCAGGAGATGCCATATTCTTCACCAAGTATCCACACAGTGCAATCCTATTATAATGAGCTAAAGTCTGAGATTTCGAAAGGAGTCAAGCCTGATAACCCTCAAGTACTACACCTTGTAAAGATGCTTACTTCTATGAATAATGAACTTATTGATAATCTATTGAATGAAGCTATAGTTTCTGAAAACTATGAATGGGTTTCGGTACTCAAAAGCAATTGAAAGGTGATTGAGAAGGGTTGGAAGGATGTGTTTAGACGTGAAGAGAGCTTAGAGACAGAGCTCCTCGTCCCTGTGCATTTCCGCAATGTCCAAGGTTATATGGTCAATGGGAAGATGTTAGGGATGGATATAGTATTAAGCCCAAATCGCAATGACGATGAGCGTCGACTTAGTATTTCTATTCCACAATCTTTAGTGGTAACATATAAGCAGTTGATGCATGTAAAGTTGATGAAGCTAGATGTTTCTATAGATGTTCTAGATGAGTATCAATCTGCACTGGGAGTCTTTTTGCAAAAAGTGGTCATTCGAGCTGATAAAGAGGGTAGGTTCGAAGCTTGGCTTTATACTATTTCTGATTTTGGCGAAGTTAGCTACTGCAGAGTACCAGTCTACTTGGCCGTGATGCATGCTGTATTAAGGCAGTTGCCTGTAATAGTAGAGGATGAACTACTTGAAAAGGGCTCAGCAACGGCTTCTCTCAACGATATTCAGAAACAACTTAATCGCAGTGCACCTCTTAAATTAAGCAAGTTGGCGGTTTTGCAGTTGATGCTTGAACAAGAGGAAGCTAATCATGAGTTTTTATCAAAAGTCACAGATGAGGAGTTGATGTCTTCACTTTCTATGCAAGAACTAGTGGCGATTAAGGATAAAGTTGTGGAGATGGAGAAGTATGAATGGGCAAAAAGGTTCGCTGCCCTATTAGCGCAAAAAAAGCACGATGACAGATAATATGATTGGTGATATACCCTATTTCTATGCGCCTAATATCTGTGCGTCTTTGACTTTGCCACTTGATGAAGCGAAGCATGCTTTTAAGGTTTTGCGCCTTGATGTAGGGGCTGATATACTTGTTACTGATGGAAATGGCAAGCTCTTTAGTGCTAAGATAGTTAATAAGTCTTTTAAAGAACAGAATTTATCCGATCTGAAGCTTGTACATACCTCACCACAGATGCTTCCTAGGCTCGAGGTGGCTATCGCACCCACTAAAAATATAGATCGAATTGAGTGGGCTCTCGAAAAACTCACTGAGATAGGTATGACTCGGTTTTCACTAGTTATTACCGAGCATACTATTAGGAGGCGGGTTAATATGGAGCGTTTAGAGCGCATAGTGGTTTCAGCAATGAAACAATCTGAAAAACTGAGAACTGTAGAACTTAATATCTTTACTTCTCTTAAGGAGTACCTTTCTCAACTTGCTTATGAAGGTAGGTATATTGGATATTGTGCCGATATTTTTGAAAAAAAAGAACTTAAGGATGCCTTTGTGCCAGGCTTAGATAATAGCTTCCTTATTGGACCAGAAGGCGATTTTACCAGAGAGGAGGTGGAGCTTGCGATTAGCTATGGTTTTAACCCTGTATCTCTAGGTAGTGAGCGTTTGCGAACTGAGACTGCAGGTATCTATGTGGGAATTCTGCATCATATTTTAAATTAATCAATATTCTATGTCATATAATATCGAAAAGATCAGGGCCGACTTTCCTGCTTTAGACATAAAAATTCACGATAAATATCCTTTGATATATCTAGATAATGCGGCGACTACTCAAAAGCCGAGGCAGATGCTAGATACTGAATATATAGCTTATACTACACGTAATGCTAATATACATAGAGGTGTTCATACGCTTAGTCAGCAGGCAACTATGGCACATGAGCATGCACGTGAGGTAATCGCAAAGTTTATTAATGCTAAAGAGTCTGCCGAAATTCTATTTACAAGAGGAACGACTGAGGGAATCAATATGGTTGCGAGCATCTTCTGCTCATCGCAGATGCGATCTGGGGATGAGGTGATACTAAGTGCAATGGAGCACCACTCCAATATTGTACCTTGGCAGTTACAAGCTGAAGCTCGTGGTATCAAGCTTAAGGTCGTTCCTTGTTTTGATAATGGAGAGTTGGATATGGAAACCATGAGGTCAATGTTTAGTGATAGAACTAAATTGGTCTCAATTTGCTATGCTTCAAATGTCTTGGGTACAGTCAACCCTGTAAAAGAGATTATTGCTGTTGCTCACTCCCATGGTGTACCAGTACTTTTAGATGCAGCACAAGCTATTGCACATCGAAAGGTGGACGTTACGGACTTAGATGTTGACTTTTTGGCTTTTAGTGGACATAAAATATATGGTCCAACTGGCATCGGAGTGCTTTATGGTAAGCGTGAATGGCTTGAAAAGTTACCACCTTACCATGGCGGTGGTGAGATGATAGAACACGTAAGCTGGGAAAAGACGACTTACAATGAACTCCCATATAAGTATGAAGCAGGTACTCCAGATTTTATCAATAGTGTAGCACTTGCCGAAAGCATCAATTATGTATCAAATATCGGGTTGAATGAAATTCAAGCCTATGAGTCCATGTTACTCTCCTATGCAACAGAGCAGATGCTTGGTATTGATGGCTTGAAAATTTATGGGACATCTGTGGATAAAGAGGCTGTAATAAGCTTTTTAGTAGATGGTGTTCATCCATACGACTTGGGTGTTTTGCTCGATCAACAAGGTGTGGCTATTCGTACAGGTCATCACTGTGCTCAACCTTTGATGCAACGTTTTGGAATTGAGGGAACGGCTCGTGTAAGTTTTGCTCTTTATAATACTAAGCAAGAAGTAGAAAGCTTTATTAAGGCATTAAATAAATCATTGACCATTTTAAGGTGAATATGAACGAGAGCAATAGTCATAAAAAGTATCGTCTAGGATATGCTCTTGGAGGAGGCGGATCTAAGGGATTTGCTCACTTAGGAGCTTTTAAAGTATTTGATCAGTATGGTATTAAGCCAGATATCATAGCTGGGACAAGTGCTGGTGCATTGGCAGGTGTATTGTATGCTGATGGATTTGCTCCTGAGGAAATAGCAGATCTCTTTAGAGGGCATAAGTTAATGGACTTTGCTGAAATAAGTCTTTTTTCTGGAGGAATACTCAAGCCTAGTGGCGTAGCAAAAATGCTGAAGAAGAATCTTCGTGCCAAGAACTTTGAGCAACTGCAGATCCCATTTGTGGCAGTTGCAACCAATTGGGAGACGGCAGAAGTGACTGCTTTTAGAGAGGGTGATGACTTGGTATCCGCTGTCGTAGCATCTTGCACAGTACCTATAGTCTTTCAGCCTCTTAAAATCAATGGCGTACACTATGTTGATGGAGGAGTGCTTAAAAACCTCCCTGTCTCAGTCATTAGAGAAGATACAGAGTGTATAGTTGGTATTAACTTATATCAATTGAGTCCCTTTGACCCCTCTTTAAGTATCAAGAATTCTGCAATGAGATACTTCGAAATTATCTCCAAGGCCAACATGAGGGAGGATATAGAGCTTGCCGATATCCTAATAGATATGGAAGGGCTAAAGGACTATAAGATGTTTGAGCTAAATGCCATTGATGAGATAGTAGGTCAAGGTCAAGAGACCACCTCAACAGTAATTGACGATTCTAATGTGCGTAATAAGCTAATACTTATGTCCTCAAAAGATTCGGAGAAATAGAGACCTAAATTCCGAATCGAAATAGAGATGCAAGGGAGATTATATGCCCGTTTTTCTGGAACTGAAAGACATAATATTGGTTAATGTAGATGAACTTGGACTGATTTAGAACTCTGCCCGAAGAAGCTTTTACAATCGGCTATAAATCATTGGATTATAAGACTAGGAATGGAGTTTGTAACTGAGCGATTGTTGAGTTCGAAACTCCACATTGGCTGAGTTACAAACTCAATGATTACTTAGTTACAAACTCGTCAATACTCTGGTTTATAACTCAATAAACATTTATTTTGAACACCCCCATTGTATCCATAAAGAAATCCTGCGGAATTGAGGAGAGAGTTTGTTTTGTCTATTTGATTGAAAATGATTACCTTTGCGACTGAATTTTATTTTCACTAAATAATAGATTAATAATTTATGATGAACAACTACGAGACCGTTTTCATTTTGACTCCCGATTTGTCTGCTGATCAGACAAAGGAAGCGGTAGATAAGTTCGTTGGCTTGATTACCGATAATGGTGGTGAGCTAGTGAATCGTGAGGAGTGGGGTATGCGCAAGCTAGCCTATCCTATTCACGCAAAGTCTACTGGTTTTTACGTATTCTTAGAGTTTAAGAGTGAGCCCTCTTTTATCGAGATGCTAGAGGTTAACTATCGTCGTGATGATAGAGTGATTCGTTTCCTTACATTTAAGCAGGAGAAGTTTGCGCTAGAGTATGCTGAGAAGCGTCGTCGCAACCGTAAAGAGCCTGTTAAGAGTGAAGAGGCAAACAGTGCAGTATCGGAAGAAAACAATTAAAGTAGACGAAAGGAAACATTATGGCGAAAAAAGTTAAAGGTAATTCAGAAGTGCGTTATCTTACACCACTCTCAATAGAGCGTAATCGTAAGAAGTATTGTCGCTTTAAAAAGGCTGGGATCAAGTTCGTAGACTATAAGGATCCTGAGTTCCTAAAGAAGTTCCTAAATGAGCAAGGTAAGATATATCCACGTCGCTTGACTGGTAATTCTCTTAAGATGCAACGTCGTGTAGCACAGGCTGTGAAGCGTGCACGTCACTTGGCACTTTTGCCATACGTGACTGATATGATGGCATAGAGCTCTACTGAGAGAAATAATACATGTAAATAATAACTTAAGGAGACAGAATATGAAGATTATTTTGAAAGAAGATATGCCAAACCTAGGCTTTAAGGGCGAGATCGTTGATGTGAAGCCTGGATATGGTAGAAACTTTCTAATCCCACAAGGAAAGGCAATTATCGCATCTGAGTCTGCGGTTAAGATTTTAGCTGAGAATCAGAGGCAACAGGCTCGCAAGCTAGAGGCAGAGTTGGCTAGTGCTCAGAAGATCGCCAATAAGATCGAAGGTACTACTCTCACTATTGAGGTGAAGACAAGTAACGTAGGTCGCATTTACGGTTCTGTATCTGCTTCAATGGTTGCTGATGAGCTAGAGAAGCTAGGCTTCACAGAGATCAATCGTAAGATGCTCCAGGTGCCTGGTATTAAGGAAGTTGGTGAGTATGTAGCACGAGTACGTCTGCACAAGGATGTTACTGTAGAGGTGCCACTGACCATCTTGTCTGACACTCCGATTGCTAAGCCTGTAGCTAAGCCTGAGACAGCCGAAGCTTCTACTGAGGGTGAGGCTACTTCTGAGGAGAAGTCTGAGGAAGAGCAGACAGCTACAGAAGAGTAATTCGAGACTAGAGCTCGGAAATAATAAAGCTACCGCATAACTAATGCGGTAGCTTTTTCTTTATGGTGTATAATAGGTATCTTTGCCACAGTTTTTATGCCGAATTATATTATTAAATCTACATGAAAGAGCTTTTCCGTACACTCAAGAGGTTTGTACCACCTTACAAGTGGTACTTAGTCGGTAATATATTCTTCAATATCTTGACGCCTATATTAAACCTTCTTGCCTTCTCTCTAATCATGCCCATACTTAATATCCTATTCAAAATTGATAAAACAATCTATCAATTCATCTCTTGGGATACTATACAATTGTGGAGTGCAGGAGGATTAGATCGGCTAGGTGCTGTAGTAAAGAACAATTTCTTTTACTATATTACCCAGCTTATCTCAGAGTACGGTGCTTCAAATACCTTAATTATATTAGGCGTTTATCTCTCTGTAATAACGTTTCTAAAGGTGGCATCTGCCTATATGAGTTTTTACTGTATGATACCAGTTCAGACTGGTGTCGTAAGAGATATTCGGAATAGCATTAATGATAAGATTATGCAGCTCCCTCTCGGCTTTTTTAGTGATGAGCGTAAGGGGGATATCATTGCTCGTGTCACAGGAGATGTCAATAACATTGAATCCTCTATAATTAGCTCCCTCGAATCTCTTATTAAAAATCCGCTGATGATAGCTATTTCGCTTATTGCTATGGTGGCTATTAGTCCGCAATTGACCCTATTCGTTTTCATTGTACTTCCAATAGCTGGCTACGTGATGGGACAAGTGGGTAAAAAGCTCAAGATGACCTCCTTATTAGCCCAAGAGCAATGGGGCATATTGATTAGTATGATAGAGGAGACTTTGAGTGGACTGCGCATTATTAAGGCTTTTCATGCTGAAGAGATGATTCGTAACCGTTTCGCGGATAGCAATGACACGTTTAGAAATACCTCAATGCGCGTAGCTAAAAGACAGCAAATGGCACACCCTATGAGTGAATTTCTAGGTACTGTAACTATCTCTATTGTACTATGGTATGGTGGAACATTGATTTTAGGGCAGACAAATCAATTAGATGCCAGTACATTTATTTATTATTTGGTCATATTCTATAGTATCATCAATCCCGCTAAAGAATTTTCAAGAAGTAGCTATGCTATCAGGCGAGGCTTTGCTAGCCTAGAGCGCGTTGATATGATTCTTTTAGCTCAGAATGATATCACTGATCCAGTGCATCCAGTAGATATTACATTTAATCATACCATCTCATTCAAGAATGTATCATTTAGGTATGCCGATACTTGGGTATTGAAAGATATCAATCTTAGTATTCAAAAAGGGCAAACAGTAGCCATTGTAGGTGCTAGTGGGTCGGGAAAGAGCACATTAGTAGATCTACTTCCTCGCTTTTATGATGTACAGAAAGGTGGGGTATTCATTGATGATACCGATATTCGCAAGGTCCGAATGCTAGACCTCAGAAAGCTTATGGGTAATGTAAACCAAGAAGCTATTCTCTTCAATGATACGATTTATAATAATATCGCTTTTGGGGCACGGGCAACTCTTGATGAGGTTCGAAGAGCTGCAAAAATCGCCAATGCCGAGGAGTTTATCATGGAGCTCCCAGAGGGGTATGATACCAATATCGGGGATAGGGGTGGAAAGCTTAGTGGCGGTCAGAGGCAAAGACTTAGCATCGCTAGAGCAGTGCTTAAAGATCCAGAGATCCTTATCCTTGATGAGGCAACCTCTGCACTCGATACTGCTTCCGAGAGGTCTGTGCAAGAAGCGCTTGAACGCTTGATGCATGGCCGTACTACCATTGTGATAGCTCATAGACTATCTACTATCACCAATGCCGATAAGATCGTGGTGCTAGATAGTGGACGGATTGTGGAAGAAGGAACCCACCAAGAGCTTATGAGTAGAAATGGCCGATACGCTTCACTCGTTTCGCTCCAATCATTCAAGTAAAGCTATCAATCAGTGCTATCCCCAAATAGATAAAGGTAGTCTCCATATCCTTCACTTATCATCCTATCCTTAGGCACAAACCTTAAGGCAGCACTATTGATACAATATCTATACCCGCCTCGTTCCTTTGGTCCATCTTCAAATACATGGCCTAAATGGCTATTCGCAGAGCTACTTCTCACTTCTATCCGTTCGTAACCGAGTTTGAAGTCAGACTTCTTAGTTATTCCTTGCACCTGAATAGGTTTAGTAAAAGAAGGCCAACCACAACCCGCATTATACTTATCCTTCGAGCAAAATAACGGTTCGCCAGAGACAATATCTACATAGATTCCATCTTCAAAAGTATCATTGTACTCATTCGTGAAGGGGCGTTCAGTTGCTTCATTTTGAGTTACTAGGTACTGGATAGGCGAGAGCCTTTGCTTTAGTTGTTCTTTACTTTCCGATAGTCTTTTTCTCTCGGCAGTACGAATAGCATTGTCCGATGCTATTGATTCTTTCGGCACCACTGCATTCTTAGCAAGACCAAACATTTCTATAGGGACATGGCAATATCCACCTGGTCGATTACTCAAGTAATCTTGGTGATAGGTTTCAGCCTTGAAGTAGTTCTTAAGGGTTTTCACTTCCACCATCAATATCTTAGAATACTTACTCTGTAGCCGTGCAAGAGCATTCATAATTATTGGTCTATCAGCAGCATCGGTATAGTAAACTCCAGTGCGATATTGAGTTCCTCTATCATTCCCCTGTCGATTAATAGTTGTAGGGTCAATGATTTGAAAGAATTGTTCTAGCAAAAACGACAGAGATATCTTGCTACTATCATAAGAGACCTTCACTGTTTCAGCCGCTTCAGTTCGCCCACTACATACCTCCTCGTACGATGGATTTTCAATCATTGAGTTGGCGTATCCCACCTCTGTTTCTACTACACCTGGAAGCAATTGTATATAGTGCTCTACTCCCCAAAAGCAACCACCCGCTAGGTATATTACTAATATCGTTTCACTCATAATTTCTCGTTAAAATACTCTTTATATAAACTATGACCACTGGCATGTACATATGATCTTCCAATAGTCATCTCTTCAAATGAATCCTATGTGCTGGCAATTTACTGATTTTTTTTAATTTCACCTTTATAAAAGGGCTTAAAATGCTCCTCCAATTCAAGTGACGTGCCAGGCTGATTCGCCTACACATTAAGGATGTAATCACCCCCCTTTCTTCTTGATAATCTCAACGATCTCTTTCTGAGTGCCAATAGCATCAATTGTAATGACATTATACTTTATGTCAATGAGATCAAACAGCTCTTTTATCGCATTGA
>OKRX01001961.1_pt1 | contig 14243 bp, 17 predicted proteins | sample 1601241 | NCBI WGS metagenome assembly OKRX01 (sample SAMEA3541500, study PRJEB24748) | human gut metagenome | biome: human gut; feature: human-associated habitat; material: faeces | place: China | collected 2012
GCAGGATAGCGGGTAGTCGCCGCTGGTAATTGTGATTTTATATTGTTTCATGGGGTGCTCCTTTCTTTCGCTCTTCGAGCAGGTATTTCACAATGTCCATCTTTATGATGCTTCGCCTCCTTCCAGAGAGGATAAAACAGCCGCAAGCTGGCGGATTCCTGCCGTCATATCCATCGCCCCGAGATAGGCCTCTAGACGCTTCCGGAAGATTAGATATGTATAATTGGTGCTTCCGGAGGGGATAAAGGCGACGCCAAATTCAGAAAACAATCCCTGCCGTAAAGCGTTTTTCAGGCAGTCGGATGTAATAGAGAGCCGCGCAGCAGCCTGGTCGATGGTCATCATGTCCTCACTGCTGCGTCCTTTTCTTGGCATAAGTTTCCTCCTTTCCCGAATTCTCCTTTTTGCACAAAAATTTATTAATTATGCGTAAACCCAAAATGACCAAATTTTGAATATTGGCGATTATACGCGATAAAAAGGCATAAAATCCAAACGTTATACTTGCGTTTTTGACTAATTGAACAAATACGATATATGGTATTTTGATTAGAATTTCGTAAAATGAAACCACAACATATTGACTTAGTCTTAAAATATGATACAATGATCTCAAATACTAAATACTGGGAGGTGAAAAGATGGGTACTCTGTACAAACCAGGCGAAGATAATAAGCCTGAGGGGACGTATACGGAAGTAGGCCCGCGAGGTGGACAGGTGCATAATCCTCGAACCGTCCATATTGATCCCGGCGATCGGTTGCCGCCGACGCAGGAAAACGGCCATAAGTGGGAAAAGAAATAAATTCCACTGAGAATACAGGGCTTTCGGTAAAACGAGGGCCCTATATTCTTATACGTTTGCGCCATAAACAAACGGGCTTCCCCAGAAGATTAATCTGAATCCACGCTTCAGCATATTGAATCCCATCCTCCCGATACTTAGTGAGGTAATGATGCATCGCTAAGCTCCTTTCTTTTATTTTTGTGTAGCGTTGGGCGGAAATCCGAATAAGACATCTGCGGATACGCCAAGAGCTCTACAAAGTGGTACAATATGCTCCGGTCTGATCAATTTGCGACCCTTCAGCATATTGTTGAAGTCTTTGGGTGCAAAACCGGCATCTTTTGCGACAAGGGATTGCTGCATCTTCTTGCTGCGCATGATACGATAGATACGCTCTTGGACCGTTTCATTATCGTTAGCATTAGTCATTCTTTTCATCTCCTTTTTACTAATATTTTGAGTACAAATTAAGGATATCACTCAAATATAGAGTTGTCAAGAGCAATTTACTAATTTTTTTAGTTTTTATCTTGACTAATAAAGATTTTACAAGTACAATGAATCCAGAAAGTGGTGATTGCATGAATCGACAGATCTTTGCCGATAAACTTAAAGCTGCGCGCTCTGCCGCAGGTCTCACACAGCAAGATGTTGCAAAGCGAATTAAAAGGCCCCAACAGACGATAGGCGCTTGGGAGGTAGGGCGTTCTCAGCCGGATATTAATACATTGGGAGAACTATTGAAACTATATGATATCTCTGCAAATGATTTTTTTGACTATAAGGGATCGGTTGATGAAAAATTGGTACTGACAGAGTATCAACACATAAAAAAATACCGTGCTCTCGACGAACACGGTAAAGATATAGTGGAGATCGTTTTATCGAAAGAATATGAGCGCTGTACTGCTGCTCCAGCCGGTGAGGATAATATAGTGGCAGTTCCTTTACAGCTATCGGAACAAACTGCTGCAGCCGGAAGTGGAACCTACTTGGGGCCAGAAGCCTTTCGTATTATTTATGTACAAGCCGATACCCTCGCGGCGCAAGCTGCATTTGCAGTTCCTGTATCCGGCGATAGCATGGAGCCGCAGTTTCAGGATGGAGATATCCTTTTGGTTGATAAAGCTCCCGCTGAGGTGGGAGAGATCGGTGTATTCACGCTTCAGGGCAATGGATATGTTAAACAATTAGGAGCAAGCGAATTGATCTCTCTGAATCCTCGCTACGAACCCATACCGATGGATGACAGTATTATTTGCAACGGTAAGGTGATTGGGAAGTTGAATCCGGAATGGATTGTTAAACAATAAAAAAGCCGCCCACTGCTGCAACAGCGGACGACTGGGAAAATAGAGAAATCCTGTGTGGAATTCTCCAACAAAAATTATAGACAAAGCGTCAAGTTTTGTCAATTGTTGGAGGATGGTATAGTGAATCAAAATTGTACTATCGGCGTCCAAGAAGGCGGAACGCGTGAATGTCGCGATGGTCCACAATACGACTATGTTAGGGATCGACTGCAGGGCCAGATGAAGTACTACAGCAAAACCTGTAAAAAGTTACAAAACCAATATCGCTGGCTTTCGATCGCTAACATAATTATAGCTGCAATCATCCCTATATTTTCTTTAGCGGTAGATAGTATCGGAGCGGTAGCCCAATATATCATTGCCGTTTTAGGCGCTGCCGCATCAATCACATCCAGTATAGTGTTTTTTGAAAAATATCGTGATCGATGGTTGCAGGGACGTATTACGCAAGAAAAGCTTAAATCCGAACTTGCAAAATATCGTTCAGGAACGTGTCATTACGCCGGATTAGATGCAGATGACAAGTTAAATCTTTTAGTAGAAGCGTGTGAATCCTATATGGAAAATGAACACAGCGAGTGGCGTGAAATCATGTCCAAAGAAAAATAGCCTATATTTTCTCAGAAAGTGGAGTATCATCGGGGACTTCTTGATACGTCTTTTCAAAAACATCTGGCTTGCAAGGATATTGTTCTCCGCGTAGGCCAGTAATGATGTAGTCTCCTACGTCAGCTTTCATATCACCCTCTAAAGTGTGGATGATCATTTCGCAATCAGCCCGATAAGCTTCTATGACAATGGGCTTTTTTTGGTACTTCTTGATCTCATTCATTTCGCTACCTCATTTCTTCAATATAAAGGAGTAAACAGATGCCTACATTGAAAACTTATGACATTTTCATCAGCCATGCTTGGAAGTATGGAGATGAATATGACCGCTTAATTAATTTATTGGATTCCGCTCCGTATTTTTACTACAGAAACTATTCAGCGCCTGAAGACAAGCCTTTGCACAATTTAGACGGTTCTTCGGTTTCTAAGTCCCTTGAAATTAAGCAGGCTATTGACCGAAAGATTGCTCCGGTGAATGCAGTAATCATTATTTCGGGCATGTACGCTAATAACCGTGAATGGATGGAATATGAAATAGAAACGGCCATGCGATACAGAAAGCCAATTATTGCAGTCATTCCACGGGGGAATACATTAATGCCTGCATACATTCAGCGCGTATCTGATACAATTGTTGGATGGAATACCTCAAGTGTCGTTGAAGCAATCAGGCAATATGCTATCTGATTCCATTATACTTTTTTTCGATATTTAAGTAAACTTGTAAATTTTGTGCATTATGCACAACGAAATTAAGGCGAAATGAATAAATATACAAAAGTACCTTAAGAACAATAAGAAACCGCCCGCTCCGTCTAGCACACGGAACGAGCGGCCACCACCAGCAGGGCCGGCGGTGCGACATGAATCGCAACCATATTGTACCAAAGCCCGGCTGAGAAATCAAGTCCGGGCACTTTTGCGCCCATTTTTAGGAGGTAACAGTATGGCTAAGCACCAAGAGAGAGGTACCTACGGTGCCGGAACATTTACCCAGCGTGGCAAGAAATGGAGTTATCGCGTCTGGGTGACGGATCCGGAAACCAACATTCCGGTGCGCAAGACCTTTACGGATACCACAAAAGCAAAATGCCGGGAGCAGGCCAAAGCCTTTGAAAAAGGAGAACTAGAACCGCCATCCCGTGCAGCAATCAAAGCAAAGCCAACCTTGAGAGAGTGGGCGGAAAAGTGGCTCCCTATCTATAAGCAAGGAGATGTCGGTCACGATACCTATATTGGGTATAAATCCGATCTCAAGCATATCACAAAGGACAAGATTGCCAATCTAAAGCTGGACGCAGTCACGCCGGCGGATGTAAAGGATTTCCTAAACCGATTGAGCAAGCAGGTTTCCAAATCCGTGCTTAAAACTGTACGCTTCCTGCTCAACGGCATGTTCGAGGACGCGATCGACAACAATCTCTGCGGTCGCAATCCGGTCCGGCGAGTGAAGCTTCCGGCGATGGACGATCCGCCGCCACGTCAAATCTTCACGGACGAGCAACTCATGACGATGGTGGAGTTCTGCATGCTGGATGAAGCTTTCGGCGCTGCAATGATGCTTTTATTATATAGTGGCATGCGCTGCGGGGAGCTGCTGGCCATCAATATCAAGCGTGACTTAATTGGTGATGTCCTGCATGTCCGTGGTAGCCTGACGGCCTCCGGCAAAATTGTTGGAGACAGCAAAACCAAAAAGCACGTTGGCGCTGTCCCGCTCCCGAAGATTGTTGTGGACATGCTGTTGGCTCTTGACCGTGAGGCTGTTTGCCTAAATAAGCTGGGGAGCCCCATGGGTGTGCGCACCTTCCACACCGCATATAAAGAATTCTTCGATCGGTTGAACGCTTGGTGCGCGGAGGGAGAACGGGAGCTGGTCCCGTTTTTGACCGTCCATTCCACGCGCCACACCTACCGCTCCGCACTGAACAAACTTGGCGTGGATGATGCCACTGCACGGGAGCTGATGCGCCAACGGGATGTGTCAATGGATAAGCGCTATACGCATGTGACGGAGGCGCAGAAGAAAGAGGCTGTCGTGATCACATTTGAGGAGGCGCAGAAGCGCCGTTCTGAGATGAAAAAGGGAGCAAAAGGGAGCAAACCGCAAAAACAGGCGCGGAAATAAATCAAAATAGAATCCCCATAACCATGTCAAACGACGTAGTTACGGGGATTTGCTATGGTGCAGCTGAAGGGACTTGAACCCTTATGAAATTGCTTTCACTAGAACCTGAATCTAGCGCGTCTGCCAATTCCGCCACAGCTGCATATAAAAGCGATGAAGCTTTTTGAAAACTCCACCGCCCTTTGGGATGGTGCGAGAGACGGGACTTGAACCCGTACGGGATTACCACACGCCCCTCAAACGTGCGCGTCTGCCGATTCCGCCACTCTCGCGCGACAGTCATTATTATAGCTGGACACGCGGATTTTGTCAATCATTTTTTTGATTTTTTTTGTCTGTTTGAGCGAAAAAGTAATTGATCCGGCTTCAAATGATCATTTCATCAAGCCATGGCGGGATTTTTCATTCTGCCATTCATACGCAGGACATGATGTGAATATAGATGGATAGAAACGAATACCAAGGAAAGGCCGGCACACGGCTGTTTCCGAGAAGGAGAGGTAGACCTTATGGATTTCGAGGTGCTCAGGCAAGCCGTTTGTGTCAACGAGTTGATATATGAAGGCAGTGTGGAACAGTCCGTCGACAGCGACCTCACCCTGCCGGATTACTGCCCTGACATTTTGCGGATCTTAAAATGCACCGTCACGCCGCGGATGACGGGGACGCAGGTTTCAGGCGAACGCATCACAGTGGACGGAACGGTACTCATCAGGCTCATCTATGTTGGGGAGGATGCGCGGGTACGATGCTTTGAGCAAAACCTGCCGTTTTCCAAATATGTTGAGGTGAAAAATCTGCCGGATGGCCCCTGCGTCAGTGTGCGGCTGAAGGCGGAATACGTGAATTGCCGCGCGGTCAGCCAGCGGCGCGCGGACATCCATGGGACGATTTCCGTGAACATCTCCGTCACCGTCCGGCGCGAGGAAAATTTGATTTCCGCCGTGGAGGGCTGTGGTGTTGAGCTGCAGAAGAAAAAACAGATGGCCAGCAGCGCCGTGGGTCTGGTGGAGCGGATGTTCCCTCTGACGGAGGTGCTGGAAATCGGGCAGAGCAAGGCGCCGGTCGGTCAGATCATCCGCTGCAATGCCATTGCACTCGCGCAGGATATCAAAGTGATTCAGAACAAATGCCTGATCAAGGGTGAGCTGGTCGTCAAGACGCTTTACTGCGCGGATACCAATGAAAACGAGCTCGAAACGATCGAACATACGATGCCCATCAGCCAGATCGTCGAGGTGGACGGCATCGACGAGGACTGCGGCAGCGATATCCGCCTGGAGGTCATGGGGCTGGAGGTCACGCCGAAATCCGATTCCTCCGGGGAGCTCAGGCTGCTCGATATGAATGTGCGCGTGTGCGCCTGCATCCGGGCCTACCGCGAGGTAGAGGTGCCCGTGGTAACGGATGCGTATTCCACGCAGTATGAGCTGACAGTGGAGCAAAAGGGCGTGGATCTTGACCAGCTCATCGAGATTTTCAATGAAACGTCTCTGTGCAAAAATACGATCAGCCTTTCCGGCACGAGCGTGACAAAGGTGCTCGACCTCTGGTGCCTGGATGTGACTGCCAATTCCGCCTTTGCCGACGGGACGCTGACCATCTCCGGCACGGTGACGGTCTGCATGCTTGTGCTCGACCATGACGCACAGCCGAATTATCTCGAACGGCCGGTGGATTTTGAATACAAACGCGCGCTCAAATCCGATGCGCAGACAATCCGCTGCGACCCAACCGTGCAGGTCACGGCCCTGGATTATGTGCTCAATGCAAGCGACCAGATGGAGGTTCGCATCGAACTGAATATCACCTCCTCCGTCTTCTGCTCCACCAGCATGCGGCTGATTACGGAGATTAGGCCCAATGAGGAACAGCTCAAGCGCTCCACCTCCGCTGCCCTGACGATCTATTTCTCGGATGCGGGCGAATCTGTGTGGAACATCGCGCGCCGCTACAACACCACCATGGAAGCCATCATGCGTGAAAATCATCTGGAAAGCGAACAGGTTCCGGAGAAGTGCATGCTGCTCATTCCGGGTATATAAAGAACGCGGACAGTAAGGAGGATAAGCGAATGGAAGACCGTAATATCTATCAGGATATCGCCGAGCGCACGCAGGGGGATATCTATATTGGCGTGGTTGGACCAGTACGCACGGGCAAATCGACCTTTATCAAGCGGTTTATGGATACGCTGGTGCTGCCCAATATCACGGGCGACTATCAGCGCGAGCGGGCGACGGATGAACTGCCGCAGTCCGCAGCCGGCCGGACGATCATGACGACCGAGCCGAAATTCATCCCGGAGGACGCGGTGGAGATCGCTTTGCCGGATCAGGCGCATTTCAAGGTGCGCATGATCGACTGCGTGGGTTATATTGTGCCGAGCTCGCTGGGCTATATCGAGGGCGACCAGCCGCGCATGGTGAAAACGCCGTGGTATGATCACGAAATCCCCTTCAATATGGCGGCGGAGATCGGCACGCGCAAGGTCATTTCCGAGCATTCGACCATCGGCCTCGTCATCACGACGGACGGCAGCATCAGCGACATTCCGCGCGCTGAGTATGAAGAGGCGGAGGAGCGCGTCGTCAACGAGCTCAAGGAGCTCAACAAGCCCTTTATCGTGCTGCTCAACTGCATGTACCCACAGACGAATAACGCCCGCGCGCTCGCCTCCCAGATGACGGAGAAATACGGCGTGCCGGTGCTGCCCGTCAATTGCCTGGAGCTGGAGGAAGAAGAGATCCGCCAGATTCTCTCGCAGGTGCTCTTTGAATTCCCGGTCAGGGAAATTTCCCTCGACATGCCGCGCTGGATGACCTCGCTCGACCCGGAGCACTGGCTGCGCAAGGCAACCTATGGCGCCGTGCAGGAGGCGGCGGCTGAGGTATCGCACGTGCGGGATGTCAACGGATTGGTTGCGAAGCTGACAGAATGCGAATATATCGAGGCCGCGCAGATTTCCCATATGAATCTGGCAGAGGGCAGCGCGCGCGTCAATGTGATGATGGATCAGGAGCTGTTTTATAAGATCCTGGCTGAGGCAACGGGGCTGGAGATTGACAACGAGCAGGGCCTGATGAATTGCATGATGGAGCTCGCGCAGGTCAAAAAATCCTACGACCGTGTCAAAAATGCGCTCGATGAGGTAGAAGCCACCGGCTACGGCATCGTCATGCCGACGCTTGAGGAATTGTCCCTTGAGGAGCCGGAGATCATGAAGCAGGGCGGGCGCTACGGCGTGCGGCTGCGGGCGAGCGCGCCATCCATCCATATGATGCGGGCGAATATCACCACCGAGGTCGCGCCGATCGTGGGATCGGAATCGCAGTCTGAGGAGCTGGTGATGTATCTGCTCAAGGAGTTCGAGGACAGCCCGGAAAAAATCTGGGAGTCGAATATTTTTGGCACGTCGCTGCACCAGCTGGTCAACGAAGGGCTGCACAACAAGCTCTACCGCATGCCGGCGGATGCCCGCATGAAGCTGCAGGAGACGATCGAGAAGGTGATCAACGAGGGCTGCAGCGGATTGATCTGTATCATTCTTTAAAATAGGCCGCTTGAAACTGGAGAGGGAGAAAGGCCCCGCCGTCGATTGGATTTTCCATGGACAGCGGGGCCGCAGTCTGTCTAAATGCCCGCGCGGCATGAGCGCAAGCAATTTCACGGCAAGCGGAAATAGAAACGGTTTCGTCCATCCCCTCCCCGCTTTTTTCCGCGAAGCCTTTTCAATTTTTTTGTTTTCTGTTATGATAAGGGACGTAATCAACCTTAGCATCGGTAAACAAAGGGAAACAGCGCCGCCCGGCAACCGCAAAGCCACATTTGCCGCGTTTTCGGCCTCGGCTGGCGACAGCCAGCCTTCGCCCTGTGGCCTTGCAAACCTGCCCCTGCGGTGCCGGAGCGGTCCTTTGGAGTTTTGGAGCAATGCCGGGCCTTTGGCAAGGCAGACGACGACGCCTTCCTTGCCGGAAGGCGAGGAGGATAACGCCGGCAGAGGTCCCCGGCATCGCCCTCAAAACCGTTGTTGCCCCTGTTCGCCGATGCTATATTTTCCGAAAGGACTGACCGTAAAATGGCCTATAAAATCGGAATGGTATCCCTCGGCTGCCCAAAGAATCAGGTGGATGCCGAAATCATGCTGGCGAAGCTCGAGGACGCGGGCTTCCTGCTCGCGGACGATCCGTACGACGCGGATCTCGTCATCGTCAATACCTGCGGATTCATTGAGGATGCGAAGCGTGAGGCCATCGACAGCATCCTTGAGATGGCGGAGCTAAAAAAGGATGGGACGCTGAAAAGCCTTGTCGTCACGGGCTGTCTTGCTCAGCGCTATCAGCAGGAGGTGCTCGACGAAATCCCGGAGATTGACGCGCTCATTGGCATCGGCGCAAACAGCGATATCGTCAAAGTCTGCGAGGATGCGCTGGAGGGGGCTGCACAACCCTCCTTCCCGCCGCGCGAGAATATGCCGCTGGAGGGCCGCCGCATACTGACCACGCCTGCCCACTGGGCCTACTTAAAGATCGCGGATGGCTGCTCGAACTGCTGCACCTACTGTGCGATCCCCGGTATCCGCGGGGCGTTCCGCAGCCGCGAGATGGACAGCATCGTGGAGGAGGCGCGCGAGCTGGCGGATTCCGGCGTCAAGGAGCTGATCCTCATCGCGCAGGATACGACGCGCTACGGCGAGGATCTCTATGGCTCGCTCATGCTGCCCACGCTGCTTGACCGGCTGTGTGAGATTGAGGGGATCGAATGGCTCCGGCTGCTCTACTGCTACCCGGACCGCATTACAGACGAGCTTCTGGACACGATGGTGCGCCAGCCGAAGGTGCTACATTATCTCGACATCCCGTTGCAGCACTGCGACGCACAAATTTTGGAACGAATGAATCGCACGGGCTCGCGGGAGAGCTTGACGGCGTTGATTGAAAAAATCCGCGAAAGAATCCCGGATATTGTTTTGCGCACGACTGTGATGACCGGCTTCCCCGGCGAGGATGAAGCGGCGTTTACCTCTCTTGCAGAGTTTGCAAAGGAGATTCGATTTGACCGGCTCGGGTGCTTTGCCTATTCGCAGGAGGAGGGAACGGCTGCCGCCGCGCTTCCGGACCAGGTGGACGAGGAGATAAAAAAGCACCGTGCGGAGTTGATTCTGCAGGATCAGTATGATATAGTAGAAACCAATAACCGCGCGCGCATTGGGAAAACCTACCGAGCCGTCGTGGAGGATTACGACGCCTATACCGACAGCTATACGGGCCGTACCTGGATGGACGCGCCCGAGATTGACGGCACGGTACGCTTTACCTGCGGCTATGCGCTCGACGACGGCGACTTTGTTGATGTGGAGATTTTCGACGTTTCCGATTATGATCTGATCGGCGAAGTCGTTTAAGCTTGGAGGGACGACTGACCGCATGAATACCCCGAACAAACTGACTGTCCTGCGCATGATCCTGGCGCCGGTGTTCCTGGCGGTTCTGCTGGCAGAAAGGCTGCCCTATCATTTCTGGTGGGCGGTGCTCGTGTTCAGCGTAGCGGCCATCACAGACGCAATCGACGGCAGGCTCGCGCGCAAAAACGGTCAGATTACCGTTTTTGGCAAGCTTCTCGATCCCGTGGCGGATAAGATGCTGACCACGGCCGCGCTGCTCGGCTTTATGCAGTTCGGCCTTTGTAATATTTGGATCGTTATGATCGTGCTCACCCGCGAATTCGCTGTGACGAGTGTTCGATTGATCGCTTCGGCAGAAGGCGTAGTGATTCCGGCGAATATCTGGGGAAAGCTGAAAACCGTCAGCCAGATGACCTTTACGATCCTCATCATGGTGCTGGCAGCGGTGCAGGAGATGGGCGTTCTAGCCGCGTCGTTCCCGCTTTCGCTCGTTTCCAATATCCTTTTGTGGATTACCGCCGCGCTGACCGTCATATCAGGCGTGATTTACCTGATGAGAAGCACAAAGGTCGTAACCTTCACAAAGTAGACAGACGGGCGGGCGATTTGTGCCGCTCTTTCTTCAAAAATAAAAGGTGGAATTTTTTCACCTGCTGATATATAATAGTAGTAATCCATTGATTTTCAAATGCGTTTACCGGGAGAAGTAGCCGGGAAAGCGGCATCAGAGAGAGGACGCACTCGCTGCAAGCGTCCTTTGTGCGCGCCCGATGTGAAATGCACCCGTCAGCACGCGGGGGGAAAGGAAGCCGAGTATCCCCGTGCGGAAGGCGCCGTTACCGCCAAAGGGTTTGCGGACCCGTTGAGAGAGAAATCGCAGTGGAACCGCGGAAAGAGTTGATCCGCCTGCGCTGAATGCCCGTTTTGGGCCGCGCGGGCGGTTTTTTGTTTGCGCAAATTTTGCCGCAAGGAGGAGATTATTTTTATGTTTCGTCAGCTGAAGGAGGATATCGCATGTGTGCGCGAGCGTGACCCCGCAGCGCGCAGCGCTCTGGAGGTGCTGTTTTTATATCCTGGCCTGAAGGCGATCCGTATGCACCGCCGGGCCAACTGGTGTTACCGTCACAAGCTGTTTTTCTGCGCGCGATGGATTTCCCAGCGCGCTGCGCATAAGACCGGAATCGAAATCCATCCCGCCGCACAGATTGGCCGCCGCTTCTTTATCGACCACGGCACGGGCGTGGTCATCGGTGAGACGGCAGAGATCGGCGACGACGTGACGCTCTATCAGGGCGTGACGCTCGGCGGCACGGGGAAGGATACCGGCAAGCGCCATCCGACGATCGGCAACAATGTGATGATCGGCGCGGGCGCGAAGGTGCTCGGGCCGTTCAAGGTGGGGGAAAACAGCAATATTGCCGCCGGCGCGGTGGTGCTCGAGGAAATTCCACCGAATTCCACGGCGGTGGGCGTACCCGCGCGGGTTGTAAAGCTGAATGGCGTGCGTGTGGACAATCTTGACCAGGTGCACGTGCCCGATCCGGTGGCGCAGGAGCTTTGCTGTATGAAGCTCAGAATTGAACAGCTTGAACGCGAAAACGCGGCGATGGAACGAGAGCTGCAGGAAGAAAAGTAAACTGTTGGCGCCCTTTTTCTCTTGTAAAAAAGGACGGAATCCTATAAAATGACAGTACAATCAAAAAGGAGCGGTTGTCAATGAAAGTTTATAATACGCTGACCAGGCGAAAAGAGGAGCTCAACCCCATCACTCCAGGCGAGGTCAAAATCTATGCCTGTGGCCCAACTGTTTATAACTATATCCACATCGGCAATGCCCGGCCGCTGTGCGTTTTCGACGTGCTGCGCCGTTATCTTGAATATCGGGGCTACAAGGTGTGTTTTGTACAGAATTTTACGGATATTGACGATAAGATCATCCGCCGCGCCAATGAGGAGGGCCTCACCTTCTCCGAGGTGTCGGAGAAATATATCAAGGAGTTCTGGGTGGACGCCAAGGGGATGAATATCCGCGAGGCGACTATCCATCCAAAGGCGACGGAAAATATCGACGAGATCATTGCCATCATCTCCGCGCTGGTTGAAAAAGGCTATGCGTATGAGGCGCAGGGAGATGTGTACTTTAGCCCCGCCAAGTTCGCAGAATACGGCAAGCTCTCTCACCAGCCGCTGGAGGAGCTCGAGGCGGGCGCGCGCATCAATATTGGCGAAGTCAAAAAGGAGCCGATGGATTTTGCGCTCTGGAAGGCCGCAAAGCCGGGCGAGCCGAGCTGGGAATCCCCGTGGGGGCAGGGCCGCCCGGGCTGGCATATCGAGTGCTCGGCCATGGTGCGCCGCTATCTGGGAGAGACGATCGATATCCATTGCGGCGGGCAGGACCTGATCTTCCCGCACCATGAAAATGAGATTGCGCAGAGCGAATGCTGCAATGGCGTACCTTTCGCACATTACTGGATGCACAACGGCTTTATCAATGTCGACAACCAAAAGATGTCCAAATCCCTGGGCAATTTCTTCACGGTGCGCGATGTCGCGAAGGAATACGGCTATGAGCCGATCCGCTACCTGATGATTTCCTCGCAGTACCGCAGCCCGATCAATTACAGCATTGATATCATTGAGCAGTGCAAGGCGGCTCTTTCCCGGCTTTACAGCTGCCGTGACAGCCTCGATTTCGCGCTGAAAAACGCCGTGGAAGAAGCAGGCGCGGACGATGATGCAGTGATCGAGAAGCTCGAAGAGCGCCGCAAACAGTTTGAGGACGCGATGGACGACGATCTCAACACGGCGGATGCGCTCGCGGCTGTGTATGAGCTGGTGCGCGATATCAATACGCGTGTGACCACCGGTGTCCACTCCCGCAAATTGTGCGAACACGCATCGGATTTGTTCGATACGCTGTGCGGTATCCTGGGCCTTGTATACAACCGCGCGGCGGATAAGAACCTGGATACGGAGGTTGAAGCGCTCATTGAGCAGCGGAACTTGGCGCGCAAGGCGAAGAACTGGGCAGAGGCGGATCGCATCCGCGACGAACTGAAAGAACGCAATATTATTCTGGAGGATACGCCGCAGGGCGTAAAATGGAAGTACGCGGAGTAAAATTATCCATGATAAACCGGGCTTTGCAGTGGAAACTGTAAAGCCCGGTTTGCCGTATAACGCAGGAGCAAACGCGCTTCATTTTGGATGGGAAGGGTTCGTATCACCCTGTTGCAAAGGAAAGTCCCCGTGCTGCATGGCGAAATCGATACATTGGCAGATGAATTTGTTGCGACTCATATTGAGCAGGTAGCTTTTGCGGTCGATGGCTGCGAGGGTTTCGTTTTGGAGGCGGATGGTGGTGGGGGTTTTTTGATAAGGTTTGTGGAGAAAATGAGACATGAAAATAACCTCCTGCATTTATAAGATAACATTACGATAACACTATGATGGTATACAGTCAAGCATCTTTTTATTAAAATGATATCAAATTGTTAGGAGGTTGTTATCATGGCAACAGATAGAATTCAGACTGGTGTACGATTTGCGCCGGATATTTTAACAAAGATTACTTACATAGCCAAACAAAACTGCCGTTCATTTAACTCTCAAATGGAATATTTGGCTCAAAAGTGTATAGAAGAATTTGAGGCACAGAACGGTGAGATCAAAGTTGAAAAATGAATTTAGTTGTTAGAATGATTTCTCTGCACGTGAGTGAAATCTGATTGTATATGTTCTGCTATGTTTCTGTACTTTTGCGCTCAGGCCGCGCGGGCCCTCCCTTTTCCGCTCGGCCGGAAAAGGAAGCGAAAGGGGCCGTTTGGCAACAGGAACCCATTGCGTAACCGGTCAATTTGACCACCACACACAGTTCTCACACCCTGCCTTTGTCAGCGTAGATGCTGATGGAAGGCCAAGGCAGCGCCTGTAGAAGCTTTCTGCGTGGCTCGTGAGGGAATTTCCTCGCGCAGCGGGGAAACGAAAAGGCTTCTTGT
>OKRX01001975.1_pt1 | contig 14185 bp, 10 predicted proteins | sample 1601241 | NCBI WGS metagenome assembly OKRX01 (sample SAMEA3541500, study PRJEB24748) | human gut metagenome | biome: human gut; feature: human-associated habitat; material: faeces | place: China | collected 2012
ATTCTACCAGGCGGATAAATTGCGGGCTGCCGCCGGAGCTGTGCTGTCCAAAGAACCGAAGGTGGAAACGACCGCAATCTGGGAGATGCGGGAAGAAGTAAAAAAGATAATAGACAAGGGCGACTTTGATTGAATATTCTATTTGTGATTAAAAGAGACTCTGTATAGATAAAGTTTTTCTTGCAACTCTTTGTTTATTAAAAAAAAGCCTCTATCTTTGCAGCCCAAATTGGTATGAGAATAAGATAATAATAAATAATATACAGAAAGATGAAAAGAACATTTCAACCTTCCAACCGGAAAAGAAAGAACAAGCACGGCTTCCGTTCAAGAATGGCTACAGCTAATGGCCGCAGAGTATTAGCTTCTCGTCGTGCTAAAGGAAGAGCTAAATTAACAGTTTCTGACGAATACAACGGATAATTCTTTCCGTTTGAAGATTTTTCATAAAGAAAGTAGAGGTTTTTACTAAAAAGCCTTTACTTTCTTTGTTTTAACGGCTTTGTTTTCTACTTTTGATCCGCCGACAAATACAAGATAGAAATGAAAGACTTTTTGGTTAAACTGATAAAAAATCCGTACGTCTTAAATCTGTTGCTGGCTGTGGTCGTGGCATGTGCTCTGGTGTTCGGAACATTGAAGTGGCTCGACTCGTACACCCGGCATAACGAGGCTGTGGTAGTGCCGGATGTCAAAGGATGGAAGAAGCCGCTGAATTTTTCAAGAATAGTAATCTGCGCTATAACGTGATCGACTCCGTCTTTTCGAAAGACGTGAAGCCCGGTGCGATTGTCGAGCTGGTCCCGATGGCCGGTTCGAAGGTGAAGGAAGGACGTATCGTGTTCGTCACCGTAAATGCGCTCACTTCGCAGATGGCGACAATCCCGGAAGTGGAAGACCTTTCGTTCCGGCAGGCTTACGCCATTCTTCGTGCCCGCGGGTTTGAAAAGATCGAGATCGAATATGTCCCCGGTGATTTTAAAGACTTAGCTCTTGGCGTCGAGCTGCACGGGCGTGCTTTGCAGAAAGGCGAGCATGTACCGCTGACCGCTCCGTTGGTGTTGAAGGTCAGTAGTGGGGATGCTGAGATGTCGGCCGACTCGCTCGGACTACCGGATGACAGCGTGCCGGTCGAATCGTTGGATAGTGAAGAAGAAAACTGGTTTTAACTATGGATGAGTTTTTAGACGAAATGGATGATGAACAGGTAGACGACCTGTTACAACCGGAAGAGGGTGAAGATAAGGCTCCTCAACTGTATGAACACTTCCGCTTCGTGGCCGATCGCGGGCAGTCGTTGTTGCGTGTGGATAAATTTCTGGTAGACCGGATGTTCGGTGCTACGCGTAACAGGATACAGTCGGCTGCCGATGCCGGTTGTATTATGGCGAACGGCAAACCTGTGAAAAGCAATTACCGGGTGAAGCCGGAGGATGTCGTGACAATTATGATGACACGGCCTCCACGGACTTTCGAGATTCTCCCTGAAAATATTCCTATAAAAATCGTGTACGAAGATGACGATCTGCTGGTGGTCGACAAACCGGCAGGGTTGGTCGTGCATCCCGGACACGGAAACTATACCGGCACGCTGGTGAATGCCCTTGCCTGGTATTTGAAAGACGATCCTACCTACGATCCCAATGATCCTGCCCTGGGACTCGTCCATCGTATCGATAAAGATACGTCCGGCTTATTGGTTGTCGCCAAAAAGCCGGAAGCAAAGGCGCATCTGAGCATGCAGTTTTTCCATAAGACGACCAAGCGCGAATACCGTGCACTCGTATGGGGCATCGTACGCGATGACGAAGGACGGGTCGAAGGCAATATCGGCCGAAACCCGCGTGACCGTATGCAGATGACTGTTTTTCCCGAAGGCGACCAGGGGAAGACGGCGGTCACACACTATTCCGTTTTGGAACGTCTGGGCTACGTCACGCTGGTGAAATGCCGCCTCGAAACCGGACGTACGCATCAGATACGTGTCCACATGAAATATATCGGGCATACGCTATTCAACGACGAACGTTATGGCGGAAACGAGATCCTGAAAGGAACAACCTCTTCTAAATATAAACAGTTTGTCGATAACTGTTTCGCCATTTGCCCGCGGCAGGCACTCCATGCCAAGACGCTGGGTTTCGTTCATCCGACTACAGGCGAGGAAATGTTTTTTGATTCCGAAATACCTGCCGACATGACTGCGTTGATCGATAAATGGCGTGTATATGCAAATACTAAAGAATTATAGATGATGAAAAGGAACATTGCTATTGTAGCCGGAGGCGATTCTTCCGAAATCGTTATTTCATTAAAAAGTGCGGAAGGAATCTTCTCTTTTCTTGATAAAGACAAATATAATGTATATATTGCCATCGTAAAAAGAGACGAATGGGCGGTAAAACTTCCCGGCGGGGAACACACACCAATAGACAAGAATGATTTTAGTTTCCGTGAGAACGGCGAGATCAGACATTTTGATTTCGCCTATATTACGATCCATGGAACTCCGGGAGAAGACGGACGTCTGCAAGGATATTTCGATATGATCGGAATGCCGTATTCTTCTTGTGGTATGTTTGTAAGCGCACTTACGTTCAACAAGTTTGCCTGCAATCATTATCTGAAGGGATTCGGTGTCGATATTGCCCGTTCTATACATTTGTTTAAAGGACAGACTGTGACAGACGAAGAAGTGGTCAGTCGTTTGGGGCTTCCGGTCTTTGTGAAGCCGAACGACGGCGGCAGTAGTTTCGGAGTGACGAAAGTGAAAGAAGCCTCGGCTATCCAGCCGGCGATTGACAAGGCTTTCAGTGAAGGCCGGGAAGTGGTCATCGAAAGTTTTATCGACGGGACCGAGGTTACATGCGGTTGCTATAAGACAGCCGATAAGGAGGTGGTGTTCCCGCTCACCGAAGTCGTAACGGATAACGAGTTCTTCGATTTCGACGCCAAGTATAACGGACAGGTACAGGAAATCACGCCCGCCCGTGTTTCAGCCGAACTGACGGAAAAGGTGCAACGCGAGACATCGAGGATTTACGACATATTGGGGGCGAAAGGTCTGATCCGTGTGGATTATATCATTCCGGCGGACGGTGAACCAAAATTGCTCGAAGTCAATACGACTCCTGGCATGACGGCAACCAGTTTTATCCCACAGCAGGTACGGGCTGCCGGTCTGGAGATGAAAGATGTGATGACAGATATTATAGAAAACGAGTTTAACTAATTGACAATGAACAATTGCCAATTGCCAATTATATGAGAAACGAATTGTCGATTGCCAATTGTCCATTGTCAATTGTCAATTATAAAAATATGGAAGTTCCTATTAATGATTTTGACGATATCCGTCCGCTGAATAACGACGAGGTGAAAGACGCGATCGAATCGCTGATAGCCAACGAAGATTTTGAGCGGGCCTTTCGGTATATAAATCCGGATGTGAATTGGAAAGAGTTTTCAGAAACCATGCGTTCCTTCAAGACAAAGGAGGATTTCAAAGCGAAGTTGGCATATGAAGCGGTAATGATGGTGGCAAATAAAACCACTTTCTCACTGACGATTTCCGGCCGTAGCCGTTTGCCGAAGGACAAAAAGCCTTGTACCTTTATTTCTAATCACCGCGACATTGTACTGGATGCTTCTTTCTTGAACATTATGCTGTATGATGTAGGGTATGGAATGACACAGGTTGCTATCGGTAATAACTTATTGATCCGTCCGTGGATCGAAACGTTGGTCCGTTTGAACAATAGCTTCATCGTGAAACGCAATGTCCCGGTGCGGCAGATGTTGGAAGTGAGCAAAGTCCTTTCCGCTTATATCCGTCGTACGATCACGGAGACGAAAGAATCCATCTGGATTGCGCAACGTGAAGGTCGTGCCAAGGATTCGGATGATCGTACCCAGGGCAGTATCTTGAAGATGCTGAACATGAGTGGCGACAAGGATATCCTGTCAAACCTGATGGAATTGAATATTTTTCCGGTTGCAATCTCGTACGAGTTCGATCCGTGCGATTTCCTGAAAGCAAAGGAGTTTCAGCAGAAACGCGATGATCCGGACTTTGTGAAGAGCCAGCGTGACGACCTGTTGAGCATGGAAACCGGTATACTGAATAACAAGGGACGTGTTCATTTCACCTTGACGTCGCCGATTAACGATCAGTTGGCGCAATTGGACCCGAATATGGAAAAGAACGAGTTGATCGCCGCTATCGCCTCCATTATCGATAAGGAGATTTACAAGCACTATCGTTTTTATCCTTGCAACTATGTTGCCTATGATATGCTGACAGGCACACGCCGTTTCAGCGAACACTATGGATTGAAAGATAAAAAGCAGTTTGAAGATTATCTGCAAGGTCAGTTGGATAAGATCGTATTACCGAACAAGGATGAAGCTTTTTTGCGTATGAAAATCTTGGAAATGTATACGAATCCATTGAAGAATTTTTTTGCTAATCAGGAATAAGGCCAAACGTGTTTCATCACGATCTTTCAGGCCCGGATTTCACATCGTGTGATCCGGGCCTGAATTATTTCTGTTAGTAAGTTGGATTTTGTTTAGGCACACCTTTTTCTATTTATTCTCTTTCGCGTAATTCGACGGGCTCATACCGAATTGCTTGATAAAGGCGGACCAGAAATAAGACTGGGAGCTGAAGCCTGTAGCTTCCGAAATCTCATAGATCTTCATATTCCCCTGTATCAACAGCTCGGCAGCCTTTTTCAGACGGCTTATCTTGATCAGTTCGTTAGGAGTCAGATCGGATATGGCACGTATCTTCCGGTATAAAGTCGGGCGGCTCAGGTGCATTAGGTCTGCGATCATGTTTACATCCAGGGCTGGATTGCCGATATGCTCGTTGATGATCTCATTCAGTTTTTCCAGGAAGCTCTCGTCTGCTTTGGTATAGGCCATCGATTTCATATTCGCTATCGGAGAGTTGAAATAGAATTTGCGTATATTGTCGCGGTTGGAGATCAGATTGGAAATCTGCGCCATCAGCAGGTTGGTGGAGAAGGGTTTGTCCAGGTAAGCGTCGGCTCCTAATTCCAGACCTTCCAGGCGTGACTGTATGGTGTTTTTGGCTGTCAGCAGGATGACCGGGATATGGCTGAATTCGATCTCCGTCTTTACCTCTTTCAAAAGGGCGAAGCCATCCATGACAGGCATCATCACGTCGCTGATGATCAGTTGAATGCTGCGTTTCTTTAATAACGTGATTGCTTCGGCTCCGTTTTCGGCTATCTCTACATTATATAACTGGTTGACTTCATCGGCGATGAAAACGGCCATTTCTTTGTTGTCTTCGACGATCAGGATCGTCGGGCGCGATTCGTCGTGGACGAATTCTATTTTTTGAGGTACGGCTTGCGTTATAGCCTCTTCTTCTGTCTGCTTGATGGATTCGGGCAGCTTGACGGGCAAGGTCAGGCGGAACATCGTCATGGATGGGCTGTCGGCAAAAGTCTCCAACTGCAAGCTACCGTGGTGCATCTCTGCCAGTGAACGTGCCAAGGGCAATCCAAGCCCTGTCCCCGGTTTATCCGTAGCGCCTCCTTCAACCCGGAAGAAAGGTTCGAATATCTTTTCCTTTAATTCTGCAGGGATAGGAGTGCCATCGTTGATAAAGTCTATCGTGAATGTCTCATAATCGGGAGAAAGTTGCAGGCGTATGATGATGCTGCCGGATGCGTATTTGATTGCGTTCGTAAACAGGTTGCTGAATATCTTTGTGATCGCTTCTTTATCCACGAACACGTACAATTCCGGCAAAGACAAATCGAGGTTCAGCAACAGGTTGTGTGCCGTTGCCGATTCTTGGAACCGCTTGGCTGTATCGTTTAGGAGCGAGACGATCTCCGTTCGGACGAAACTGAGGCGGTATCCTTCTATCTCCGTTTTGCGGAAGTCCAACAATTGGTTGACCAATGACAGGAGGCGGGATACATTTTTATCCATCAACGTAAGCGACTTATTCTCTTTTTCCCCGATCTTGTCGGATTTCAGGAGACGTTCGAGCGGGTTCTTGATCAGGGTGAGCGGTGTACGGATCTCATGAGCAATATTGATGAAGAAATCGATCTTGGCCTGATACAGCTCCTTCTCTTTCTGATCTTCGAACAACTGCATGTTGTAGGCCATTGCCCGTTTGGTTTTCCGGCGCCAAGACCAGAAGAAGCCGACGATGATGGCGAGAATGATGACAATATAAGAAGCATATGCCGGAGTCGATGCCCACCAAGGGGGCAAAACGGTGATATTCAGTTGTGTCGGAGTGTCGCTCCAGTTGTTCGACAGGTTGGCGGCCCGTACTTCGAAAGTGTAATCACCCGGATGCAATTCTGCGAAATAGACCGTGTTGCGCTCTCCGATCGGAATCCATTCCTTGTCCATATTTCCCATCCTGTATGCATACTGGATGGATTTAGGGGCGATGAAGTTGAGTGCGGAGAAGTTGATGCTGAATGTGGATTGCTTGTAGGTCAGCGTGATCTTCTTAGCCTCTGATTCGGCGGAAGAGTTGATGATGCGTTTCTCTCCGGCTTCATTCTGGATTTCGAGGCTTCCCAAGTGGACGTTCATCTTCTCGGCTGCCGGGATTACTTCGGATGGCTTGAAATGGATAAAGCCTTTGACCGAACCGAAATAGAAAGTCCCTTCGTTGTCTTTGAAGGCGGAGTTATCGTTGAATTGGCGAGTGATGAGTCCGTGGGATTCCGTGTAGGTCGTGATCTTACCGGTTCCTGTTTCCAGGCTGACCAGTCCGTTGGCCGTACTGATCCATAAGGTTTCGTTTTCGTCAGGTAGGATGCGGAAGGCAACATTGCTCGGCATACCGTTTTTGACGGTGTAATGTAGGGATTCGCCGGTTTGGAAGTCGTATTTGATAACCCCTTCTACGGTAGCAAACCACATATTGCCGTCTTTGTCCTCGCAGGCGTCATTAACGAAATTGTGGCGCTGGGTGTTCAATTTGTCGTACGGCAGATACATGCCGGTATTGCTGATCGGATTATAATAGAAACTGCGGTTGAACATGCCGGTCCAGATTCTTCCTAAGCGATCTTCGTAGATGCAGTTTACTGCGAAAGGAGGAAATTGCGGGGCATACAGGAAACGGTCGTTCAGGAAGTCATATTTATAGATACCGTCATCGGTCCCGACATAGACTTGTCCCTCCTGCAATACTTTGATGCAGCGGACGGTGCTGTTCTTTACCGTCAGCGAGTCTTTCAGCAGGTTGTAATGCTTGATGACCTTTCTCGTCTTGATATCCATCAAGTCGATGCCGTGGATAACGTGCCCGATCCAGAGCCGGTCGCCTGATGCAGCCAAGCCTCGGATATTGGTGTGCGACAAGCCGTTTCCTCCCGGAACCGGCTGGTAGTTGGTGAATGTCTCGGTTTTCTTTTCCAAGCAGTTGATGCCCGCATCTTCCGTCCCGACCCATATATTACCGTATATATCGGTACAGATATCGCGGATCACTTCTCCTTTCATCGAATACTGCCCGTCCCAAGGATAATGCACATGGAAAGGACGGAAAGGAGAATAGTAGTTGAGGCCATTTTGGTGGAAACAAATCCAGATGCCGTTCTCCCTGTCCCGGCAGAATGCAGAGATAAAATGGCTCGATAAGGCGTATGGGTCCAACGGGTCCTGGCGGATACGGGTACACTCGCCGGTGTTGATCTTATAGATAAACAATCCGGAGTCTGTCCCGATCCACAATTCGTCCTTGTCTTTTTCGAGGAAGCTGTTGATCAGGATCGTAAGCTGGTTGATCTTTTGAATGTTCAGATCCTGGTAGTCGCGTGTAGCCGGGTCGAATATCTTCACGTCGTCATGCTCGAAAGCGATGTAAATGCGATCAGTCGTAGGAGAGGGATATAACATGGAAAGTTTCCGTGGCGTGTTCGGGGATGAGTGGGCGAATACATTATAGGACTCCATCGTCTCGTCTTCCGGATTCAGCAATGAAATCAACCCGTCCGAACTCCCGATCCAGATACTGTTTTCGCGGGTAATGCAAAAAGTGGTGTAGCTTTGGTTGTCTTCCGGAGCGAAGATACGGAACTGGCTATCCTCCGTATTGAACCGGATCAGGTTACCGTCCATCAGTATCCATAGTTTATTGTCTTTGTCGAACTGGAAGATGTCGATCCCTTTGTCTGCTGTGAAAGGAATGTGCCGGAACGATTCCTTTTCATCGTCATACTGATATAATCCCGAAAGCGTCCCTACCCACAAGTCGCCGTTCATGTCGCACCCCAGGCATGTGATCCAGTTGCTTCCCAATGTCTCGGTTTCGTCGGGGTCGTTACGGAATACTTTGAACGTATATCCGTCGAAGCGGTTCAGACCGTCGCGTGTCCCGATCCAGATATATCCTTTCCTGTCCTGCACGCAACAAGTGGCCATATTGTCGCTGAGTCCGTTTTCGACCTGATAATGGCGGAAAAGATAGTTACTGTCGTCTGCATATGTCCGGGTGAGACAAAATATGAATAGGATGGATAAGATTAACTTCAGATGTTTCATATATGACTTTGCTATTATGGGCGAAAGATACTGAAAAATGTATTATGGATTTCCTTTTATTGTGTCACGGATTTCATAAATCATCTCAATAAGGGTGATAACGGCAGAGAATGAGATGAATACGGAAAAGATTGCAACAAGGTCAAACAAACCGGCCGTGGAGGAATCGATACATTTGTACCATGTGAAACACAGGTAATAAAAACCTTTTATTCTAATAATATGAATACTCTTACTACAAAACAAGGAATCGGAACGAAGGTTCAACTCTGCACAATGATGTTTATGCAGTATATGCTGAGTGCAGTCTGGTGGGTTCCTTTAGCCGCTTACCTTTCCCATACGCTTAAATTGGAAGTGTATCAAGTCTCGTTGGTATTAAGTGCGATGGCTATCGGTGCGATGGCATCCTCTTTTATCGGCGCGATAGCCGACCGTTATTTTGCCGCAGAGAAGATCTTGGCTGTATTGAATATACTGACAGGTGCCTTTTTGCTTCTGGCTGCCCAGCAGACATCATTTGTTCCTCTTATGGCATGTGTCGTGCTGGCCATGCTTTGCCATATGCCGACACAGAGCCTGACCAGTACGATCGCCATGAGCCATACGCCTTCGGAACAGTTCCCGCGTATCCGTATGTTCGGTTCGGTAGGATGGGTAGCTTCCGGTATCTTCAGCGTGATCGCCCTTCATGTGATGCATTTATCCGCTTTCGATGATACGAACCTGCCGATGTATTGCGGCGCCGCTGTCTGTTTCATGGCTGCGCTTCTGAACTTGCGACTGCCGCACACCCCGCCTTCGGTCGATAAGAGTGCCGGTATCTCGGTGATGGATATAACCGGCTTCAGCGCTTTCTCCCTGATGAAGGATAAGAATTACCGGGTTTTTATGATTCTGACGTTCTTGGCTATCATCCCGTTCAACTTGTACCATGTATATGGTTCGATGATTCTCGCCGACGAGCATGTGCAGAATATAACGGTGACGCTGAACCTCGGGCAGTTGGCCGAAATGTTTTTCCTGGTCATCACCACTTCTATACTGATAAAGTCGGGGATTAAGAATACCTTGATCTTCGGTATGATCGCTCTCGTGGTCCGGTATGCTTCGTTCTATATCGGTGCGGAGACCGGTCTGCAATGGTTCTATTATATCGGGATTATCGTACACGGGTTGATCTTCGGCCTCTTCTTTGTCGGTGGCCAGGTCTATACGGACAATGTGGCTCCAAAAGAAATGAAAGCACAGGCACAGGGTTTGCTCTTCTTCCTGGTGTGGGGCATCGGCTTCCTGATCGGGACGCTTTGGAATGGCTGGCTGATCGGCCTTTTCCGTGACGGGGATAAATGTGATTGGCCTGTCGTCTTTGCCATCTCGACCCTGTTCTCGTTCGTCTTGTTGATCCTTTTTGTCTTTTTATTCAAACCGGTAGCATTAAAGACTAATAAATAGTAAAGTAATAATTTTATCAAACCCTTTTAATTCTCAAGATCAAATATATTATCACACGCCAGATGTAATGCGGGCTGTCCAACAAGTTTGGATGGCCCGCTTTTATTGATGGGAATTAGCTCCGGGCACTTATTTTTCCTTTTTCATAGTTACTGTTTTTTTATTTGTTACGTGATCTACAAATATGTATATTGTATTATTAATTAATCAACAAATACACAGGTATTAACAGCATTACTACCACTCCTTTACTTTTCGCCCTTAGTCGAAAAGGTTTTTGACCAGTGTCGAAAGGGCTTTTGACCAAGGGCGAAAAGGTTTTCGACTAAAGGCAAAAGGTTTATGAGCAGGCTGTTTGACAACAGTAGCATGGCGATTGTCATTTAAATAGAACCTTCCGGAGCCCGACTTTATCCCTGATGGAGGCAGACGTAAGCGGTGAAACTCCTTTTACTACCGGCATTCATCTGTCCGATGGCGACAGAAAGGAATGACACTGGCGTATGTTTCTTAACATACTCTTTTGGGTGACATAATGTTAGCCTTATTTCTTATCTTTGGGACAAGGACGTAAGAAACGCTTACAGTCTGCTAATTTTAAATCTGAATAAAGATGAGACCGGAAGATTACATCACCCGTGAGGGGAAGTTTGGTGCGCACAACTATCATCCCCTGCCTGTCGTTCTCCAGAAGGGAGAAGGTGTTTATGTTTGGGACGTGGAAGGAAAACGATATTTTGATTTCCTGTCTGGCTATTCCGCCCTGAGCCAAGGGCATTGTCATCCGAAGATCATTAAGGCACTTACCGACCAGGCACAGCAGTTGACACTCGTGTCGCGTGCTTTCCATGCCGATATTTTAGGAGAGTACATGGAGTTTGCCTGCAAGTTCTTCGGGTATGACAAACTGTTGCCGATGAACACCGGAGCCGAGGCGGTCGAAACGGCTCTGAAGCTGGCGCGGCGCTGGGGATACCGGGTGAAGGGGATAACCCCTGAACATGCGAAGGTCGTCGTCTGCAGCGAGAACTTTCACGGACGGACGATCACGATCATTTCTATGAGTACCGATCCCAGTTCGTATGCGGACTTCGGGCCTTATACGCCTGGTTTTATCAAAGTGCAATATAATAATGTGGCCGAATTGGAAGAGGCATTGAACGATCCGGACGTAGTCGGTTTCTTGCTGGAACCTATACAAGGGGAGGCTGGCGTGGTCGTCCCCGACGAGGGGTATTTGCGTAAGTGTTATGACCTCTGCCGGCAACATAACGTCCTCTTTATCGCCGACGAGATCCAGACGGGTATCGGACGCACCGGTAAACTGCTTGCCTGTGATTATGAGAATGTCCATCCTGACATACTGATTTTAGGTAAGGCTTTATCCGGAGGTGTCACTCCTGTCTCGGCGGTCTTTGCCGACGATGAGATCATGTTGACGATCGCTCCGGGTGAACATGGTTCCACTTATGGCGGTAACCCGTTGGCTGCCCGTGTAGCGATAGCTGCCCTTGAGGTGGTGCGTGACGAGCATCTTTCGGAGAATGCTTTCGAAATGGGTATCCTTTTCCGCAGTGAAATGGAGAAAATCGACAATCCGATGATCCGCCAGGTGCGCGGAAAAGGACTTTTGAATGCTGTTGTCACTGAGCCGCGAGGTGGAAAAGCGGCCTGGGATATTTGTCTGGCACTGAAAGAAAAAGGATTGATTGCCAAGCCAACGCACGACCATATCATCCGTTTCACTCCCCCGTTGGTCATTGACCGAGATCAGATGATGGAGGCTATTGGCATTATTAAAGATACATTCGCTCAATTTTGATTGCCTATGAAGATAAATGTGATAGGAGTACCTCTCAATTTAGGGTGTGACCGCGAAGGTGTGGAGCGCGCTCCGAACCATCTGCGTGAACGGGGCCTGATGAGGATTATCCGTAAAAACGGACATCGGGCCTTCGATCTGGGTAATCTGTATGTCCCTTTGGTTTCGGAGGCGGATAAGTTTGCCAGAGGGCGGAGCTTGAAATATCTGGATGCGATTGTCGAAGTCAATAATAACCTGGCAGAGCTGGTCTACGACACGTTGCGCGGAGGGGCTTTCCCTTTGGTGATAGGCGGAGATCATTCGTTAGGGTTGGGCAGTGCGTCAGGGGTGGGAAAGAGCTTTGATGATTTCGGTATCATCTGGTTGGATGCGCATGGCGACATCAATACGAGCGAGACTTCTCCCAGCGGCAATATTCATGGGATGCCGCTTAGCGCCTTGATGGGGATGGGGAGCGAAGAATTAGTCAATATCTATGCGCCCGGCAATAAGGTGAACCCGCAGAATGTCTTCCTGGTCGGGACCCGGAGCCTGGATGAAGGGGAGCAGGCTTTGATCGAGCGTGAGCAGTTAAGCGTTTATACGATGGACATGATCCACCTGAAGGGTATCGGTTTTGTTGCCGAAGATATCAAACGGAAGCTAAAGGAACGGAAGATACGGAATGTCCATTTCAGCATAGACGTGGACAGTATCGATCCCCGCTTTGCACCCGGTACAGGGACACGCGTGTGCGAAGGGTTGATGCCGGACGAGTTCAAGGATTTCGTCGAACATATACTATCCACCAATCTGATCAAGTCGATGGATCTGGTCGAGCTGAATCCCGAACTGGATGTGAACGATCAGACAACCAATCTGTGCTTGGACATAATCGATTATATAACAGCCCGTTTGTAAGCGGATTCTATTGTAGAGAATGGGACTTGGGGTTCCTCGTAGAAGAAACTGTCTTGAAACTCCAAGAGCCGTTCCTGAAGCGGTAAGCATATCCGAAACCGTTTCTTTAGAACGGATAACCGATTGCCAGATGGACGCCCATGCCGTCTTTGAAGTCCGGAATATTGTAATAGCCTTTCTTCCCCGTATCGTACGGTACGTGCAAGCCGATTCCCCAATCCAGGCGGATAACGAGGAAGGTCAGGTCGTAGCGTAGTCCGATACCGGTTCCTAAAGCCAGGTCTTTCAGGAAACGGCCCCATTTCAACTGTCCGCCGGGGCGGCTTTTGTCGTAGCGTAGCAGCCAAACATTACCGGCATCGAGGAAAGTCGCTCCGTGCAGATCGCCCAAAATCGGGAAACGGTATTCCAGATTGGCTTCAAATTTGATGTCACCGGTCTGATCCAAATAGCCGTATTTTGAGTCGGTTGGGCGATAACTGCCCGGTCCGATGCTTCGGATCGTGAAAGCCCGGATACTGTTGGCACCGCCTATATAAAATTGTTCGCTGTAAGGTGTCGTGATCGAATTGCCGTAGCTATATGCGACTCCGGCCATCAGGCGTCCGACCAGGTGTTGCTTCTTTCCGAGATAATAGTTGTATCGTATTTCGCTCGTCAGTTTGGCAAACTGGGCGAACTTATTCCCAAACAACTTCTTTTCTCTTTTGTTAAAGTCCTTCCCGGCAATCGCATAAGCCGCGTCGAGGATAAGACCTGCCTGTGTGAAGGAAGACTGCCACCAGAGATGGTGCTTTTTGGTGGTGATGGGAGAATCGTCATATGTATAGGTATACCCCATGGAAGGAATGAACTGGTCTTCGAGGCTTCGCCCTAACGCTTTGTTGACACCTACGATAGAGTCGAATTCATGTGTTCTGTGCTGCAACAACGAGTAGGTCAGCTTGAACGGCGTCACCGAATGGTGGCTGGTCGCTGATGGCTGGAACTCATACGAGGCACTTCCACCGAATGCCAGCATCTTGAAAAATTTGGCACGGTTCAACTGATCCGCATAGATACGGAAAGAGGTACTGGAAGGGTATTTCGTATCATGCTTTATCAAACTGGGGAAAAGTACCTGCGGGAAAGTCAGCGTACCGCTGATACCGAACTCCCAGCTGTTGATCGCCGAGCTGCTGCCCGAAACCCGTTTGCCGGTCTGCCATTCGTAAGAACCGCGCATACTGACGCCGAATGTCTCCCCTCCTCCGAATATATTCCGTTTGGTAACGCTGAAAATGGCGCCCGGTCCTGTCTGGTCATTGCTCTTGGTAGTCACGTTCAGTTCCAGTTCGCCATCCAGAGGAAGGTCGTAAACGGTGTTGATCTGCAAGTTCAACGTATCGCAACGGCGGGCGGTATCTTTGGGGATATATTGCATTTCCGAATAACGGAAAATGCCGAGAC
>OKRX01001996.1_pt1 | contig 14129 bp, 10 predicted proteins | sample 1601241 | NCBI WGS metagenome assembly OKRX01 (sample SAMEA3541500, study PRJEB24748) | human gut metagenome | biome: human gut; feature: human-associated habitat; material: faeces | place: China | collected 2012
ATGTATTGACGGAGAGGAATAGGACAATAATGAAAAAAGATCTTGTAAGTGTATTGATGGTTAATTATAATCATGCGGACACAATTGAAAAATCGATAAGAAGTGTGTTGGAGCAAACATATTCGAAACTTCAATTGATTATTGTCGATGATGGATCGACTGATAATTCAGTTGAAATTATAAACAGTATAGACGATTCGAGAATTGAGTTGTATGAAGAAAAAGAAAATAAGCAAATATGTGCAGTGACTAATATTGGAATGAAAAAAGTGCGCGGAGAATATTTTGCACGAATTGATAGTGATGATTTATGGGAAAAAAACAAGTTAGAGATTCAAGTGGAATATTTAAAAGAACATCCAGAACATAAAATTTGTTTTACACATGTTTCAATTATAGATGAAAATGATCAAGTAGTTGATTCGGATTTGGAAAAATTATATGCAGTGGATTATGAAAGGCAAGAGGAATGGTTAGAAACGTTTTTCTTCCTTGGAAATTGTTTGCCAATGACATCAGTGCTTATGACAACAAAGATTATGGTAGAAATAGGCGATTTTAATATTGCTTATAGACAATTGCATGATTTTGATTATTGGATTAGAATTGCAAAAAGATATCCTATGGCTGTAATACCTGAGAAATTAGTTCGAATTAGAAGATATGAGAGCGAGACAAATAATAGTAATATTTCGGAAAAAAATATGACTAGAACATATAATGAATATGTGGATATCAGAAAACATTTTTTTGATGAAATGTCGGATGTAGTGTTTAAAAAAACATTTGGAAAATATTTAAAAAATAGTAATGCTGAATCAAGAGAAGAATTGGAATGTGAAAAAGCATTTTTATTGTGCAGTCCTGTAGGACAGGGAAGAACTATATCAAATGTTGGTATAGAATATTTGATAAACTTACTTCAAGATAAAATAACGGCAGATATTTTGGAAAGTAAATATGAATTAAATATAAAAAAGTTCTATGAATTAACAGGAGAACATCTTTATAATGATTGGAAAGTACAAGAAACAATTCAAAACATAAAGAAAAAGGAAGAAGTATTTGAAAATGAAATACGAAGAAATGAACAGCAAAAACTTATGTTAAAAAAAGACATAGCAGATAGAGATAATAAAATAAAAGAGTTGGAAGCGATCATAGAAGATTATGAAAATTCAACTTCATGGAAGCTGACAAAACCGCTAAGAAAAATTGGAACAATTGTAAAGAAGTAGGAAGGAAAGTAAGTTGAAAAAACCAGGCTACTACTCATCCGGCGAATTTGCCCGCATGGCCCACGTGACCTTGCGGACAATTCGCTATTATGACAAACAGAATATATTAAAACCATCTTACGTCACAGAAGCGGGCGCAAGATTCTACACAGACGAAGACTTCGCCAGACTGCAGCAGATATTACTTTTGAAATATCTGGGATTTTCGCTGGACGACATCCGGGATATGACGATCGATGATGCAGACTATCACTTCATGCTCAACTCTCTTAACATTCAGTTAAAATTAGTCCGTGACCGCATCGAACAGATGCAGCTGGTGGAGCAGGCAATTCAGGATACGTCGGATCTGATTAAGAAAGAACATTCCATTGATTGGAGTCAGATGTTGAATCTGATCCATCTGACCGGTATGGAGAAAAGTATGAAGAACCAGTATCAGGATGCGTCAAACATTTCCGCAAGAATTAACCTACACAGTCTGTATTCGCAAAATACGAAAGGATGGTTTCCATGGATTTTCGAACAACTGGAATTAAAGCCGGGAATGAAGGTTCTGGAGCTGGGATGTGGAGATGGTACACTCTGGAACGTGGACAGGGATAAGATTCCGGAACAGACGGAGATCGTAGTATCAGATATATCGGATGGAATGTTAAGAGATGCAAGGCGTACGATCGGTGCAGACGACAGCAGGTTCAGATTCCGTGTATTTGATGCGGGAAGAATCCCATATGATAAGGATGCATTTGATCTTGTAATTGCCAATCATGTGTTGTTTTATTGCGAAGATATCCCGAAAGTTTGTAAAGAAGTAAAACGTGTATTGAAGCCGGGAGGAAGATTTGTCTGCAGTACATATGGCAATGATCATATGAGAGAAGTGAGTGAACTGGTACAGAAGTTCGATGACCGGATCGTACTGGCAGCAAAGAATCTGTACGAGCGTTTTGGAAAAGAGAACGGAGAAGAGATTCTTAAGAAGGATTTTGAAAAGATAGAGTGGAGGCGGTATGAGGATTCGCTTATCGTGCCGGAACCGGAGCCATTGATTTCTTATATCTTGTCGTGCCATGGGAATCAGGGACAGTATATTCTGGATCATTACAAGGAGTTCCAGTCTTATGTGCGTAAGAAGACGGAAGGCGGGTTCCACATTACGAAAGATGCCGGGATTTTTGTTGGATATAATGGTTGAGAATAATAGAAATATCGTGCATAATAAAAGTAAGTATAAAAAAGTGTAGAGTGTTGGTGAAGATCGGCAGGTGGCAGAGTTGAAAAAGTTTTTTAATGTAAATGGGAGTTGTAATCCGCAAATACACTATATGATAGATTTATCGGAACGTCTATCAGAGATTAAAAAAATGGTAGATGCCGGAGAGTACTTTACAATTAACAGGGCAAGACAGTATGGAAAGACAACATTGCTGGCTGCTTTGGCAGAATATTTGAAAAGTGATTATAAGGTGATCAGTCTTGATTTTCAGACAATCAGTTATGGAGATTTTGAGAATGAAGAAAAATTTGTTGCTGCCTTCTCTAACGAGGTATTGATATCAGAATATGATATACCGGAGGATATACGAAGTGGTTTGTCGCGTATGGCGGATGGAAAAGAGAGGAATGTAACCTTATCAGTGCTGTTTCGTACGTTGTTGCAGTGGTGCAGAATTTCGGAAAAACCGCTGGTATTGATTATTGATGAAGTTGATACAGCTACAAATAATCAGGTGTTTGTTGATTTTTTGGCTCAACTGCGTGCATATTATCTGCGTAGGATGCAGATGCCTACATTTCGGTCAGTGATACTTGCAGGAGTATACGACGTGAGAAATGTAAAAAGTAAGATCAGGCCGGAAGAAAATCATAAGACGAACAGTCCGTGGAATATAGCGGCGAAATTTAAGATAGATATGAATTTTTCAGTAGATGATATATCGGGAATGCTGAATGAATATGAACAGGATTATCAGACAGGAATGGATGTAGTGGAGATTGCAGAAATGATTTATTCTTATACATCAGGATATCCGTATCTTGTGTCATGTTTATGTAAAATGATAGATGAAGATATCAAAGGTGAAAGCAAGACAGCATGGTGTAAACAGGATGTACTGACTGCTGTAAAAATGTTGTTGAATGATAAAAATCCATTATTTGAATCTTTAATCGGAAAATTGAATGAATATCCGGGAGTGAAAAATCTGATTTACAGATTGCTGTTCAGAGGTGAAAATATAGGTTATAATCCGGATGACAGTGGAATAGATATGGCTGAAATGTTTGGATTTATAAAAGTTCGAAATGGAAATGTCTATATTGCAAACCGTATATTTGAAACACGTCTCTATAATATGTTTCTTATGTCAACAGATGAACAGGAGAAGGATGTCTATAGAGAAGGTGCGAGATTAAAAAATCAGTTTATACATGATGGTGCGTTGGATATGCGGCGTATTCTTGAAAAGTTTGTAGAATATTTTGACGACATTTACGGTGATAGAGATGAAAAATTTCTGGAAGCGGATGGCCGGAGATATTTTATGCTTTTTTTGAAACCGATCATTAATGGAACAGGGAATTATTATATTGAGGCAAGAACAAGGAATGATGAACAGACGGATATGATCATTGATTATTTGGGACAGCAGTATATCATTGAGATGAAGATATGGCATGGGAATGCCTACAATGAAAGAGGAGAAAAGCAACTTTCGGATTATCTGGAGTATTATCATGTGGATAAGGGATATATGCTGAGCTTTAATTTTAATAAGAATAAGAAGATTGGTGTAAAAGAAGTGGTGTTAGGAGAGAAGCTGTTGATTGAAGCAGTTGTTTGATTACGGAAAATTAAAGTTATGATCAGCGACAAGTCGTAATTCTTAAGAACTTCTTAAATATTACAGGAAAGTTACAAAAAAATAAAAAAAGTACTTGAAGGTGACCTAAGGTCACCTCTTATAATCTAATTAACACGGAACATGGAGACTAGAATAGAAAGTAAAGAACTTGATAACCTATTTATACAAAACGAGGAGGTTCCTGAAATGAAAGGAATTATTTTAGCAGGTGGTTCAGGCACACGTCTGTATCCATTAACAATGGTAACATCAAAGCAGTTACTGCCAATCTATGACAAGCCGATGATCTATTATCCAATGTCAGTGCTGATGAACGCAGGCATTCGTGATATCCTGATCATCTCAACACCACAGGATACACCAAGATTCCAAGAACTGTTAGGAGACGGACATCAGTTTGGTGTGAATCTGTCATATGCAGTACAGCCAAGCCCGGACGGACTTGCTCAGGCATTTATCATCGGAGAAGAATTCATCGGTGATGATACAGTAGCAATGGTTCTCGGAGATAACATTTTTGCAGGTCATGGACTGAATAAACGTCTGAAAGCTGCTGTTGAGAATGCAGAGACCGGAAAGGGAGCTACTGTATTTGGATATTATGTAGATGATCCGGAACGTTTCGGTATCGTAGAATTTGATCACGAGGGAAAAGCTATTTCCATCGAAGAAAAACCGGCACAGCCAAAGAGCAACTACTGTGTAACAGGATTGTATTTCTATGACAACAATGTTGTGAAGTATGCAAAAGAGTTAAAGCCAAGTGCACGTGGAGAACTGGAGATCACAGATCTGAACCGTGTATATCTTGAAAAAGGTGATTTGAATGTAGAACTTCTCGGACAGGGATTCACATGGCTGGATACAGGTACACACGAAAGCCTTGTAGATGCAACCAACTTCGTGAAGACGGTTGAGACACATCAGCACCGTAAGATCGCATGCCTGGAAGAGATCGCATACCTGAATGGATGGATCAGCAAGGACGAGGTAATGGAAGTATATGAAGTTCTGAAGAAGAACCAGTATGGACAGTACTTAAAAGACGTCCTGGATGGAAAATATAAAGAAAATCTGTACTAAAATCTATATTAAGAAATGATACAAAAAGGAGAAATCAAAAAATGACAATTATCGTAACCGGAGGAGCCGGATTTATCGGAAGTAACTTTGTATTTCACATGTTAAACAAATACCCAGACTATCGTATCGTTTGTCTGGACTGCCTGACATATGCAGGTAACTTATCTACACTTGCACCAGTGATGGACAATCCGAATTTCCGTTTTGTAAAAGAGAGCATCACAGACCGTGAGGCTGTTTATAAATTATTCGAGGAAGAGCATCCGGATATGGTTGTAAACTTTGCAGCAGAAAGCCATGTAGACCGTTCTATCGAGAATCCGGAAGTATTCCTGGATACAAATATCAAAGGTACAGCAGTACTTATGGATGCCTGCAGAAAATATGGTATCAAACGTTACCATCAGGTATCTACTGATGAAGTATACGGCGATCTGCCGCTTGACAGACCAGACCTGTTCTTTACAGAGGAGACACCAATCCACACAAGCAGCCCATACAGTTCATCAAAAGCAGGCGCAGACCTTCTTGTTCTTGCATACCACAGAACATACGGACTGCCTGTAACAATCAGCAGATGCTCTAACAACTACGGGCCATATCACTTCCCAGAGAAGCTGATTCCGCTTATGATTGCAAATGCACTGAATGATAAGCCGCTTCCTGTATATGGAAAAGGTGAAAATGTGCGTGACTGGTTATATGTAGAAGATCACTGCAGAGCCATCGACCTGATCATCCATAACGGACGTGTCGGAGAAGTTTACAATGTTGGTGGACACAACGAGATGAAGAACATCGACATCGTTAAGATGATCTGTAAAGAGCTTGGAAAACCGGAAAGCCTAATCACATATGTGGCAGACCGTAAAGGACACGATATGCGTTATGCAATCGACCCGACAAAGATTCACAATGAGCTTGGATGGCTGCCGGAGACAAAATTTGCAGATGGTATCAAAAAGACAATCCAATGGTATCTGGATAACAAGGAATGGTGGGAGACAATCATTTCCGGAGAGTATCAGAATTACTATGAGAAAATGTATGCAAACCGGGAGGGCATGAAATAATGAAAGTACTCGTAACTGGAGTGGCAGGTCAGCTCGGACATGATGTGATGAATGAACTGGCAAAGCGTGGCTACGAAGGAATCGGTTCCGATATCGCAGAAAGCTATAATGGAATCCAGGACGGTACACCGGTTGTATCTATGCCATATGTGCAGATGGACATTACAGATAAAGCATCTGTAGAGAAAGTACTTACAGAAGCAAATGCGGACGTAGTGATACATTGTGCAGCATGGACGGCAGTTGACCTTGCAGAAGATGAGGATAAGAAAGATAAGGTTCATGCAGTAAACGCAGAAGGAACTCAGAATATTGCAGCCGTATGTAAGAAGCTGGACAGTAAGATGGTTTATATCAGTACAGATTATGTGTTCAATGGTCAGGGCGAAGAGCCGTGGCAGCCGGATTGCAAAGATTATCAGCCGTTAAATGTTTACGGACAGTCAAAACTGGACGGAGAACTGGCAGTGTCTGAGACACTGGACAAATATTTTATCGTGAGAATTGCGTGGGTATTTGGAAAGAATGGTAACAACTTTATCAAGACCATGTTGAAAGTTGGAAAAAATCATGATAAACTTCGTGTAGTGAATGATCAGATCGGTACACCGACTTACACGTTTGATCTGGCAAGACTGCTTGTAGACATGATCGAGACAGATAAGTATGGTTATTATCATGCGACAAACGAAGGCGGATACATCAGCTGGTATGATTTTACAAAAGAAATCTTCCGTCAGGCTGTAGAACAGGGACATTTAGAATACGGAGAAGACAGAATTACAGTTGATCCGGTTACAACTGCAGAGTACGGAGTGTCCAAAGCCGCAAGACCATTTAACAGCAGACTGGATAAGAAAAAACTGGTGGAGAATGGTTTCACACCACTTCCAACCTGGCAGGATGCACTTGGACGTTATCTGAAAGAGTTGAATATAGGTGAACTCTAAAACTTTCGTGAAGATACGTGTAGACTCAGATAAGAGACTTTATAAGACGAATAAAAAGAGTGAAAATGAAATGGACGGGTGCACATAATATATGTGTGCCCGTATGCATCATAATCACACAAAAGGAGATATGTAAGATGGGACAGATTAAAGTAGAAAAAAATGCAGGTGGAATAAAGGGACTTTGTGTCATTGAGCCAACGGTTCATGGTGATGCAAGAGGATACTTCATGGAGACATACAATCAGAAGGATATGGAAGAGGCAGGACTTACGATGCAGTTCGTACAGGATAATCAGTCTTGTTCTACAAAAGGTGTTCTTCGCGGATTACATTTCCAGAAAGAATTCCCACAGGGAAAACTTGTACGTGTTGTAAAAGGTTCAGTATTTGACGTAGCTGTTGATCTTAGAAGTGACAGTGAGACTTACGGAAAATGGTTTGGTGTAGAGCTGACAGAAGAGAACAAGAAACAGTTCTATATTCCGGAAGGATTTGCCCATGGATTCCTTGTATTAAGTGAGATTGCAGAGTTCTGCTACAAGTGTACAGACTTCTATCATCCGGGAGATGAGGGTGGTCTTGCATGGAACGACCCTGAGATTGGTGTAGAATGGCCACAGCTTGTAGGAGAATACAAAGGAAATGCTTCCGCAGAAGGATATCATCTGGAAGATGGAACAGCATTGAACTTAAGTGATAAAGATCAGCTATGGGTAGGACTGAAAGATACATTTCATTTTTAGAGAACAAAGGACGGGCAAATTGCCCGTCCGATTTATTTTTTTAAAAGTTTTCTCGAAAACCAGTCTTTGATGTAAGCAAAAGTATGTCTGAACAGATCGATTTCGATTATAAAGTAATTACCAAGATGTTTGAATTGAAACTTTACTTTTTTTTGATTTTTGGCGGTTTTTAAGCCTTCGGTAAAACCTTCTTTATATTCTTTCCCAAAACCAATTTTGCAGAAGAATAGATATTTTATAAAATAACCAATTGCCAGAGGAATGAAATTTATTATTAATTGTAGAATTGGCATATTTTTGTAGTTCAAGTAAAGATTGTTACGTGCTGCAAGCTTGACTTTGAAAGCATTATATTTGGAGCCACTTGTACCACTTCCGACATGGTAGACAAGAGCAGTAGGACAATACATATTATAATAGCCGTAAATGCGTGCGCGATAACCAATGTCGATGTCTTCTAAATAAGCAAAGTGATTCTCGTCAAAATAGCCAATTTCGTCAAAAACACTGCAACGATAAATAGCAGCTCCGGCACAGGCTGTGAAGATTTCATCATATTTTTTGTAATTGGAGACTGGACGACCGCAGCCACGGCAGACTCCCCAGCCTAATAATGTATACAAATCACCTGCACTGTCAATGAGTTCAGGGTGGTACATTTGAATCATTTTACTGCTAACGGAGAAAATCTTTGGAGATTTTTCTATAGCCTTGACCATCTCTTCAACATAGCGAGTGTCTACTGTAGTATCATTATTCAATAAAATTACATAAGGTGTTCTGGAATGTTGAATACCTATATTAACGGCTTTACTGAATCCATAGTTTTTCTGGAGTTTAATAAGTTCTATGTCTGGATAGTTTTCTTCCATATATTCAATACTGCCATCAGAAGAAGCGTTGTCGACAACGAGAATGTGAAAATTTTTGTAAGTTTGTTTGGATAAAGAACTTAAACATGGTTCCATGAAGTGTTTTCCGTTATAATTGGGAATAACTATTGTTACTTTCATTATATGTCCTCAATTCTGATAAATAATTTTTACTTATTATAACAGAGATTTGCATATTTAACAAATGTTGCGGAATTATTAATAAAATGTTAAGAAAATGCAGTGGGTGTAGGGTTGTCGATTAAGATGAGATATAGTATAATTTGGAGGATAATAAAGCTATATCTAGTAAGAATGGGTGAAAAAATTGATAAAAGATAATCAGAAATTATTAAATAGATTGCATGTAGCATTAGATGCATTAATTATAGTATTTTCATATGGAGTATCATGGCTGATACGATTTAAAAGTGGTTTTTTTGAATTATCATCATGGTATTTATCACTGGAACAATATATGAAATTATTGATTTATATTGTTCCGTTATATTTGATTTTGTACTATGCGTTTCATTTATACACATCTAAAAGAGTTCAGGGAAGGAGGCTGGAAGCCTGGCATATTGTTCAGGCGAATTCGGTCGGATTAATGATTCTGATATTATTCCTATATTTGGGGAAAATGATGGATTATTCCCGTAAAATGTTTTTTGTTTTTTATTGTGTTAATATTTTCTTGGAAATCGTTGTACGTAATTTTATTCGCATGGTTTTAAGAAAGTATAGAAAGCAAGGATATAATCAAAAACATGTGTTATTAGTAGGATATAGTCAGGCGGCAGAAGGATACTTGGATCGTGTGATGACACATCCTGAGTGGGGATATATTGTGAATGGAATTCTTGCAGATAATGTGCCAGATAATACAGTATATCGAGGTGTTAGAGTTTTGGGAGGCACTGAAGAATTAGCTCACATTTTGCCGGAAAATAAAATGGATGAAATTGTAATTACATTAGGGTTGTCAGAATATCATAAATTGGCACATATTGTAAACATGTGTGAAAAGTCAGGTGTTCATACAAAATTTGTTCCTGACTATAATAATGTTATACCAACAAAGCCATATACAGAAGATATTCTGGGAATGCCAGTGATTAATATCCGGCATGTGCCACTTAATAGTAATATGTTAAATGCATTTGTGAAACGGTCAGTCGATATTTTTGGCGCTGTAGTGGCAATTATTTTATTTTCACCAGTTATGTTAGTGACTTCGTTTATTATAAAGACAACATCACCAGGACCATTGATTTTTAAACAAGAGAGAATAGGAAGACATAATAGACCATTTTATATGTATAAGTTCCGCTCTATGGTTGTACAAGATGAGAAGGATGAGAAAAAAGGCTGGACGACCAAGAACGATCCGCGTGTAACTCCAATCGGAAAGTTTATACGTAAGACAAGTATTGATGAGCTGCCACAGCTATTTAATATTTTAAAAGGGGATATGTCTCTTGTGGGACCAAGGCCGGAACGACCACAGTTCGTAGAGAAATTCAAAGAAGAGATACCAAGATATATGATAAAGCATCAGGTACGCCCGGGTTTAACCGGTTGGGCGCAGGTGAATGGATACAGGGGAGATACGTCTATTCGCAAGAGAATTGAATATGATCTTTATTATATTGAAAATTGGACATTGGGATTTGATTTTAAAATTATTTTCCTGACATTCTTTAAAGGTTTTATCAACAAGAATGCATACTAGAAAAGGGGAGTGTAAGATGGCACAGAAACGGATGAATAAACGACAACAGAGGTTGGAACGGCAACGTAGAATAAAGAAAAAACGTCGTAAGAGACTGGCTATTATATTGATTGAAATTGTAATACTTGCAGGACTTGGAGTTGTGGCGTATGGAATGTTTGTAATGGACAAAATGGACACTACAACATTAAATAAAGATAAATTGGAAGTGTATAAGGATACTGGAGATTATACGAATATAGCATTGTTTGGTTTGGATTCCAGAGAAGGTGAACTGGATGGAGGAGTACAGAGCGATTGCATTATGGTTGCAAGCATTAACAATAAGACGAATGAAATAAAGCTTGTTTCAGTATATCGAGATACATTAATGAAAGTGACATCGGAAAAATATGGAAAAGCTAATTCGGCATATAATAGTGGTGGACCGACAGATGCAATTGCACTTTTGAACCGGAATCTGGATTTGGATATTGAAAAATATATTAGTGTGAATTTTAATGCACTGGCAGATGTGGTAGATGCATTGGGTGGCATTGAAATAGATATGACAGAGGAAGAGGTATATTGGACGAATGGGTACTGCACAGAGACTTCAAAAGTAGTTGGAAGAGAGACAACTGAATTGAGTGGCGCAGGTGTTCATAAATTAGATGGCGTTCAGGCAGTGTCCTATGCCCGGATTCGTTATACAGAAGGTATGGATTTTAAACGTACACAAAGACAGCGAATCGTATTGGAAAAAATTGCTGAAAAAGCACAAAAAGCAAATGTAATTACTTTGAATAATATTGTAAATAAAGTAATGCCTCAGATTTCGACTAATTTATCGACTGCAAACATGCTGGGACTCGCTGCTCATGCAGCGGATTACAAATTAGGACAGATGTCAGGATTTCCGTTTGAAGTGACAACCTGTGAAAAGGTAAAGAATCATAAAGGTTCTTATGTGACTGCAGTAGGACTTGAAAAAAATGTAAGTGAATTGCATGAATTTCTTTTTGGAGAAGAGGATTATGAGCCATCTTCTACGGTAAAAGATATCAGCAACGAGGTGATTTATATGACAGGCGTGGATCCGGAAACTTATAAGACAACGACAGATTATACTTATAAAAGTGGTGGAGATGATTCTGAGAATTAAATAAAGGGGTTAAAGAAATTGAAAGTAGATGTGATAATTCCGACATATAAGCCGGGAAAAGAATTTGAAGAGTTAATATGCAGGCTTCAAAAGCAGACATATCCCATACACAGGATTATTATTATCAATACACAAACAGGAGTCTTTCCGACAGAATTAGAATCAGAACCATATCAGATAGAGGTCACGCATATCAGACCGGAAGATTTTGATCATGGTGGAACAAGAAACATGGGAGCAAGTATTTCACAAGCTGATATTGTTTTGTATATGACTCAAGACGCGGTTCCGGAAGATGAACATTTAATTGAAACATTTGCAAATGTATTTGAAAAACATCCGGAGATTGGAATTGCATATGGAAGGCAGCTGCCAAGGGAAGACTGTAACGTAATTGAACGATATACGAGACGATTTAATTATCCAGAAAAAAGCAGAATCAAATCAAAAGTTGATTTACCACAGCTTGGAATCAAAACATTTTTTTGCTCAGATGTATGTGCAGCTTATCGAAGAAATTATCTTTTGAGTGCAGGAGGATTTGAAGATCCAACTATATTTAATGAAGATATGATCTTTGCTGGGAAGAGGATATTAGCTGGAGATAAGGTGGCATATGTGGCAGAAGCGAAAGTGATACATTCGCATAATTATACGGGAAGCCAGCAGTTTCATCGTAATTTTGATCTTGCAGTGTCACAGGCACAGCATCCGGAAGTATTTGAAGGAGTTCCGTCAGAAGGAGAAGGAATCCGTATGGTAAAAGCGACTGCAAAATACCTGATCCGGAGTGGACAGCCTTTGAAAATATGGAATCTGGTATATCAGTCAGGATGTAAATATATAGGATATTTCTTAGGAAAGAGATACGAAAAGTTACCAAAATGGGTCGTATTAAAATGTACGTCAAGTATAAAATACTGGAAAAAATCTTAAGAAACACAATTTCTGTTGAAATTTGTAGAAAAATAGGATATTATTAATCTGTTTAATTCTGTTCAAAGAAAGGAAGTTTCGATGGCAAAGCAAAGAAGAAGTAATAGGAAAGTACATAGAGGTAGAAGAAAAAAAAGAGGGTTTTCTACTTGGTCACTGGGGAAAAAAGTAGGTGTGATTTTTGTTAGTATGCTGCTTGTAATTGTGATTGGTGGTGGAGCAGCAGCTGCGGCATATGTGACCAGCAAGATGGATAAGATGGAAGTCAAGCAGCTGGATGCTAATAAATTGGAAATTAATCAAGAAGTAGAACATAAAACAGGATACTTGAATGTAGCATTATTTGGAGTGGATTCAAGAGAGTTGTCACTTGGAAAAGGAACTCGTAGTGATACAATTATTGTTGCTAGTTTGAATCAGGAAACAGGAGAGATTAAATTATGTTCTGTTTATAGAGATTCCTTATTACAACAATCAGACGGAAGTTACAATAAAGCAAATGCTGCATATTCATTCGGTGGAGTAGAAGGTGCTGTGGCGCTTTTGAACAAAAATCTGGATATGAATATTGAACATTACGTGACTGTGAATTTTAATGCGCTTAGTGATGTGGTTGATGCATTAGGTGGATTAGATATTGAAATGACACATACAGAAGCAGAATTAACAAATGGATATTTTGAAGAAGTTGCAAAGGTTACTGGACGTGAATTTGAAATGGTAGATGGTTATGAAGGATTGATTCATGTGAATGGTGGGCAGGCAACAGCTTTTTGTCGTATTCGCTATACACAAGGTGATGATTTTAAAAGAACAGAACGTCAAAGACTTGTTATTGAAAAAATTGTTGAAAAATTACAGTCTGCTAATTTAGCTACAATAAATAAAATTATTGATGATGTATTTGATGAAGTTGGAACAAACTTTACTTTGCCGGAAATATTATCTTATGCGAAAGATTTTAAAAGTTATAAATTAGGAGAGACAACAGGATTTCCATATAATGTTTCAACAGGAACTTTGAGTGGAATTGGAAGTACAGTTATTCCGACTAGTTTAACTAGCGATGTACAACAATTACATCAGTTCTTCTTTGGAGATGACGGATATGCGCCGTCTGAAACTGTGCAAAATATTGAAGCAGGAATAAAAAAGAAAGCAGCAGATGTTGGAAAAGGCTCCACAAAGGATGAGGATAACTATTATGATGACGATTCCAGTGGCAGTTCTTCTAAAAACTCTAAAAAGAGTTCCAGCGGAAGTAGTAATTCAGGAACTTCAAGTGGCGGCTCCGGTAGCGGAAGTTCAGGCAGCGGTTCCGGTGGCAGTAAATCAGACAGCGGATCAGGCGGCGGCTCAGGCAGCAGCAGTTCAGGCAGCGGTTCCGGTGGTGGAAGTGAATCTGGAGGAAGCGGTTCTGGTGGCAGCAGTTCCGGTGGCGGAAGTGAATCTGGCGGAAGCAGCTCTGGTGGCGGGGAATCTTCC
>OKRX01002004.1_pt1 | contig 14096 bp, 11 predicted proteins | sample 1601241 | NCBI WGS metagenome assembly OKRX01 (sample SAMEA3541500, study PRJEB24748) | human gut metagenome | biome: human gut; feature: human-associated habitat; material: faeces | place: China | collected 2012
AATTACATCTGTCAATTCATCGGTGTCCTCTGAAATTGTGTATGCGAATTTTGAAATATCAGTATGTCTACTGTTCACTACAACTAGCTTATCGGTGTCAACACCTGCCTTGGCTAAAGCGTAGAGATTATCATCTTTTGTACCAACTCCACACGTGTTTCTAAAATACACAACAACTTCAATCTCGTCATTGAGTACATGAAGTATTTCAACATCCTTTCCTCCCGGAAGAATAGTCTCGAAGGAATTTCCCTTCAAATCTGAAGCCTTTAGAGTTCCTTTGACTACTGTCCTAAACTCCACAATTTCTCCAGCTGAATTGCTGACAAAACTAAGAGAGTTAAGATTTGTTGTGATTTGTACCATGTCTTCGAGAACACTATCGCCTGCGGAGATTACATCACAGTGATTTCCGACTCTAATGGCTACTGGTCTCAAAGAATCCAACGATGTTAAGGCTATCTGTCTTACTGCATTTGCAATAATATTAGCGCAACCTTTTCTTACCTTTTTACGCATAATTTCCTCCATGAAATTCTATTAAATGGTCTATAGTTACTCCCTTTGCTAAATAGGACAAAATTTCCGTTGCTAAAATCCAACTATTTATCTTATTACGAATATCTTCCATATTGAGAACGTAATCAAGTATGAAGGCGTACTCGCTATTGGAGATTATTTCGAATAGTTCTAAGTCTGTTTTGGCATTTAGCAAACTTTTCAGAAAGTGTTCTACTTGGCTAAAGTCACTGCACTCCTCAATATTACCGAGCATAAACCTTAGGTCATTCTGGCCGGAGTCTTCGTCTGAATTGATAGTGATGTACACATTCATGTCCGCTGGGTTTTTGATTAAGAAGTTAGCAATGTCTTTATAAAAGTAATGCATCACTTTGAGCGCTTCGTCCTCTAAGAAGATCTCACCTTTTAAAAATTTATAGGCATTGAGATATGCAAAGATATTACGATTAAAAAAATCAGTCACGACATTATTGTGTAACTGACTCTTTACGTATTCTATGAAATTGATTTTGAGATTGTTAGCTTGTGTTACTTTAAATCTTTCTCGATAAACAGGATTATCTCCTTTTGCAGAGATTACGATTAACTGGTTCATCTTTTCGAACTTTATTAATCTCATTTCTTCCATATTTACACCTCCTTGTGTTTGGTTGTTGCTGGTAGTTCAATAGATCTTTTGGGATCTTTAGGATATGTGAGATTATGTTCCCTTCGTGAATAGGAACTGGGCTAAAGTGCTACACATCCTTCAAGAATAAATCTTCCTCTTCGAAGCTATCCATTTTATTAATACTACACTCTTGATTTCTGTCGACCTCAAAAGCTCCTGTTAATAAATCTCTTCCGGCACTTCTTAGCATATTAATGTCGTCCTGGGCTAAGGTGGATTTGCGATAGCGAAGACACTTTATGGATTCAAAGTCATTGAACAGGGACAACGTATAACACAATTCGTTAGCGTTGACCTCTTTTAGACTTGTTCCGGTAAGTGTAATACCTTCTGGGCACTTTGCTGGATAAACTAGATTAACTCGGTTAAGAACGTCAAGCCTTTCTTCTGTTGTGAAGAGTCCTGACAAAGCTGCGAAAATATTGACTAATTTACTATCTGTTATTGTGTTGTAGTCAAAACTGATTTTCTCCTCACGTAAGAAATCAATGTACTTATCGTAGATCTCTTCCCCTCTAAGACCACATTGCAGAGCTAAAGGTGGTATCTTATCTGAATTACAACCACAGAAAACTTTGTAGGCTGAGATTGTGTTGAAGTAAATTGTTTTACCTTTTTCAATCGCTTTCTCAAAATTAACCATGTAGACACTAGTTGTGTTAGAGCTAATACTTCTAAACATTACATTACGTTGTACATTGTGTAATAAATCATGGTCATTACCACAAATCTCAATCTCAAGATAATTATCTACATTTTGCTGCACTGCCCATGCAATAATATCATCGGCCTCGTAACCATCGTACTTGTAGCAGGCAACGTTAGATTTCTGTAGAAATTCGTATGCCATCTCTAGCTGTGACTGCACTCTTTTGTCATGCTTTCTTCCTGCTTTGTAACCATCGATCAAATCTTTCCTAAATGACCTGGAGTCGAAAGCCACGATAACGTGAGAGGTCTGGGCTAAAGCAGTAACAACATACCTAAAGAGATAATGTAATCCACCTACAGGATATCCATAATAACTTTTGTCCTTGTGGCGTTTTGAGTACATTCCTGTGTAGACGCAGGCGGACGCATCAATAATTATTAGTTTACTAAACATGTTTTACCTCCTGTTTTATTATTTTGGTAAAAGAAATGGTATGCGATTAAACATACCATTTCTGAATAGTGAGCTGTTCTTCTGCTGTGAACAGCCACGATCACTCTTGGAGCTTCCCATTGACGATTGAACAAGACTCTTTGCTATTCTGTGAGAATTTCTCCGATTGGTTTGATTGTACTTACCAAGTCTTCTATGTTATGAAAAACAGACCAGAAAGCTTGGATTTCCTCATCACTCTTTTTTATAAAGTTATTTGAGATAAAAGTCATATTTCCAATCGAAGCCTTGTACAGACTGATTGAAAATAGATTAATACCACAGATTCCTAACTTGTTCAGAGAGTCAATGAATTTCTCCCAGTCTGATCGTGTGTAGTTCAAATCGAAGAAATTGTTTAGACCAAGGATATCAAGACCGCTTACTACATCGTAGATGTTAGAGAGCAGGTTAAAGGTGTCTTCGACCAAATCTGTCGACTTAATAAAACCTGTAGCTAAAATGTCAAGAAAGAACTGTTGTTTTTCTTGGCTAAAGCAGTTTACCTTTTCTACGTAACGAACATCATCCAAGGAGAAATCTCCGGACTTGTACTGCTTTATTGGAATTACTTCTGTCTTCATTGAGTTCTTAAACTGTTGTAAGTCAGACTTCATCTCTTGTAGAAGACTTGTAAGGAAACTACTATTGTTTTTCGATTTGATGATATCGAACCTTTCTTGCGTTGCCCAGTATAGTGCTGTTGGTTTACGATTTACTATTTCTCTGAATGTGTTTCCGAAGATTTTATTCTGTACGACCTCTTTCACCTTTAAGTTGGACAGTAATTCCATAATGGTGCTTTTTGAGGAAATAAAGAACTCAACCACTCTTAGTTCATCTGGGCTAAAGCTGAGTGAACTTCCATCTACAATGAGATTCTCTGGAACCTTCTCTGTGAGCATGAAGGACTGGGCTAAAGCTACATAGTCCATTGTACCATTGTTAGAATCCTGTGTTCCTTCATTAGAACTCTGTAGGGCTTTGCTCACCTTTCTGTAAACCTTTGTCAGATTTGAAAGATAAAAATCATCGTCTTTGATTATCTCTTTCACTTTGTTAATTACAGTTAATCTATTATCAATACAAGCAGGGTCGTCAATTCCACTTACTGGTTTTAACTCCAAAGAGAAGTTAGTACCAGATTTGGAATGTTTCTTAAGTAAGTAAATAACACATCCTGTTGCTAAACTCATGTAGAAGTCTTGCTCATCAATTCCTTCTGCAAAGAGTTTTCCGTTAGCGTATCGGATGCTTTTATCAAAACTTTCAATTGTTGGGAAGTTATCGGGTGGAAAGTACTTTTTTGGTATTTTGTCGATAGCGTGTAACAAGTAGACCAATTCTGACTTTAAATCTGTAATGATCTCTCTATTACTACTTACGGCATTTAACATCGGAAGAATACTTTCTAGTCCATTTTGTTTGGTAGCGATTACAAGCATTGGACCTGTAATGCCCCAGAAACCACCTAATCGCATAGTGATTGATTTCCCCCTTCTTTTTATTTCTTGGCTAAATTGACAGCGTACAGTAAGTAACCATCTCTGTCACTTTTCTCTTCTGTGAGCTGCTGTACCTCAAAGGACTTAGCTAAATCCTTCTTGATTCTCTTTGTGATAGTATCTTTGCTGTCTACCTTATTTTCCTTTTTCTTTTTATCCTTAGTCTTGTCCTTATTGTTGTCTTTAGCCTTTACTACGTCCTTTGTTGTATTCTTTACGTAGACTTCTGCCTTCATTACCCCATCTTCGTAGTAAACGGTCTTGATATCGTTTCCGTAAGAGGACTTGGCTAAAGTGGAATACATTTCAGCGTATGTATTGGCTGTGCTAAGATTATTTGTAAATCCTTGGTAGTCTGACAAGGTTGTATTGGCTGCGTCGATTTGATCTAAGATCTCTTCGTTCTGAGTACTAAGTGTACCTATCTGCTGGGTGTATGAGGTTACTGCACGAGAGCTGTAGACCGTAGCACTTAGCATACCAACTGAGAGAACAATACCGAGAACATTAGTCACTTTGAGGGCTTTTCCGGCAGGCTTTTTCTCCTTCTTCTCCTTTTTGGATTTCTTTTTCCTCTTCTTCGCCTCTTTGAGATCTTCCTGGGCTAAATCGTCCTCCGGGGAGATATTCTGGGCTAAAGCTCTTGATTCGTCCTCTGATTCCTCTGGAGAAGTGTCCTTTGCTAAATCATCACTGTCATTGAGAAGCTCACCCTGTGAAGTACTTGGAGTGCTTACACCTTCATACTTATCCTCATCGTTCTCGTAATCGTCTTCACTACGTATTGGATTTGCATTGACCAATGTTAACTTGTCTGGACTTAATTCGAAGTAATGGGCTATCTTTAGTTCTGTGTAGGCAAAAGTGGAGAGTGTGGCTAAAACCATCACTAAATCCTTAATGCTATTAGCGTCCTCGTCTTCTACAGCTTTTTCTAGCTTTTCTTGAATCTTGTCTACGTTTTTAAAGTACTTAAGGTATTTTTCATCGTAGTACATCGTCATGTCAACGAAGTCATCAACTGCAAATTTCTTGTTGCAATTTATCAAGATCTTTTCGAGGTTCTGGTAACTATTGTAACTAATATCTCTAATCTTATCTTTGAATGTGATTACACTGTATGCATTACCAAGAGTGTCAATCATACAGCAATCATGTTTGTTGAGTGAGACGTAGTAACCGAACTTGTCTAAAACTCTTACATCATCAACACCGGCTGTGTTCAGTAAATTAACAATCTTATTAACATCAAACTTACTAACATAGCAACTATGTTTTGAGTCTTTGATGCTAAAGTTGAAGACTTTGTAGCTCTCTCCGAAGAATTGCTCACTGAGAATACCTTTTGTGACTACTACTGCAGCATCGACATTGTGTGCTGAGATTTTAGAGTAGAGCTGGTCTAAAATGGACTCAGTATAATCGTACTCTTTGTACAAAACAACACACCTATCGACTGCAATGCACATTTTTAATTCATTGTCTAACAGTAAGTATAGCTTTTTCAATCTTCTTCACCTCCTATGAATTTTACAGACAAGTCTATTGTTTTCTTAGCCTTGTCAATACTAAGTGAGGTGACATTTAATTTGAGTGCATTGATTCCATTGACTGCTTCATCGATGTTATCTGCACTAAGCTTGTAATCTAAAAGATTTACATCAGAGTTTAACTTGGCTAAATCTTTTGAGCCTTTGATGGTCTTGACTAAAACATTTCCTCCGTCACTGCTACTATTGTAGGCATCTACGGATTTTATTTTAACTCCTTTGATCTCTTTGATGGAGTTGCTCACTTCTTGGAGATCGTAAGGATTATTTTCTGCATTTCGGAGACCATTGATTTCTTCCTTCTCTGATTCGATCTGTTCTTTAACATTGTCTAATTCACTTTGATTTTCACTTGCGCTTTTTCTTAGTTCAATGCAGTCTGTCTTTAAATGGGCCACTGTTCTCATTTTTGGGAGACCAAAGAAAGCTGTGAAGCAAAAGGTGACTGCAAAGATTCCTATTCCTAATTTTCTCATAGTGCACTCACCTCCTCTACTGTGTTAGCTATTTTAATGTACTGAGCTAAAGATTCAATATGGTCATCCCTGCCATCTTTAATCTCACTTTGTGAAGTGATCTTGGCTAAAGTGATCTTGATTGAAGTTCTCACAGTATGTTCACCTCCACTCTATTGGTGTCCTTTGAGATTGAAGCGTATGAGGATTCTATCTCGTCTGGATCTATGTAATCCAATGGAACATCTTCGTCAGTGATTAATTCTTTTACATTCTGAATTACTTTACTGACAAGCCTTTCATTCAATGCGTTGCCTGGTCTCTTGTCTAAATCAAGTAACGGAGCTAATGTCTCTTTGTTGGGCAAACCACACAGCATTAATTCGTAAGAGCTGTCTACGTTCAAAGAGTACGTAAGCATCGTTCCTTTTAGCATACTTAACATTACATTATGTCTGTTGTTCTGCTTTTGCTCTTCTGTGGGGATGCGTGAGGTCTTTTCGCTATTGAAGTCCGGTTCATCAAAAACATCGACGTCTTTTCGTTTCTTACCTAATATCATTTTCACACTACCTCTTTTCTGTTTTGCGGGATGTTTGGGTTGTCTTGGGATGGCTTAGTTCGCTTTGAGATGCTTTGGACATCTGGGTGGGTTTTTGACTAAAGCATTACAGAATGTGGTCTAGTGTATTGTAGTCAAGCACACCACGTTTGATACCATCTATCATTGTGTCCTCAAGAGTATTTCCTTTTTCTCTAACAACCTCTTTGATTATCTCTTCCATCTGCCATGCGTACTCACACGCAAGCAAACGACTCTTTAATTTATCATCGAATCTAAGGAATTCTACGTATGGCTGGTTTGCTCCAGGAATACTTCCTACCTTCTTTTGCATTTCACTTGTACAGCGTTTACATCCCTTAGCGACCCACACGTTCTGCACACCTCTTTCTTCCAGAAAGTCTTTCTTGGCTAAATCAGTAATGCTAGATGTTGGTACCAGTTCTTTACAATGTGGGCACATTACATCGAACATCTTTTGGTTCATTACACCATTGATTTGACTAATTACATCCTTGTAGCTACTTCCATAGTACTCATTTAGTTTGTAAGGTAAATGCCAAATCCTGTCCATGTGAATTGTCGTGATGACATGAATGGACGAGTTGACTAAATCTTTGACAGCGAAGGCAACCTCTTTGCTTGGGATCTCATTTAGGAAAGCAACGTTAACGTCCTGCTTCTTTGCTAAACGTACACAGGCTAAAAGGTTATTCTCATCTGCGAGATAATCTACTTGGTTAAAGGGCATTAGAACCTCAATGGGTGATGAGTAATCAATCATCTTAATTGGGTACTTAACCATTTCATTGGCTAAAGCGAAAGCAGTTGTGTTCTTACCGGTACGGATAGCACCTGTGATTAAAGTAATACCGCTTCGCTTACGACTTAGCCACATTAGGAAGTCTTGGGCTTCTTTGCTAAAGCCAAGAGAATCAATAGTGTATGAGAAAGTTTTTCTCTCTTGGATTCTGATTACACACTGTAGACCGTCCTTAACTTTGTTGGCAGCGATTCGAAGTTCTACATTACCGTTTTCGAGAATGTCACTACTGTTTGCTGTGATTCCATCAGGCAATGAGAGATCTAAGCTGTTTGCGGAAGTTTTGGTCTCTACGAGATTTGAAATGATAGAACGATTCATTTCCCTGTCTAAAGTGAATAAATCTAAATCGTACAAATCACCATTAACTCTATATTGAATAGGATATTCTGCTTTCATGTTTCGATGAATAACTCCAAAATGAATATCTGTACCATTTAGCTTAATTACTTCCAATAGGATTCTCTTGAAGAGAATCATAGTGTCATACTTAGGCTTGTACCCGTATTCGGACAATTCTCTAAAGTTTACATCTGTGATGTTGATTACATCGATGTTTTTGAACTGTTTTAAATCTAATTCGAGATTTGTCTGGTCTAAAGTTTGAAAGACACTTTTGATTACTCTTACAGTTTTGTTATCTACATAATCAATCAAAATTCCGTAACGACCTTCTGTTGTTAAGAACTCTTCTTTACGATTGACGTTAGAGATGTTCTCCAGAACTAAGTCTGGGAATTTAAACTTCAATCGTTGTAAGATTTCGTTACGGGGCATGAATTTGTAGATTTCTAAATCTGTTATTATTTCTGTGTTATTAGCATAAATCTTGGATTCGAAAATCTTAATGACTTCATCTTGTAAATCAAAGTCCCTCACATTAATTAATGCATCAAGATTTTTAGATTGACCTCTTTTGGAATTGTTGAGGTCTCTTTTGGGTTCTGCGGAGTCTGCTGGATTTTTTGGATCTTCTGGGCTAAAGTGGTTAGCCTTATCGCTCTCCATTGACATTGCCTTGTCTAAAGTCATTCTTAACATCTCCTTCCTGTGTAGATTAAATCGTGTACAGCAAGAAGTTCTTTTCTGAGAATGAATAGAATACTCTTTGCTAAAATGTAATCGTTCGGCTCTAACTCTGGCAGATTGTTGTCAAGCTTGGCTAAAGTCTCACTGATTGAGTCCAATAGATTTTCATAAATCTCTAAGGACTGTAGGACTTTAATCAGTGGTTTGCCCTCCATGTTCCTTCCGGGATTGTTTTGCTGGGCTAAAGTGGCTTTAACATCTAAGGTGTTGTGTATGTATTTAATGCTTAGATGTACCTTTCTTAGATTAGCGTAAAGCTTATTGTACTCACTATAGTCCTGAAAGATCTCGTCGTCCTCAACAGTTCGTTTGAGATTATCCAACATGTGGAAAGGCTCAAAGACTTTTAAGAAGTATGGATTGATCGCTTGTACGTATTCGAGACGATTGAAATCATCAAGAAGTTTCACTAAGTCTGCCTTGGCTAAAGTTCCGTCTTCGACACTCTTTAGCTTACTTTCACTCTTTCTTCCGACTGTTACAGTTCTGTACGGATCGTAGTTGTACTTTAGGATAGAACCGAAAATACCTCTGTTGATCTCTAAGTCTGTAAACACTTCTACGTCTGGAAGGTATGAGAATTCTAGATTACCGTAGTCTTGGTTAAAGATTTCTTCCAAACCTTCGGTGTCCTGTAATGCGAACAAAAACTTCTTTGGTGTGTCATAACACTCTGACAGCATTCCGCATGTTTGTATGAAAACTTCTAGTGGTTCTGTGTTGTATGGTAGTCTTGTGTTAACGTAAGCAAAACCAAGAATGTCATCGATGTTAGTACACAACAATCCTTTTAATGCATTTGTAACATTACCGTAGCCTTGAAGCTTAAAATCGTAATGTAATGCTTCTTTGTACAGGGATTTGAGAAAGGTTGGACTAATGATATAAATTATTTTCAAAGTATCACCTCTTTCTGAGTATCTTAATTCGTACTTGACAGTAGCTTCGCTGTCTTGGCTAAAGATAGCAGTACTGCCATTAAGAAGGTTAGATTAAATATCTTAATTCGTTGTAGGAGACATGAGCTGTGCGTGGATGCGTTGGATTGCATGGTGGCACTGGGCTAAATATCTTAATTCGATACTGTCGTATCTTCCATTAAGGATACTGCTTTGCAGAGCTGAACTAACACCCTACATCTTAATAGCTATTGCCCTTAAAGTCTTATTACGTATTGGTTGTAATAAGATTGTATCCCCAACGCTTAGAGCAAAGGAGGATTGTATTGTACAACCATCCCAATTATACAGATAATAAAACTTTGTTTTACCACCTGTCATATTTGCCGAGAATACCTTTTTTAAATAGACCAATGGTATATCCTGACCAGCGAATTCGTTATACAACGCCATGTCTCTAATTAATTTAGTGTCTGCATTAACATAGCCATAATCGAAAATAATTGGCTTATTCTGCAGTTCTGCGATAGGAAAATCACTATCTAGTCTTTTGAAGTTGTGTAGGAAAGAATTGAATTCCAAATATGGTATTTTGATACCAAAGGCAGCTCCATGACCACCCGCACTACATAACTGCTTAAAAATCTGTAGATAGTTTCTTCCTGAAATGTCCCTGAAAGAACCTTTATAGTAGTTTCTCATTGGACAGTAAACAACAGCCGGTTTACCACATCGGTCTGATAACTTGTTTGCAATTAGACCGGTGTAATTGTAAAGTTTGTTCTCTTTGATTTTGAAGTATTCGCTTACGCTTTCAAGATTTGCTAAAATGAAGTTATCCATCTCTTCGTACTCAATCGTATCTGCTACGGCTAAAACCATATTACGATTAGAAGTGTAGATGCTATCGATAGCTTCTAGATAGCGTACTTTGTCTGCTGCTCTAATTTCGTCATCGAAGAAACACTCATTAATGTACTCGAACTTTTCTGTTCTAAAGATTGCATTAATCTTTGGTATCAATCTGAATTGAATGAAACGAGAATAAAAGCTTGAGTTGGCATGCATGAACATTTGTATCTTCGATGGTAGTTCTTCTTGGCTAAAGGTGTGAGCTAAGAAATAGATAGAACGATTGATAGGATTTCCCATGTTCATACTATCGGCGTACAACGAGACTAAAGCGTATGCAGAAAGAGAACTAATGTCTTTTTCAATGCTCTTTGCAAATGTGTCAAAGACACAAAAAGTCAGGGCGCCTGCTGAAAGCTCATAGACCTTTTTTCCTTCTAATTGATTCTCTATGGTTGTGTTTATGATAGCGACTGGGCTATGACTAACTTCGTCGGAAGAGGCTGGGCTAAAGCTGTTGGCACTTCCACTGCCCACATTTTCAAAATCACTGTATTTGTAGATTGTGTTGTGATGATCGAGAATTATAACTTTAATTCCATAGGACACTAAAGTCTCTAACTTATCTAATTCTGATGAACCAGTGTCGCAAATAATACAATAATCTGGCATTGCCTGAATACACTCTGTTACTGCTAAATCATCTAGCATGTGTGTTCGTTTCTTGTATTTATATATTCTTACTTTTGTACAACCAAGTAATTTTAGAGAATCGTGTGCGGATAACGCACAGAATAAACCATCTGGGTCGTAGTCACCATAAATAAAAACTGATCTGTTATTTTTAACAATATCAAGTAGAAAAGCATTGACCTTCGCTGTGTTGTAGAAAGTCAATGCTTTGTATGGTACTGGTCGCAGAAGGCTGTAATTTTCCATTTCATAAATCACATTGTAAAAATTACTCATTCTGTTTCCTTTTCTTATTCTGTTTGGAGGAAATGAGAAAGACGGAGAACCTTGGCTAAAGTACTCCTATGCTCCGTAGTTACTAAACAGTCTAGAGATGTAGGAGTCTTTACTCTTGAAGTCCTTCTTGTCTTTATTTAATTCTTCCAAATGCATCTTAGGTAAATCGTTCGCCTGCACACTTGTTTGTTTAGTGATTTCTTGCATTGCATTTCCTAATTGCACAGTGGTAACGTCTTTAATTTCCTCTTTAATTTCTTCTTTGTATTCGATGTTTGTTTTTGCTTTATTAATGTCATCTGTGGCGTGTTCTGATGTGAGATTATCTAAAACACCTTCCATTCGGAAGTTACCATCTTTGTCTAAGTAGAAGGTTACTTCATCGTCGTCATCGTCATCATCAAAGCTTAGTAATCCTGTGTCGTTGGATGTGCTGACGTCGCTTCGCTCCTCTACTGTTGAGGACTGAGCTAAATCCTCATTGATGTTAACCACATTGTCCTTTACTGCTTCGCTATTTTCTTTGCTAAAGAGATCCATTCCCATTAGTGGTGAGCTTACTTCCACTACTTTCCCTGTTGACTCCTTTGAAGAGGTCTGGGCTAAAGCACTTACGTGATCTGAAGATAACCTGGATTCACCTCTAGCGTGGCTGCCATCTAGGATCTCACTTTGTGAATCTTCACTCTGTGAAGAGGACTGTGCTGTACCATTACTTCTATCATACTCTTCCAGACCTTCCCTTACATCTTTTATGAAAATGCTAGGATTGTCCTCATTGTAGTAGATGGTTAGATTATTTCTAGCACGTGTTATTGCTACATAGAACAAACGTCTCTCTGCTTCCTTGAGTGTAAGTTCAGTGTCTTCTGGGTACTCTTTACTCTCAATTAAAGGATAGTTAGGGAATAATTCATCGTCCATATTAACAATGATTACATTATCAAACTCTAATCCTTTTAGACCATGTAGAGTTGACACAGCTAAACCTGTTTGCATTTCTGAGTATCTTGATAGCAACTCTTTCCTCTTTATTATCTCTTCGGAAAACTCTGGATATGTGAGGTCTGAGTTAAAGAGTTCATAAATGAAAATTTCAAACAAATCATCGATTGGATTGTCATTCAATTTCTTTTTAAACTTCCAGAAGTACATATCAATGTATGAGAATAATTTTCTAAAATAACTCTTCATAGGTGCTGTTTCGATGTTATCTGAAATATTAGTCAAATCCTGCATAACAGTTCCGAAGTTATTGTAGGAATAGAATTTACCGTAATCTATCTTAGAGAATACATTTCTAACGTACTTAGGTCCGAAAGAAAAAGTCTTTGGGTTGTAGTCTAACAACTTGTAGTTCTCTGCCTTCTTGATTGGTAAAACTTTGTACAGATTCAGCAAACATAAACTATCTCCCGGCATTAGCAACAAATCAAGAACATTAAACAAATGTTTGTATAGTTCGTGGCTAAATGGAGTATAACCACTAATGACATAGAATGGTACACCTGAGTTAGCCAAGTAATCTATGAAGATGGCAGAGGTGTCTTTCTCTCTGTATGTTATTACTGTACTTCCTAGCTCTTGTTGTTTCATCTTCTTGACTTTACTGAGAAGGTTAAAGTAAGCACCTTGCTGCTGGGTGTACTTGATTAACTCAACATTACCACCTGGCTTAACGCCTTTGATTTCTTTGCTAAAGCGTAATGAGTTCTTACTAATTACGCTTTTGGCTACATCTAGAATCTTTTCTCTACAGCGTCGGTTACGTGTGAGAAGAAAGGTTTCTGCATCGCTAAAGCGTTCTTTAAAGTAGAGCGTGTCGTAAATGTCTGCTCCTCTGAAACTGTAAATATTTTGATCTTCATCTCCAATACAAAGTAATGGGATATCGTCTCCGGAAATTAATCTGAGTATCTTCCACATGATTGGTGTAAAGTCTTGTACTTCATCTGCTACAATATAATCATAATAACTACGGATCTCATTTAGGATATCTTTGTTAGTGCTGATTAAATTGTAGAAGCTTAACAGCATGTCAGTGAAGTCGTAGAGCCTTCGGCTTTGTTTGAGAGAGTTGAAGAGTTTGAATACCAATTCTACAAATGGGACAGATTTGCCAACGTCGAGAAACTTGTCAGTTTGAGTTAACTGGGCTAAATCCATCATTGTCTCTCTTTGGTAATTGTAAAGCTGTATGAAGTTATCTACATCGTTTACTAACATTGAATCTTCATTAAACTTTTTGCAAGCTACACTGATTGCTGTTGTCATCATGCTTTCAATCCCAGACTCTTTTGCTAGGTTAAAGTTGATAAGACCCATCTGCATAGCATACGTATTTCCCCATAAATTACAGAAAGCGTGCATTGTTAATGCATTAATGTTTGTATCTATGTTTGTGGCAGCGCTCGTAGCTAAATTAATCTTAGTAGCAAATGTTCTCTGTTTTTCCAACATATCTCTACGATTATGTTTATTGTATACTAAGCAAAGAATATTTCGACCATCAATATTACGTTTTGGGTCTATGATGGATTTTCTCCATAACTTCTCTAAAACTATCTTAACTTGAGAGAAAGTAGTTTTTCCGCCACCTGCAGTAGCTAAGCATAACTGTGCATGGTTTTCTGACAGCAAACACAGAAGTGCATCGTTACTTAACGTGAATCCTAGTATCTCGTAGACCATTTTAATAATTTGTAATCTCGCCTTTTTATTAGGCAATCCGGGTTTATCTTCTACCAGAGCTAAAACCTCTTCTTCACTCAGTGAGTCAATGTTGTCTGGTGTTAGTGGAATGAATTTGTGTTGTGTAACCTGTTTGTCATTTCCTTGGGTTAAATCACTTGAATCATCTAAAGTCATATCCTTCAAATTGGTTTGGATACTACCATCTTTATGCATAGCTACCCTCCTTAATTTTAATTAGGTTTGGCATAAGTCGTATTACGGTTGAATCGTAAGGATGCGGTCCACCAAAGAAAGTAAGGTAGTCTTTATCCATCAATGCATCAATATCAAAGATATTAGTAAGAGTGTTATAATAACTACTA
>OKRX01002011.1_pt1 | contig 14059 bp, 9 predicted proteins | sample 1601241 | NCBI WGS metagenome assembly OKRX01 (sample SAMEA3541500, study PRJEB24748) | human gut metagenome | biome: human gut; feature: human-associated habitat; material: faeces | place: China | collected 2012
TGAAAAACAATTCAATTAAAGACAAAGCTAAGTTTTTAAAAGAAGAATATGGTACTGGCGGACACTCTGCTTCTATATCAGGAGCATTTCATTCAGATGAATGGCATGATGCAAGAGGATTTCTTTTGAAAAAAGGGAATATACAGAAAAACCTGACATGGAAAGAGGCAGAAAAACGTATCCGCACGTTGATAGAAAATAAAGAATATCCTTATTCACAGCAGCAGGAAAATATAGAAACAGAGAATAAACAGACAAAAAATAAAGAAAGGGAGAGAGAAAATGTGCCGAATTTCGGTACACAAGAATCAAAGCCAGATGAATTATTATTCCAGATAGATTTTTCAGAGCATGATGTTATAAGCCCTTATGATAGAGAAAAAGGTGATTTTACTGTTCGGAAAATGTCTTTTGCTGTAGCAAATAAACTATTTACAGTATTAGATAAACAAGAGATGGAGAAGCAGGAGAATGAAGAAGAAGGATATTCTTATTATAAGACAGCATTTTCTATCTATGCGGTCATAGATAGTGAAGAATATTCTTTCAAGGGCAGATATGACATAGGTTCAGAAGGGAAATCCCTTTTAGAACATATCCGGGAATATTATGATTACTGTTTATCTTCCGACTGTATGTATAGACAATACTGGGAACAGGATGGAGTGCTGGATGAAAAGATAGAACAGATTACAAAGTATAGTGAAAACTTTTTGCCATATCTTGAAGAACATACAGACTTAACACCTGCAGAACAGAAACAGCTTGATGGATTAATGCAGAAAGAGGAACCGCAGGCTTTACAGGATAAAAAATATGAGATTGCTGATACTGGAAGAATAGATTTCCCATTCCACGCACAGGAATTGACAAGAGAGAATGATGATTTTGTTCTCTCAGGACGTAGTAAGTTCTGTAAAACTAGAAAAGAAGCTGATGATTGGATAGAAGAACAACAAAAAGAATCAAATCTCATTGAAGTAGCTATAGAAAGCAGTGAGGATTATGAAGATTTAACGGTTTCTTTTGTCACAGCGATTGATACAGACGGAAACCGGCAGCCTGTTTACCGTTTGTTACGCAAGGGTAATAATGGATTGGAGACATATCTTTCAGAAATGATACTCTTTCATAGTGAAAATGAAGCAAGGACATATATCAAAAATCATGCAGATAAGATAAGAGAAATCCGATATGATGATATAATAGACTGGGCAGCAGAGATAAGAAAAGACAGCATTGCGGCGGCAGAACTGCAGGAAGAAATCTTAGATACGGACAATATAGCGATTACCCCTGTCTCTGAAAACATGGGGCAGAATTATCATATTTCAAAAGAAGAACTGGGAACAGGAACAATCCGTGAAAAATGCTGGAAGAATATCCTTGCGATCGAAACGGTAAAACAGTTAGAAAAGGAACAACGGCAGGCAACAAAAGAGGAACAGAACATACTATCAGATTACGTTGGATGGGGCGGGATCGCAGATGTCTTTGATGTGAAGAAACCACAGTGGCAGGAAGAACGGGAACGGATACAGACTGCCCTTACTCCAGAGGAATACCGTTCTGCAGAAGAATCCGTGTTAAATGCCCATTTTACACAGCCCGTTATTATTAAATCTATGTATCAAGTGCTGGAGAATATGGGATTTAACAAAGGAAGAATATTAGAGCCTTCCTGTGGGGTTGGAAATTTCTTTGGACTTGTTCCCCAAAGTATGAGTAACTCTACTTTATATGGTATTGAACTAGACACCATGAGTTCAAAGATAGCAGGTTATCTTTATCCAGAAGCAAATATTCAGAATACAGGATTTGAACGGACAAATTATCCAGATGGATATTTTGATGTTGCAATCGGTAATGTCCCATTTGGGGATTATCGGGTAAATGACCCTGCTTATAACAGTCATGGATTTTTGATCCATGACTATTTTATTGCAAAGACACTGGATAAGCTCCGTCCTGATGGTGTGGCTGTTTTCATCACAACAAAAGGCACAATGGACAAAGAAAGCAGTAAAGTCAGAGAATATCTTTTTAAAAGGGCAGACCTGCTGGGAGCAATCCGACTGCCAAATACTGCATTTAAAAACGCAGGGACAAAAGTAACTGCGGATATTCTATTCCTGCAGAAAAGGGAAAAAGAAAGAGAGAATCCAGAGTGGATTTCTATCGTGAATAATGAAGATGGCATCCGTGTAAACAGTTATTTTGCAGCACATCCAGAAATGGTATTAGGTACGATGCAGGAAGTAACAGGACCATATGGATTAGAAACAGCCTGCATAGAAAAAGAAGGAAGTTCTTTAGAAGAACAGTTACAGGCTGCTGTATCAAATATTACAGGATATATACCTGAAAGAACACAAGAAGAACGTGCCGAATTTCGGTACGAAATAGAGCAGATGGCAGATACTCTTGATGCTTCTAAAGAGAGGATATATAGTTATGTCCTATCTGATACTGGGGAGATCTACTATAAAAATGAAACCGGTCTGGAACAAAAAGAGGTATCCAACACAGCAAAAACACGTATCACCGGCATGACTGCTATCCGGGATTGTGTCCGGGAATTAATCCGTCTGCAGATGGAAGAAACGGAAGATGTAGAGGCAAAGATTTCTGCAGAACAGGTGAAGCTGGACAGGTTATATGATTCCTATACTGCAAAATGGGGACTGTTAAATAGTGTTGCGAATAGGAGAGCTTTTTCGGAAGATTCTTCTTATCCACTTCTATGTTCTTTAGAAAGATTAGACGAGGATGGAAATCTTGCTGGAAAAGCAGATATGTTCACGAAACGGACTATCCGCAGGAAAGAAGTTATTACCCATGTAGATACGGCAAATGAAGCACTTGCCGTATCAATGGAGGAATATGGAAAAGTTGATATTACTTTCATGTCAAATCTGTGTGGAAAATCTGCTGAAAAGATCACTGAAGAATTGACTGGGGTTATCTTTAAAAATCCAGATACGCAGGAATGGGAAACAGCAGATGAATATCTGTCAGGCAATGTACGTGAAAAACTGCGTATAGCAGAAAAAGCTGCAGAAAGTGAAGATATTTATAAAAATAATGCAGAAGCATTAGAGAACGTACAGCCTAAAAAATTAGATGCTTCAGAGATTGAGATACGATTAGGAACGATGTGGATTCCATTGGAAGTGTATGATCAGTTCATGAGGGAAACTTTCCAGCCATCGCAGTATATCAAAAATATAATTAAGTTACGATATTCTGAATATACAGGGGAATGGAACATCGAAGGGAAAAATGTAGATGGCAGTATCCTCTCAACAAACACATATGGAACAAAACGGGCAACGGCATACCGTTTACTTGAAAGTTCTTTAAATCTGAAAAACATACAAATTTTTGATACATACACGGATGAGGAGGGAAAAGAACATAGGGAATTAAACAAAAAAGAAACTATATTAGCCAGCCAGAAGCAAGACATGATAAAAGAAAAATTCAAAGACTGGGTTTTCAAGGATAGAGAACGACGGAAAATGTTGGTTTCTCTGTATAATGAAAAATTTAATTCGATTCGCCCAAGACAATTTGACGGCAGTCATTTAGAATTTCCGGGCATGAATCCAGAAATCACATTGAAACCTCATCAGAAGAATGCTGTAGCACACCAATTATACGGAAATAATACTTTACTTGCACATTGCGTTGGGGCAGGAAAAACATTTGAGATGGCGGCTGCGGCAATGGAAGCAAAACGTATTGGACTTGCTCATAAATCACTGTTTGTGGTACCAAACCATCTAACAGAACAATGGGGAGCAGAATTTCTCACGTTATATCCGGCTGCAAATATCCTTGTCGCAACAAAGAAAGATTTTCAGCCTGCAAATCGAAAACGATTCTGTGCGAGGATTGCGACTGGTGATTACGATGCCGTCATTATTGGGCATTCTCAATTTGAAAAAATACCTCTTTCTGCGGAAAGACAACGTGCTGTATTAGAAAGCCAGATTGATGAGATTGAAAAAGCAATCGCTCTTGCAAAAGAAGCACAAGGAGAAAACTACACTGTTAAACAGATGGTGAAAAGCAGAAAGAATTTAGAGGTAAGACTGGAAAAACTGAACGAGAAGAAAAAAGATGATGTAGTTACTTTTGAAGAACTGGGTGTTGACAGGTTGTTTGTAGACGAATCGCATGGTTTTAAGAACTTGTTTTTGTATACAAAAATGAGAAATGTTGCCGGAGTGGCACAAAGTGAGTCACAAAAAGCAATGGATATGTATAATAAGTGCCGGTATATGGATGAGATTACTGGCGGTAAAGGTATCACATTTGCAACAGGTACCCCTGTGAGCAATAGTATGACAGAATTATACACTATCCAGAGATACCTGCAGTATGACCGTCTGCAAGAAATGAATCTTGGAATGTTTGATAGCTGGGCATCCATCTTTGGAGAAACTGTGACAGCGATGGAATTATCTCCAGAAGGGAATGGATACCGTATGAAGACCCGTTTTGCAAACTTTTTTAATTTACCAGAATTAATGTCTGTTTTCCAAGAAGTAGCTGATATACAGACATCGGATATGCTGCAGTTACCTGTGCCAGAAGCAGAGTATGAAAATGTCGTACTACCTGCCAGCGAAGAACAAAAAGAAATACTACAGTCTATCTCAGAAAGGGCAGACAGGGTAAGGAACAGGGAAGTAGACCCGTCAGAAGATAATATGCTTAAAATCACAACAGATGGACGTAAGCTTGCACTAGATCAGCGTCTCATTAATGATATGCTGCCAGATACAGCAAACAATAAAGTTTCTGCATGTGCAGAAAGATGTTTTAAGGTTTGGCAGGAAACAAAAGAACAGAAATCCGCACAGCTTGTCTTTTGCGATACTTCTACACCCAAAAAAGATGGTTCTTTTAATGTGTATGATGCATTAGAGCAAAAATTAATAGAAAAAGGTGTCCCGGAGGAGGAGATTGCATTTATCCATGATGCCAATACAGATAGGCAGAAGGCAGTACTGTTCTCCAAAGTCCGTTCGGGACAGATACGTTTTCTATTTGGCTCCACATCAAAAATGGGTGCTGGTACAAATGTACAGGACAGACTGATAGCTTTGCACCATTTAGATGTTCCGTGGAGACCTGCGGACATCGAACAGCAGGAAGGTCGTATCTTACGTCAGGGTAATAAAAATAAAAAAGTCAAAATATTCCGTTATATTGTGGAAAATACTTTTGATGCATATATGTGGCAGATTTTAGAAAACAAACAGAAATTCATCAGCCAGATCATGACCTCCAAATCGCCAGTACGTTCTTGTCAGGATGTAGATGCGGTGGCATTATCTTATGCAGAAACGAAGGCACTTGCAACGGGAAATCCAAAGATAAAAGAAAAGATGGAACTGGATGTGCAGGTAACAAAATTAAAGATGTTGAAAGCAAATTATGAAAGTAATCTGTTCCGGCTTCAGGATGCGATTGCAGTAGAATATCCTCAACGGATTGCAAAATATGAGGAACTGACTGCGGCATATGAAGCAGATATAGCTCATTTAGATACTGTGTTAAGCAGACCATTTTCAATAGAAATACAGGATATTAACTATAACGATGAAAAAGCTGCTGGCGAAGCACTTGTGCAGGCGTGTACAAATATGAAAAAGGAACATACAGATGCAGCAAATATCGGAACCTTTAAGGGTTTTAAAATGAAGGCTTCCTATTCACTTTTTGATAATAGTTTTTATGTAAAACTGACAAGGGAATCATCTGTATCCGTTGAGATAAAAAAAGACCCTGTAAAAAATATAGAACGTATCCTTACAGCATTAAAAAAAATGCCAGGGCAAAAAGCTGTTGCGGAGGAACGGTTAGAAGATGCCAGACAACAGTTTGCCCAGGCAAAAGAAGAAGTACAAAAGCCTTTTGATAAGGAAGATGAATTGAAATATGTACAGAACCGTTTAACAAAAATAAATGCTGAATTGGATATGGAACCAAAAACAGAACCGAAATTGGTAAAGAAGGAGGAACTAAAAAAATGCCTGTAAGATTAATGAAGATGGGAGAGTGTATTCAGAGATTAAGAGAAGAAAAGGGATATAGTATTGAAGAATTGGCTGGACTTACATTGTCATCACTGGAAGAATTGAGAAAGATTGAAAATGGAACACAACAGCCAGACAAAATGACGCTCACTCTTTTAAGTAATGCCTTAAACGTATATCCTGACAGCCTGCAAAACGGAGAGATCCATTATCGTGATTCGCAATCAAATTTAATAAATCTTATGAAAGAGACTTTAGAATATCTGCAAGGAACAGAAAAAGATAATAAAGAGATTGCGGAACATATCGAAAAACTGCAAAAAGAATACGATATAGAGATGAAAGAAGAAAAACAGGAAAAAGAAAAGACGGAACAGGTAGAAAAAGAAGAACAGATTTTTCCGAAAAAAGTGCCGGAAGAATCTGCACCGAAATTATAAAGTGTGCCGAATTTCGGTACAGATAGGATAGGAGATGGATAAGATGGAAGATAAAAGCCATGAAGTTGTGATGGCAATATCCAATGCAGCGAGGTATATGGACCCGTTTTTTAAATTGACAGCAATGGGAACAGTATTGTTACTTCAATATTTCGCCCGTATGGTGAAAGAACGAAAACTCAAAGTGACAGAATTTACAGATTTTCAGAAATTCCTTAAAGCAACCGACGGAAAATATGACATTATGAATGTCCCGGAGATTCCAGAAGGGCAGTTAACAGAAGAATTAGATACGTTAGGCATTCACTACATGATAATGCCTGACCTTGAGAAGAACGATGGGATGATTCAGGTTGCTGTTTATCAGCCAGACAGAGATAATTTTGGAGCATGGTATCAACGTCATATCATGAGCCGGATGACAGGTGGAGAAAAAGAATTACAGGAATTAAAAAATCTTACGTCAGGTAAAACAACAATAGTCTCTTTTCCTTTAGAAGATGAGGAAGAAACTATTCAAGAAGATTTTACTTCAATGGGAATTAACTATTCCCAGCTTCCTGATTTACATGTTGGAGATGGCGAAATACAGATTGTTGTAGCGAATGCGGATTTACCCAAAGTTGAATCATGGTATAAATTATATCGGAATGATTTATTAAATGAAGGAGTAACAGATATACCCGACATGAAAAAGATGTCAATGGACAACTATATGCAGACAGGACAGCAGACAGAAGCAGAATATATTGATACAGCAGCGCCAGAATTAAAAGCTGCTAATGCAAAGTATGAAGGGAAAGAAAAAGGAGAGATAGAGCATCAGATAGAAACGGTCGAGCGTAATGCGATGAGACAGGAATCTTCAACCACATATCTTCGCTATATCCGTGATCCAGAATATATTCCGATTAGCATTGATAGAAGAACATTGGTTGAAAATTCAAACGTGATAAATAAAGATGGATTAGAGAGATATAACCAGTTTTCCTGCAGGATACCGGGTACATATGGTAAAAATGAAAAACAGCTTGTCATTCCTGATGAGCAGGTATTCAGAAAAACAAATGGTTCTTATATTGCTTTTTTGAGAAAAGATGAAGCACCGTTTGTATTTGATGTGGTAACAAAACAAGTTGACCATGAAATAAGAAAACTGACAGGAGAGGAATTTGTAAAACAATACTTTGATGAAGTAGATAAAACAGCCGAAAATAAAGTGACTTCATTACAGAAATATAAAGCAAAAAGCAAGGATTTAAGTGACTTGAAAGTAAAGATGCCAACCCCTCCAATCAAATCAAAATAATGTGCCGAATTTCGGCACGAAAAGCAGGCAGAAGATAGTACTTTTGCCTGCTTTTTTATGAAAGGGGAATGATTATGACACAAAAAAGAAAACCGCCATGGGGGATGTTTTTAATTGGCTTAGTTTTAATACTCATTGCTGCATACTATATAGCTGGTTTATTTTCACTGGATGGTGTGACAATGCAGAATTATCAGGATTAATTAACTTATATATTGATGCACCCATTTCGAAACTGGTTAAATAATAAGACATCCGCAGTTATGGGAATTGCGCTAGTCGCATGGGCAATGTTCATCTGTTATTACCTTACTTATTACCGTGATTTCCATCCAGACCAGGAGCATGGAGTTGCGGAATGGGCAGATGTAGCAAAGACAGCAAAAAAACTTTATGGCAAAGGGGAAGAACCGATTACACGTCTGAGTAAAAATATCACAGTAAATGCAAAGGCTTTACCTAATATGCATATCCTCATTCTAGGCGGTCCTGGAGATGGAAAAACGACTTCCCTTTTGATTCCCAATATTTTACTTGCTAATATGACAAACATTATCTTAGATGTCAAAGGTGACCTGCTAAAAAACTACGGAGGATATTTGAAAGAAAAAAAGAATGTGACAGTAAAAAGTCTTAATTTCAAAGATATGTTACAATCTGACCGATATAACCCTTTTGTATATATAGATAATTATACGGATATGGTAGAACTTATCACGAATATACAGACCTCTGTAAAACCGCCAGATGCTCAAAAAGGTGACCCATTCTGGGATGATGGCGTTGGTCTGTATCTGCAATCTCTCTTCGAGTACGAATGGTTACAGGCAAGGGAAGAAAACAGGGTAGCTTCAATGCCGGGAATCTTGGAATTAGTAAATAGAGAAACACAAAAAATAGATGAAGATGGGACAACACAGCTACAACAGGATATGTACGAACTGGAACAAAGATATGGCAAAGATTATCCTCCAGTCCGGGATTATCGTAAGTTAAAAGAAGGAGCATCCGAAACAGTCCGTTCCATTGTCATCATGGTAAACGCACAGTTACGTCTTTTTGAAATCCCAGAAATTAAGCGAATCTTTGAAGGAACAGACGATATAGATATTCCATCGCTTGGCTTAGGTGTAGATGGAAATCCAGAAAAAAAGACAGCGCTATTCCTTGTTATGCCATCAGGAGATTCTTCTTATAATCTTTTCATTAATATGTTCTATACACAGTTATTTACAGTATTAAAGAGAATAGCAGATAATCGAAGAAACGGACAATTACCGATTCATGTGCGATTGTGGGCAGATGAATATTATGCTGGACCAAAACCGTTAAATTGTGAAACTCTGCTAGGAGAGATACGAAGCAGGAATATGTCTATCATACCAATCCTTCAGGATATAGCACAGATAAAAACTTTATATCCTAATGATAAATGGGAAATTTTCACAGGAAACTGTGCAACAACTGTATTCTTAGGTTCTGGAGCCACAGCTCATACAACACATCAATGGGTATCGGATATGCTAGAAGACATGACGATTGACAGCCGTTCCGAGAATCTGGGACACTCACAAGGTGGTGGTAATCTGCAAATGAACAAGGCAGGCATGAAATTGATGACTCCGGGACAGATTAGCCGATTGCCGAAAGATGATTGTATCCTGTTTTTAAAAGGAGAACGTCCAATCTATGATAAGAAAAACTGGTCATTTACTACAGAAAGTTTCAAAGAAGCAGAAAGAATAGCTGGGGAAAATGGTTATAAAAATCCTGTATATGTGACCTATGATGAAAACAATAAAAAATACATCACAACCCGTTTCGAATCAAGACTAAATTATATCTCACAGGAAGATTATGAATTTTACGAAGAAAAAGCCAAGACGGATGATAACATACAGACGTTCCAGATAGATGAAGATGCTTTTCTTTATCTTAACTTCAATGAAACTCCACAGCCAAGCCTTCGGGAGTTAGAGAAGATGGTGAAAAAGATACAGGTTTCAGAAAGCAGTGAAGATGATGAAAATGAGGGGGACGAAAAGAAAGAAGATACTGTGCAGGATAGAGAAAAATGGGATTTATCTGGAGATATTATGGACTGTTTTCAGCGATATTCCAGTGAGCTGTCGCAGGAAGAACAGGAGGAAATCATAAAAGGTATCGAAGATGGCTTAACAGATCAGGAGATAAAGAGATATTTTGCCTTGTACGGAGCAGATAAAATGCAACAATACAGAAGGGTTCTCACGGCAAGAAAAAACAGAGGATAGCTATAAAACAATGTCATTAAGATAAGAGTCATTCGAGGTCTTGACACTCAAAAACGACTACAAATCTTAAAACTGGCATTAAGTTAAGGAATTATAAAATCAAAAGAAAATGTCTATCGAGGTATAAAAACTTCGGTAGGCATTTTTTATTTGCATTAGTCCTAAAAATACACATGCTTTTAGGACTGGATTTTCTCAGCCAGTCTGAATAAAGTTATTCTATTTGGAATTACATTATTCGTTTTGGAATACTGATATTCCTGCTACGAATATTCTTATGCTACACGGTATACGAACCAGACTGCCGATTTGGGTTTGAGATTACGCTTATCAGAGCGTCCTGCTCTTACAGGAGCCATGTATGCTAATATCTCCGCAAACATCGCATCTGGTGGTTTCTCGTTGTATAGCCTGTAATATTTCCGTACAATCAGACATGCCATTTTAAAATCAATCGCATGCGGATATTTGTGATTGGTCTGTGGTACGGATACACAAGCAATAGAACGACTTACCGCATTAAACATAATGAAGTGTGCGAATAATTCCATTTTGATGAAATCATCCTTCTTGGAATGAAAGTTGATGCCGCCTAACGCATATTTTAGCTCACGGAACGAAGTTTCTATATCCCATCGTTTATGATACATCTCTTTTATGCGTAGAATAGGGAACTCAAAACGGTTCAGATTCGTAAGCAACACTTCCCATTCTTCCCTACCAGTATCGAAGTTGTTGATACGAAACTTCACTACACGGCATTTAACATTTACAAACTGTTCAAAATCCCATCTCTGGTCTTTGGTATTCTTGGAACGCACAGATTTGTATTGCCTTTTGTAGTGATTTACAAGATGCAAGCTTGGTTCATCCGTATTATGATGTTGATTATAATAATGATTAGAGGTGGTCACTCTAAATGTCATCTCCATATCACACTCTTTGTCTGGGAGATTTGTAATCTCACGAATACCACCAAACTTCCCTGCTTTTGTACGGATAATGTAATAGCAATCTGACAGTCGGTTACAGGTTTCAATCATATTAAATCCGTCATAACCTCTATCCATAATTACAATGTATTTTCCGCAATCTAATCGTTTCAGCATATCAATGGCTGCATCACGCTCATTTACCGATGATTTTGGTTGTAATATACAATCCTGATAAATACGGTTTTCAATGTCATACAACAGATTTGCATGAACTTGGCAATATGGTTTCGTAGGTTCTCCGTTTTTTCGTGGTCGTCCGTTTGGAACATTCATCACAAATGCAGAATCTTTGTTGTATGGTGTTGTGAAATCAGAGCCATCTATGGCAAATACTCTCTACTTGTCATCTAATAACTTAGGCTTATGCATGGTTGTGTTGTATTCCTGTAAGATATGCTCAAAGATTTCAGGTTTTAATTTGTCTTTCGCCTGTTCATAGGCGGATGCAGTCATACGTTCATCCAGATTAGGGAACGCATCCAGTAATTCCGCATTCAGAGAATTTCCCTGCATGTTGAGAGTGACTTTAATGGTTGTCGTAGCATTTAGCTTACGGTTTCTGGTAAAGTCACTCGGATTTTTGGTATACAAACCAATATTAGCTACTGTCTGGTCGATAACAGCATCTAATTCATCTAATATGTATGGTTGTATATCAGAGGACATAAAACATCACCTGCCTTCTGAAACAACAGATAGTCTTACGTTTTATCGGTTATGCTTAGGAAAAATATCGACAAATCGACTCATTTATGAGCAATTTTGACGTACAGATGGTGCGAAACATCTTGACAGAGAGACTTCTCTGTATTAGAATAATCCTTGTAAAATACATAACGAATTGATACGTAAGTATCGTTGAGTTAATGGAGCGTCAGTAATCTTTGGTCGGAGCACTGACGCTCTTAGTCTATAGTTATACATAATTATTATACCGCTTTATAACGCATAAATCAACTAAATAACATATTATTCATCAGTCTGAAAAGACTGATTTTTTTATTGTTTTTAAGAGTTGAATAATATCGAATTATGCGTTATAATATGTTATATAAATGTCATTACTACAAGGAGAACCAATAGATTATGCTATATGATGAAAATGTTACGATAAAACAAATAGTCTATTTGTTAATAAGTTGCGGATTTCAAAAGTGTGAACTCTGGACACAAAAAGCATACATAAATGCAAATCATACAACAAAGCGATTTCGTTCACATAGAATAGCGTCCAAGAAAATGGATTTATTATATGAAGCAGGAATGGCTTATAAGGATGCACAGAAATTAGTTATAATGGAAGGAGAGCAGAAAGTTAATAAAACAAATCTCTCATTATTGGGGAAACCATTATGGATAGGCACTATAGAGGAATTGTCCAATAAGCAAAATCTATGGAATAAATCTGTGTGCGATTGTTGTATAAAAGGATTGTTCCGAAAGAAAATCCAAATAATCATAAAGGATGGTGATATGGATGCCTAGACCAAAGAAAGATGGGCGATATTTAAACTTATATCTCGACAGAACTCTACATGAGGAATTTGAGCAGTTCTGTGAAAGCCTTGGACAAACCAAAACGGTAGCTGCCGAGAGAGCTTTGCGAATGTATATGGATACTATGAAACAAAATCCAGAGCAGATAATGAGAGAAAGGAGATGCGATTGATGGGTGCTGATATTTGGATGTTTATAGAACACAAAAATCCTGCGACAAATAAGTGGAATCTAGTGAAAAACTCTAAATGGAGCCATAATATGGTTCCGATTGATAGAAATAATGGTCTATTCCATATTTTGTGTGGTTATAACAAGAACGATTTCAATGAACTTTCTGTGATTTGTGAATGCAAAGGTTTACCTTTAGATATAGATAAAGAAACTGCATTTTGGTTAGAAGATTTAGCTTTTACATCATACTTATCATTAGATGAAATACAAAATTTTGACTGGGATAAGGAAGTATACTATTTTGAGGAAGATTGCAAGCACTCCGAAATCGCTTGTGAATTTTATAATGAAACTATTCCTTATATGCTTTCAGTTGATACCAATTATCAAAACGTGCGTATTGTATTTGGATTAAGTTTATAAAGAAAGATTAGTTTTTGCAATATAAGGCTGTCGAATCTCCATTCTATGTGACTATCTTCAAATCTTTACATAGAAAAAGGAGAAATAACAATGCAACAAAAACAAAATAACAAAACTAGCCGAAAATACCTATTATCATTGCTGTATATGCTTAAAGATTTACTGTTTTTAATCTTAAAGAGTGGGATTATCGGAGCGTTAATTCTGAACATATTGATATATGCTGTTTTTAAAGAGCCTTTTGATGCTATAGGCTGTTTGGCGTATATTATATGTGGCGAAAGCATAGGTATCGTTATAGGTTACATCATCAAAGCTGTACGTGGACAGGACGAAGGAGATGCTTTTGCAAATGCAACAGGCGTCACAATGTACAATATGTACGCAGGAGTACATAACCTGCGTGTATTGTCTGGCAGTACGATTGGTTCGGGCATGTCAATTTTAGGATTGTTCCTCACAGTTGTTATATATGCCTTTATTGTGATATATTCACTGTTGTTGATACCCGTATCAATCGTTTATCTCATTATAATGTCCGTTATAGAAGCAATAACGCATGGAATACCAGAAACATTCGGATGCATACTGGATAAACTTATTATGGTTGTATCGGGCATCGGAAGTATCGCTTTGGTAATCCTTTTGATAGCGCAAATCGGATAAAAACAACCCTCCCTTTTCTCTTCTTCAGAGTTTTGGGAGGGTTATTGTTTGTTCAAATTTCTCTTAACTTAATGGCATTGAGCTATAAAAAGAGCAGAAAAGACTCCAACCTTTTATACGATTTTTTATGAAAGAAGAATTTTTGATTATAAATCATGCTATATCGGAAATATAGGAAGTACCACTATAATAAGGTTGGATGAAAATGGAGAACAGGTACTCTTTGTCTAGA
>OKRX01002016.1_pt1 | contig 14037 bp, 10 predicted proteins | sample 1601241 | NCBI WGS metagenome assembly OKRX01 (sample SAMEA3541500, study PRJEB24748) | human gut metagenome | biome: human gut; feature: human-associated habitat; material: faeces | place: China | collected 2012
CGGGCGGCTCTAACGCCCCCCGCCTCCTGCATCCCTACCTGTTGGGTGCGGCGGTGGTCGAGCGGATACCTCCCGCAACTGCCCAGCTTCCACAGTTATGCCAGGGTAGGCGGTTTCATTTCAGCGCAATGTCCACCAAATTTTGCACATAAAGGGCCTAAGGCCCGAGGCAAATGGTATCACAGATCTTGTCTTTGCCCGCCGGGAGGACACAGAAATCTCCCAGGAAGGCGTCCCCCGTAACCGGGGGTCTGGGGGGCAGATGACTGTGAGCGCCCGCTCCGCGAAGGCGCTCACCGGAATCACCCCCCAGTCACTCTTTGGTTCCTTTCTGGTGATACAGAAAGGAACCCGCCCCGCAGGGCGGAACCTTCACTTCTCTCCCCTGGCCTGCTTTAAAAACTCCGCATCCTTATCATCCAGAGCATGCAGCCCCGCAAAATCCTCCATGTGGTGGGTAAACTCATGGGCCACAGTGGCGAAGATCTCATCCTTCCAGGTCTCCTCGTCCTCGTCAGCAAGCAGAGCGGCAAAGGAGCCGTAGTAGAGTACGATATACCGCCCCAGCATATCATTGCAGTACTCCCCCATGATGTACATCTCCCCCGGGGGAAACTCCGGGTCGGGCAGGGCCTGCTCCTCCAGCTGAATGCCTCCGTCCAGCTCTTCAAAAAACGCGTCCGGGAACTGCTGGGCGATCTCTTCCAGCCAGTCCCCCATGGTCTCGTAGCTGGGCACCATAAGCCCTCGCCTCCTCTTCTTTCTTTTCCTCAGGATACCAAAAACCATGCCCCCATACAAGGGTCAGAAAACCTTCGAAAAAACTTAAGAATTATTCCATATCAATTTAATCTTTCTGCGGTATGGTATAGAAGACATCCCTTGGACAGAAAAGAGGTTTTCCCTATGCCATCCCGTTCCCGCGAGGCTGCCGCCTCCACAAAGAAAAAACGTCGCCGTTCCCCCCTGCCCTGGATTCTTCTGGTCCTGGTGGCAGTGGTGGGAGGCTATCGCCTCTATACCGGCTATTTTCCCTTCCAGCCCCGCCACTCCCTGGACGGACAGACTGTCAGCCGCGAGACTCTCTCCCAGCTGCGTGAACTGGCCAAAGAGGAGACCCAGGCCAAGTACATCCTGAAAAATCTGGACGACTACCCCGCCAATCTGCTCTCCCTGCTTGCCCGCAACAGTGAGACTCTGGACTTTGTGGCGGGCTACCCCCAGCACAAGCACGACACCCCCGCCGACACGGTGGGCGAGGTGACAAAGGGCGAATTCCCCCTGCTCATGCAGTGGGATATGCGCTGGGGCTACGCCAACTATGGCGATGGTCTGATGGCCCTCAACGGCTGCGGTCCCACCGCCCTGTCCATGGTGATCTGCGGCCTTACCGGGGACGACACCATCACCCCCTACACGGTCGCCCAGTACGCTGACAGCCAGGGACTGTATGTGGACGGCGTGGGCACCAGCTGGGATCTGATGCGCACGGGGGCCGAACACTTCGGTCTCACCGCCAAGGAGCTGCCCCTGGACGAGGGCGTGGTCACCCGCGCTCTGAAAAACGGCCAGCCCATCATTTGCAGTGTCGGCCCCGGCGACTTCACCACCAGCGGCCACTTTATCGTGTTGGTGGGGATGGAGGACGGCAAGATCCGGGTCAACGATCCCAACCGCCACTCCACCAGTTCTCAGCTGTGGGACTATGACACCTTGGCCGGACAAATCAACAATCTGTGGGCCTACTCCCTGGCCTGACCCTTCCCTGTCGGAGCAAAACGGGGTATAATAAAGATGAGAATCCGTGCCCTGATTTGGAACCCCTCCACCCTGTATTCCGTCTAAATCAGTAGAGAGGAAACACCGGAAAGGAGTGTACTGCCATGAAACGAACGGCATCCATCTTGCTGGCTTCCGCCCTGCTCTTATCTCTGGCAAGCTGCGGCCCCAAAGGGGAGTCCTCAGACCCAAAGGGCAGTCAGAGCTCGTCCCAGGGCCAGGCCGAGGCCGTCTTTACCACCCTGAAGGAGCCCACCTACCCCGAATTTCCCCAGTTTCCCCAGCAGCCCGAGGACGGCCCTGACGCTGACTGGGACGCCTATTATAACGCCTACGACGAGTATTACAGCGCGGTGATGGAGCTGCGCAGCGGCGGCATCCCCGAGGGCACCCGCTTTGCCCTGAGCGACTTTGCCGCCAAGACCACTCCCCTGGCTCTGGCAGGCCAGGAGGGGAAAAACGCCGCTTACTCCCCTGCCTCCCTGTGGGCGGCTCTGGCCATGCTGGTACCCTGCGCCCAGGGGAACAGCCAGGCCCAGCTGCTCTCCGCCCTGGGGGTGGCCGGTCAGCGGGAGCTCACCGACCAGGTGGGTCGCCTGTGGAAGGGCCTGTACACCAACGACGGGGTGAGCAGCCTGATTTTGTCCAACTCCGTGTGGCTCAATGATGCTCAGGAGGGAGACTACGTCCAGTCCACCCTGGACAGCCTGGGCCGGGACTACTTTGCCGGGGTATACACTACCCCCATGGGCACTGCCGGAGCCAATCAGGCCATTACGGACTGGATTTCCAAGGAGACAGGCGGTCTCATTGGCGGGGATGGGCCGGTGGTGCAGACCGCGCCGGACACCCTACTTCTGCTGGCCTCCTCCCTTTACTACAAGGCAGCCTGGCTGGAGCCCTTTGATGCCTCCCAGACCCAGGCGGGAGACTTTACCACCGCCGCAGGGAATACCGTCTCCGCAGACTTTATGCACGCTTCCAAAGCGGGTAGTTTTCTGAAACGGGATGGCTACCAGGCTGCTGCTCTGGAGACCCAGCTGGGCGAGATGTTTTTCGTCCTGCCAGAGGAAGGTACGGCTCCCGAGACGCTGCTCAATGACCCCAACTTCCTGTCCAGCCTCAGCTCCGGAGCCGCCGATGTACAGTACGGCACGGTGGAGTGGTCGGTACCCAAGTTTGACCTGTCCGCCGACCTGGACCTGATGAACACCCTGAAATCCCTGGGCATCACCGACCTGCTGGATGGCGACAAAGCGGATCTCAGCGGTCTCACCTCTCTGGACGCCTATCTGAACCAGGCCCAGCAGATGACCCGGGTGAGTGTGAACGAAGAAGGCGTGGAGGCCGCCGCCGTTACCATATTGGGCTTGGGGGCGGGCGCGCCGCCTGATGAAACCTGCATCATGGAGCTGAATCGCCCCTTCCTGTTTGTACTGCGCAGCCAGGGTGTGACCCTGTTTGTGGGCGTGGTGAATGAGGTATAAATTCTTTTTCTAATAGAAACCGCCCCCGTAGGATCGTTCCTGCGGGGGCGGTTTTGTGTTTGGAGGGTTCCGCCCTGCGGGGCGAGGAGAGGCGATGTTCCTTTCTGAGCGATCAGAAAGGAACCAAAGAGTGACTGGTGGGCTCCTTCGATGAACACCTGGCTTGCGCCGGTGTTCATAGGCGTTGCCCCCCAGACCCCCGTTTACGGGGGACGCCCTCCTGTCAGATAGTAGAATCCTCCCGGCGGCCCAAAGACAAGATCTGTGATTCTTTTTGCCTCGGGCCTTAGGCCCTTTCTGTGCAAAATTTGGTGGAAAGGTGCGTTGAAATAACACCGCCTACTCTGGCAAAACTGTGGCGGTTGGTCCGCCCGACCACCACCGCACCCAACAGGTAGGGATGCAGGAGGCGGTGTACATTAGCGAGCAAAAACTTGCAAATTTTGATGGCAAAAGGGCCTAAGGCCCGAGAATAGAAAATCGCACGGTCAAAACTTAGGCCGCCGGAAGCGACGAAAAACCCAAAGGGACACGCTCCCGTAAACAGGGGTCCGGGGAAAAGGTGACTGTGAGCGCCCGCTCCGCGAAGGCGCTCACCGGAGCCATTCCCCGGCGGCGTTTTGGTTCCTTTGCCGCCTGGGGCAAAGGAACCCGCCCCGCAGGGCGGAACCCTGAAATAAAAACATGGGAGCGACGAAGAATGTCACTCCCACGAAAAACTCTCTTACGGGCGTAGAGGCGAAACGCAGTTTCGCACAAAGTTCTTTGCCAAGCTTTCTTTCAAGAAAGCGGGGGTTATTCGACGGTTTTCAAAGACTCCACCATATCCAGCTTCTTCAGCTTCCAGTGGGCCGCCAAGTTCACCACCAGGGAGAACACGGTAGTCAGCAGCACCGCCCACAGATAGCTGGTGGGCGCTACGGTGCGACCGAACATCAAAAGGTCAATTTCCACCGTCAGGATCAGCCACTGGTGGAGGAATTTACCCATCACCATGCCCATGGCCACACCAAACACGGTGAGAATCACGTTCTCCCGGTAGATATAGGCAGACAGCTCCCCGTCGTAGAAGCCTAACACCTTCAGAGTAGCCAGCTCCCGCATGCGCTCGGTGATGTTGATGTTGGTCAGGTTGTAGAGCACCACAAAGGCCAGGGCCGCGGCACACACGATGATCAGCGCCACCGCGTAATCCACGCTCTCCAGGCTGGTGCCGAAGGTTTTTCTTGTGTCCTCGATGCGGGTGAGCGAGCTGACGCCGTCCAGGGAGACCAGCTTCTGCTCCAGCTCCTGGGCGCCGTCGGCCTGGGTGTCGTAGGAAACCAGCACGGCATTTTCCTCCGGAGTCTGACCGAAGACCTGCTCATAGCAGGCCTGGGACATATAGATGCTGTGCTGGATATAGTGCTCGGTGATATCGGCCACCCGCACCTCCACCCGGCTGTCTCCGTCCAGGGTGATGGTATCTCCCACCTTCACGTCCAGCAGCAGGGAGAGCTTTTCCGTGAGGATGACCCCATCATCGGGAAGGGTAACGATGTCATTGTCGGTGCGGTGGCGCAGGTTGACAAACCGCTCCAGCACCTCACTGTTTTCCACCACCTCCAGGGTGGCGTCGGCGGTATAGGCGTCGGTCTCGGCAGTGACGGTCTCGGTGTGTTCCTTCGTCCAGTCCCCTACCAGTTCGCTGCCCTCCAGCGCCTTTTCCACCTCGGCCCACTCGCCGGGGGTAATATGCTCCACCAGCCCCAGCTGGGCGGAGTAGCGGTAGATCTCCTCATACTGCTTCTCCATCACCGCAAAGATGGAGTCCCGCAGGCCAAAGGCCGTGACAATGAGGGCGGCGCAGCCGCCGATGCCAATGACAGTCATCCAGAACCGCTTCTGATACCGGAACAGGTTGCGCAGGGTGATCTTATAGTTGAACGACAGCCGCCGCCACAGAGGGGTGATGCGCTCCAGCAGGATGCGCTTGCCCATGGGGGGCGCTTTAGGCCGCATGAGCTGAGCGGGCACGGCGGCCAGGGTATTGAAGCAGGCACCCAGGGCGGACAGGGTGACGGTCCCCACCGCCGCCAGACAGGCCGTGACCGAAGTGACCGGCTCAATGCCGTAATGGATGGGACCAAAGGTATAGATGATTTTCCAGGAGGTACAGATGATCCAGGGCAGCAGGGTCAGGCCTACCGCCAGACCAACCAGGGAGCCTACCGCACTGGCCAGGAAGCCGTAACCCACGTATTTGATGGCAATGGCGCCCTTGGAGTAGCCCAGAGCCTTCATGCCGCCGATGGCCACCCGCTGCTCCTCCACCATGCGGGTCATGGTGGTCAGACACACCAGAGCCGCCACCAGGAAGAAAATGAGGGGGAAGACGCTGGCCAGGTTGCCCATGCGGTCGGCGTCCATGGAGTAGCTGACAAAGCCCATGTTGGTGTCCCGGTCCAGCAGGTACCACTCACAGTCGTCCAGATCGTCCAGATCCCGCTGGGCCTGCTCCACCTTCTTCTTGGCGTCGGCGATCTCAGCCTCGGCCTCCGCCTTGCCGTCCAGGTATTCCTGATAGCCGTCGGCGTACTCGGCCTCGCCGTCATCCAGCTCCTTTTTGGCGTCAGCCAGTTCAGCCAGTCCGTCAGCACGCTCCTGCTCCAGGGTCTTCTTGCCGTCCTGGAGCTCGATGAGGCCGTCCTCGTACTCCTTCTTGCCATCCTGCCAATCCTTTAAGCCCTGGGCATAGTCGGCCTCGCCGTCGTCCAGCTTTTTCTTGGCATCTTCCAACTCCAGGCGGCCGTCCTCCAGTTCTGCCCAGCCGTCCTCCAATTCCTTCTTGGCGTCGTCCAGTTCCTTTTTGGCGTCCTCCAGCTGGGCTACGCCGTCCTCGTACTCCTCCTCGCCCTCTTCCAGCTGCTTTTTAGCGCTGTTGAGCTGACGCCGGGCAGAGGCAAGCTCCGCCTCGCCGTCATAGATCTCCTGCCAGCCATCCTGAATGGCTTGGTTTCCGGAGAGGAACACAGAGGTGGACACAGGCACTTTTTGCCCTTTTACCGTGGTATAGAGCTGGTCCAGCTGGGATTGCAGCTGCTGGGAGGTGGTATTGGTGAGCCCCGCCGCATCCCGCTGCGCCCGCAGGCTGTCCAGCTGCTGCTTATAGGGAATGACCTGCTCCAATCCGGCCAGTTCGCCCTGTCTTTGAGCCAGCGCCTGCTGCTGCTCAGCGATTTGTCCCTCCAGCGCCGCTTTTTGGGCCTCATAGTTCTCAGCTTCCGGGTCCAGGGCAGCCAATTGGCCCTCCAACGTCTGAATTCCACTCTGGAGCGCGCTGATGGCGCTCTCCAGCTGGCTTTTCTGCGCGGTCAGCGTGCTGGTATCCACATTGGCGTAGTCCCCCAGCTGGCTCTCCAGCTTGGCAATGCCGTCCAGCAGCTGGATGCCGCTGGACAAGTTGTTCCGGGTGGTATTGAGCACGCCGTCAATGACCGCGCCCTGTTCCCCCGCCATGGCGGAGAGCAGCTCGCTGTTGCTGCCATAGCTGGGCAGGCCCAGGGCGGGCAACTGATTGCGGAACTGGGTCAGGCCGTCCTGGAAGGCGGCCTCCTGCTGCTGCAGCTCCCGGCGGCCCGCGTTGAGCTTGGACACGCCGGAATTATACTGCCTGACTCCGTCGTAATACTCGTCCCAGCCGTCGTCCAGCTCCTTTCGGGCGTCCTCCAGCTCGGCCACGCCGTCCTCATATTCCTTAAGGCCGTCCTCGTATTTCCGCTCGCCCTCGTAGTAGTCCTGCAGACCGTCCAGATATTCCTCACGGCCCTCCTCATAGTCGGCCCAGCCGTCATCCAGCTCTTTTCGGGCGTCTTTGAGCTCGTTTTCGCCGTCCAGCAGCTCCTGCCACGCATCGGCAAGCTCTTGTTCCCCGTCGGCGATCTCCTGCTCCGCGTCGGCGATTTCCTGGTGAAAGGTGTTTTCGCCGTCCCGGTACTCCGCCCAGCCGTCGTCCAATTCTTTCCGGGCATCGCTGAGCTCCGCTTCCGCGTCGGCCAGCTCCTGGGCCACCTCTGCCTCGGCGTCAGAGAGCTCCTGCTTGGCCTTGTCGATCTCCTCCTGGGCCTCGTCCCGGATGGAGTCTCCCCGCAGCTGGGCCCGCTCTTTGGAGAGCGGTTCCAGCTGGTCGGTGCGCTCCTCTACCAATTGCTCGTAGGCGTCGCTGTAAGTCATCAGCTGGGAAGCGCCCTCAAACAGGAGGTAGGCGTCGGTATAGGTCTCCATATCGAAGGATTCCATGGGCAGCAGAATAAAATAGCTCACTTTTCCAGTGCCCAACGTGGAGGAGCCTCGCTCCACACCAATGTACAGCGGAGAGTTCGCACTTCCAACTATGGTAAATTCTGTCTGCTTTAAAGCATCCTTATAATCCCAGGTTCCGGTGTCTAATGTGATCGTATCCCCCACAGAAAGGCCTGTTTCCTGCAAAAATCGGGGTTCTACCAAACATTCTCCGGCCTTTTCCGGGAGTCGGCCCTCCTGCAGGTCGGGGATGTTCAAATTATCTGTAAAGGATAATACCTTCACAGTAGAATCCTTATCCTCAACCTTCACCGTCGCGTCAATGGTATAGGCCCCCTGGGCCAGTTCCACTCCCTCCTGACGGCTGAGCACCTCCACGTCCTCCTCCGTCAGCCCCAGGGTGGACACCACCCGCAGGTCCATCAGCCGCTGGGCATCCAGATATTGGTCCACGCTGTTTTTCATGTCGGGCTCGGTGACCCGCAGCCCCGCCAGAAAACAGACCGCCAGGGCAGAGAGGATCATGATGGAGATAAAGCGGCTGCGGGTATTCTTGATCTCCCGCAGAGTATCGGTGAGCAGGCGGTTGGGGGTGCGCTTTCTTCTGTTTTTCATGCCGCCGCCCCCTTTCTTTGTCTTAAATGGTCCATATTGTTCTAAAAGTGCTCCTTATTGTGCTGTTTTTGCCCTGTTTACCACTCGATTTCTTCCACGGGCATGGGGTTCTCGTTGCGCACGATCCGGTCCACCCGGCCGTTTTTCACGTGGATCACCTTGTCGGCCATGGGTGCAATGGCGGTGTTGTGGGTGATGACCACCACCGTCATTCCCTGCTGGCGGCAGGTATCCTGAAGGAGCTTTAAGATGGCCTTGCCGGTGATGTAGTCCAGAGCGCCGGTGGGCTCGTCGCACAGCAACAGCTTGGGGTTTTTGGCCAGCGCACGGGCAATGGCCACCCGCTGCTGCTCGCCGCCGGAGAGCTGGGCGGGGAAGTTATTGAGCCGCTCCCCCAGTCCCACGTGGCACAGTACCTCCTGGGCCGGAAGAGGTTCCTTGCAGATCTGGGCGGCCAGCTCCACATTTTCCAGGGCGGTGAGGTTCTGAATCAGGTTGTAGAACTGAAAAACAAAACCGATGTCGTAGCGCCGGTAGGTGGTCAGCTGGCGGGAGTTGCATTTGCTGATCTCCTTGCCGTCCACCAGAATGGTGCCCTCGTCGCAGGCGTCCATGCCGCCCAAAATATTCAGCACCGTGGTTTTGCCCGCGCCTGAGGGACCCACGATGATGACAAACTCCCCTTTTTCAATGTCAAAGGTGATGTCATCCACCGCTGTGATGGTGACTTCACCCATTTTATACCGCTTGACCACGTGCTCCAATGAAATATATGCCATACCCGTCCTCCTGTTGATTAAGGAACATGTGTTGATTATTTTTACACTTTATATTATAGTGGTTCCAACGGCAGACGCAAGGGACACATTTGCCCATTCTTGTCTGAAACCCAACAATTTTCCACATTCTGTCCGGAAAATGTGGAAAGATTCCGTAAACTTTTCAGGAGGGAGCTATATGATCCAGGACACCCAGGACCGCCGGGTACGCCGCACCCGGATGCGTCTGCAGCAGGCCATGCTGGAGCTGCTGAAAGAGAAGGACGCCCGCTCCATTACCGTGCGTGAACTGACCCAGCGTGCCGACGTGAACCGGGGCACCTTCTACGCCCACTACAAGGATGTATTTGATCTGCTGGACCAGATGGAGCAGGACCTATTTCAGCGTTTGACCCAGCTGTTGTCCTCCTACTCCACCCAAGATTTGCAGCGGGGGCTCACCCCCCTGCTCACCGACGTGTTCCGCTTTGTCCGGGACGATCCGGTGCTGCGGCTGGCCTTTTTGGACCAGCGCACCCAGGACTCCTTTTTCCGGCGGCTGGACCAGCTGATTTATAAAAAGTGCCAGGAGGACTGGCAGGGGCTGTTTCTGCCCGTAGACCAGCAGCTGTGGAACTGCTGCCTGGACTTTTTGGTGTCGGGCGCGGTGGGACTGGCCCGTGGCTGGATGGTCCGGGGTTTTCAGGAGGAGCCGGAGCAGGTAGCCCAACTGGCCAACCGGCTCATCCTGAACGGTCTTTCCCTGTCTTAAGCGGAAATATTTTCCTGAATCGGTGCCGTTTCCCGCCTTTCGCCCCTTGTCACTTTTTTGGGAAAAGAGTAGAATATTTTTAGTGTGTGTATGTTATCCCTGCGGGAAACCATTTGTAAGGAGAGACGAGTTTTGAAACCTTCCAAAGTATGCGCCGCCATGCTGTGCGGCGTCTTTGGGGCGGCGCTTTTTACCACCCCGGCATTAGCTGCCGCGGCCCCCAATGACCTGCGGCACCACTGGGCTCAGACCCAGGTATACACCTTGATGGAACACGGCATCATTGCCGGCTATTCCGACCACACCTTCCGCCCGGACCAGCCGGTCACCCGCCAGGAGGCGGCAGGTCTGGTTTACGGCCTGTTGGAGGAGATGGGCGTGGAACTGGACGACGAGGCGGAGATCCCCGTCTTCGGCGGCACCACGGAGGATATCCCCCAGCAGGTGCTGGAGGACTGGGAGAAGTATCATAACTCCCTCCAGCGTCCCAGCGAACCAGAGGAGGGGGAGGAAGAAACCACGATCCCCGGTGACGACGTGATGTTCCCCACCTATACCGACCTGGACGACAGCTGGGCAAAGGACAAGATCCTGTGTCTGGAGGCCAACGGCGTGCTGCCTGAGGACGGCACCGGCCTGTTCCGTCCTTTCCAGAACCTGACCCGGGGCGAGGCGGCTCAGATCCTGTATAACAGCATCTGCCGCTGGCCGGAGCTGTTTTCTCTCACCCCTGTGACCGAGTCGCCCGACATTCACGACATGGACGGACGGCCCGATGCGGAGGCCGTGCTGTCTCTGGCCCGGCTGGGTGTGGTGTCCGGCCGCGGCGACGGCGGTTACTACCCCGACGACTCCATCTCCCGGGCGGAGTTCTCGGTACTGCTGCTGAATCTGGCAGGCTACCCTCTGATGACCGATGTGGAGTTTGATCCCCTGCCCGTGTGTACGGTGATCCCCACCCCCTACATCAGCCAGGTGTACCCCTCCGCGGCCTGGGTGGGCTGTGAGCCTACCTCCCTGCTTATGGGTCTGAAAGCCAAGGGCTACGCCCAGAACGTGACGCTGGATCAGTTCCTGGCCGACCTGCCTAAGACTTCTTCCAACCCGGCCAAGGGCTTTGTGGGCTCCCCCTACGTCCCCAGCGAGACTCTGCGCACCACCATCTATCCGGCTCCTCTGGCGGAGTACGGCCGGCGGTACGGCAATGTGAAGGACTTCTCCGGCAAGTCCGTAGAGGAATTGCGGGAGGAAGTGCTGCTGGGCAACCCGGTGGTCATTTACGTCACCCTGTATTGGAAGCAGCCCTATTACCGCAATTTCAACATTGAGGGTACCACCCAGAGCTTGCTTCGCAACAACCATGCGGTACTGGTATGCGGCTATGACGCTACCACCCAATACTATTACATTGCCGATCCCTACAACATTGACGACCGCTATCACGACTACTTCTACTGGATCTCTGCCGATGTTCTGGATCCCCTGTATATGGTGCGGCAGCACGCGGTGGCAATTGAATAATCTGTTTTCTATGGGAAACGCCCGGGTATACCCGGGCGTTTCTTTTTGCCTTCCACGGAGAGAATGTTACTTTGCCCACGGCGGCAAAGTAACCAAAACGCCGCCGGGGACGGCTCCGATGAGCGCCTACGCGCAGCGGGCGCTCATAGTCGCCTTTCCCCGGACCCCGTTTACGGGGGACGCCCTCCTGGAATATAGACACTTGCGTCCGGCGGCTCCGAAAACAAGACCTTGCGTCCTTCTTGCCCCGGGCCTTAGGCCCTATGTGTGCAAAATATGGTGGACAAGTGCGTTGAAATCACACCGCCTGCCCTGGCAAAACCGTGGTAGTTGGGTCAATTACATAGGGCCGCACAGGCCTATAAATGGGATGTCTCCATCAAGCTTTGTTCCACATAGCGCTGCACCAGCTCTTCCACGGTGCAATGCTCCCAGCGGGCTATGTAGGCCAAGTCATGGGCTGTTCTGTCGTCCAGTTCCACGGTGATTTTATAGCATTCCTCCTGGTTCATACCAACACCTCCTTGCACTATTATACACCAACTAGTGCAAGGTGCAATCACTTGTTTTTTAAAATCAGGTTGGATACACTAGGAGATGCAATCTGATGCAAGGTGGTGGGAAAATGGCGGAAGCGCTGTTGGTAAACCGCACCCGGTTTACTTCGTCTTTAAAAAATGAACTGATGCGGGATTTTAACCGACTGGCGGAAGAAACCAGGATTCCAAAATCCCGTCTGATGGATGAAGCAATTGAAGATTTATTGAAAAAATATGAAAAACGGGTGGCGGAATAATCCGCCACCCGTTTTCCCTTATCGTTATCTTTTATAAAAAAGTGGGAGCGACGTAAAACGTCACTCCCACAAAAAACTTATTTACGGGCGCAGAGGGGAAGCGAAGCTTCCCAGGAAGTTCTTTTGCCTACTTTTCTTTCAAGAAAAGTAGGTTATCCGCGGACGGCGCGGGTACGAGCCTCCTTGCGGTCCTCCATTCTGGAGACAATGAGGGTACAGGCGGCGTCGCCGGTAATGTTGACGGTGGTACGGCCCATATCAAAGACACGGTCGATACCAGCCACCAGTGCAATGCCCTCGATGGGCAGACCCACGCTCTGGAGCACCATGGCCAGCATGACCATGCCCGCGCCGGGAACGCCGGCGGTGCCAATGGAGGCCAGCGTGGCGGTAAGCACGATGGTGACCATATCGCCCAGGGACAGGCTCACACCGTAAGCGGTGGCGATAAACACGGCGCACACGCCCTGATAGATGGCGGTACCATCCATGTTGATGGTGGCGCCCAGAGGCAGCACGAAGGAGGCTACTTCCCGGCGGGCACCCAGGCGCTCGGTGCACTCCAGGTTAAAGGGCAGCGCGCCCACAGAGGAGGCCGAGGAGAACGCCATCATCATAGCCGGGGCCATTCCCTTGAAGAAGGCCAGCGGGGACAAGCCGCCCAGCAGCTTCACCGTGGAGGAGTAGACGATCAGCGCATGGAGGATATAGCCCACATAGGCCAGTGCCAGCACCGCCACCAGATCCCGCAGGATCATAGGTCCGTTCTCTGCCACCACAGGGCAGATCAGGCAGGCCACGCCGATGGGAGACAGCTTGATGATGAGGTCCATGATCTTCATGAACACCTCGTTGAAGCTGTCCACCACCTGAGCGGCCACCAGCCCCTTCTCCCCGGCCAGCAGGATGCCAAAGCCCAAAAACAGGGAGATCACAATGACCTGAAGCATGGTCGCGTCAACCAGAGGCTTAATCGCATTGGAGGGGAAGATGTTGACGATCACGGTCATGATGCTCTGTCCCTCGGGAGGGGTGTAGCTGAGGTCGGTGGTATCCAGGACATGGAACAGGCCCATACCAGTGGCTATATTGGCCAGGATCAGAGCCAGCACCACGGCAAAGGCGGTGGTACACATGTAATACACCACAGTCTTTCCGCCGATGGCGCCCACCTTGCTGATATCCTTCATGGAGATCACGCCAGAAGCGATGGAGAACAGCACAATGGGCACAACCACAAATTTTAACAGGTTCAGGAAAATATCGCCCCAGGGCTTGATGTAGTTTTTGGCAACGTCGATCCCCGCCCCATCGGGTACGTTCATCAGGATCAGACCGGCCACCACACCGACTGCCAGACCAATAAAGATCCAAAACGCCAGGGGCAGCTTCTTTTTGCTTGTCATGCAGCTCTCTCCTTCCGCTTCTTCACAAACGCATGTTTTTGTTCCCCGCCTTGCATTTTTGCGGGGCGTCCTCTTACTCTTTCAGTATACACACCTCCCCCGATTTTCTCAACCGTTTTTCCGGCTTTTCCTGAAATTTTTTTCAGATTTCACCCATACCCTCTCCCCTTCGCTTCCCGTTATTTCCAATTATTTTTTGCTATTTTGCATGTTTTGAATGTCTGTCATGCTTTTCCCGGGAAAAAAGAATTTTTTCCGGTCGACCTGCTTCGCCCTTTTCTATTCCAAAATATGGTAAACTATATTTGTAAATATTTCCCAGACAGGAGGGGTAGCGATGCAGCTGCTGCGGAAAAAAGGCATGCTGGACAGCACGCGGGTGCTGTTTCTGCCTGTGAACGACATTTTTCCTAATCCGGACCAGCCCCGGCGTGTCTTTGCCCAGGGAGATTTGGAGGAATTGGCCCGGTCTATTCAGGCTCTGGGACTGCTCCAGCCGCTGACGGTACGGCGCACCGAGGGAGGTTGGGAGCTGGTGGCGGGCGAGCGGCGGCTGCGGGCGGCCAAGCTGGCCGGACTGCGGGAGGTGTACTACCAGGGGCTCCGGCAGGAGCAGGCCCAG
>OKRX01002023.1_pt1 | contig 14011 bp, 10 predicted proteins | sample 1601241 | NCBI WGS metagenome assembly OKRX01 (sample SAMEA3541500, study PRJEB24748) | human gut metagenome | biome: human gut; feature: human-associated habitat; material: faeces | place: China | collected 2012
TTTTTATCTATCCGCTATCGTCGCGGTCTAATCGGATTGTGAACATAGGGATTGGGCTTATAGTACGCTCATCGCTTCATCGATAACCTCGTTTTCGAAACTGTCTAGGTAGGTGTTGGTGGTTTCCAAGTCGCTATGCCCCATGATCTGGCTGATCTTTTCCCGCGCAACGCCTTTATTTTGCAGGGTCATGGCCATCGTGTGGCGACTGACGTACCCGGTCAGGTTGAAGCCTTCGAACCCCATCTCCTCGGCCAGTTGCTTCAAGTAAGTGCCGTATTTAATCCGCCTGTTGCGAATGTGGGTATATAGCTTCGCATCCTTATAGCCCGGAATTGTAACGATGGGCAAGAGGTAATCCTCCACGACCGGGGTTTTCTCGCCGAACCAGTCTAACAGCTCCTGTATCTCCGGCCTTATGGCGATCTGCAATGACCGAACGTTTTTAGCATGTGCAGTCTTTTGCCTTTTGTAGACGATGTAATCCCCTTTTTCGAGCCTGACCACATTCGCTTTTTTCAACCGGGCCATATCCACGAAGCTGATCCCTCCGCAATAATACGAAAACAAGAACAGCCGCCGGGCAAACTCATTTGCGGGAACCGCAGAGGCCGTAATCTTGATTTTCTCTAAATAGTTCCCCGGCAGGTAGCGTTTGGCCGTTTCCTCGGACAAACTGGCGATCTGGAACCCCCTCTTGCCGAACGGGTAGGTATTGTATGAAGCCTCTCCGTCCTGGGTGGCCTTGTTTATGAGCGACCGCAGGGTCTTCATGTAGAATTTCCGGGTGTTCCCGGCGCAATGGCGCTTTTGCAGGAACAAGTCGAGGGCACGTATGTATCTAATGTCTATCTCGCTAAAGAGCCGCTGCCTAAACTTGTTGTCGAACAACTGGAGGATATGAAAGGTGCGTTCGTAGCAGATCGCATTTCCGATATGGCCCGTATCCCGCAAATTAGCGATGTGATGCTCGAAGTAATCCTGCACCTTCCCGTGTTTCGCTTTGTTGAGGAAGACGTCTTCGAACTGATTTAGCGTCCAATCCTTGCCTTCGCGCTCGAAATCCCCTATGATCTTATTGGCCTTGCTCTCCTGCTCGGTAAGGAAGGCGTTATCCTTGACGTAGTTCGGGTTTACGCGCCTGTCCTTAACGTACCGACAGGCTTCATCGCTCCATTTCGAAGGTTGCGCATGCAGCCTTAAATGGATGTACTTCCGCTGCCTGTGTTTCGTTACGCAGAGGCAGATCGGGCAACCTTTCGTCTTCGTTCTGTTGCTCTGACTTGTATAAAGAATAATCCTTACCGTCGTCTTCATTACACAAACATTACACAATTAATGAAACTTAACGGATTTTACAAGAATTGCATAATCCTCATTTACAGAAGCAAATGTAACAAAAACAAATGGATATAACAAATTAGATGAAAAACATGCATGCCTGGGGGGCGAGTGGTCGCAAGTTCGAATCTTGTCACCCCGACTATCGTAAATAAAGCGGCTGACTCTTAGAGTCAGCCGCTTTATTTCTGGATTCGATTATCTGCCGAATCTCGATTTGTCGACAGTCGATTTTTCTTTGCCCGAATAATTTCCAAAACGGTAGGAGACATTGAACCTGAAAAATGGAGTATCGGCATAATCCCGCATTTTTATATTCTGATTTTGATAATTGGTTCTCAAGGTGACATTTGTTGTCCGGAAAATATCATCGACCTTTGCTCCGACCTCGATTCGTTTATTGTTCGTTTGCCATTTTATCCCCGCTGCGATACTGTAAAAATGCTCAATATCATAAATTCCCTGGATGCCGCCCGAGATATAATATCCCGAAAGTTCTCCCTTGATATCGGGCTTCGAAGAGATGTTAAAGGTGTTATCCAGCTGAATTATGAACGAATTGTGGGAGTTCCTGAATCGTAACCCGTGGAAATCGTTATCCTTGTCAGTCTGCCTGAAAAAGTTGACGGTTAGCTGACTTTCCAAGAATTTTTTTACGCGGAAAGGAACGATTCCGACAATACCGTAGATATTTTGATAATCCAGGTTGACCATTTGAATGATATTTTGAAGAGCGTCCTGTGATTGATAAGGCACCTGGGTAAAGTAATTGGGGACATAACTATTATAGGCCATCAGTGTATATTTTTGATTAATTACATACACGAGTTGGGCATTATATTTCCGGGCAAACTTCAGGGAAGGATTCCCCAATAGGATCGTATAGGTATTTAAGCGGAAACCGTTGTTGCTGAGGGCCCAATATGGCGGATACTGTATCTCTGACGAAAAAGAGAGCTGCAGCGTATGTTTGGGCGAAGGGACATATGCTAAATTGGCGTTAACGAATAGCTGAAAATCACTCCACAAGGTCTGTTCGCGATCTCCGTAGTCAATGGTCCCCCGGTAAAATCCTCCGGAAAGAGAAGCTTGGGCCGATAGCTTGTCATTTATCTTTTTAGAAAAACCGACATAAGCTGAATAGTTGTCCTCTTGTTGTTTAATATGGCTGATTGAGTCCGGGGAAGTTGCTGAAACAACCTTGAAATAATCGTAGTTGTTGCGATTCGCGGAGTAACTCGCCTTTATTCCATAATTCAGTTTCCAATCCTTTCCCAAACTCAGCTCGTGATTCAGGTAAACCAATATCTTATTGATATTCTGTTTCGTTTTGGTCCGGTACTCAGTTACTATGCTCTGATATTCCGTGTCAAATTCTTTATAAAGCTCTTTTGTGGGGTCGTGAAACAGCGTATATTCAACACCGAGGGAAAGGCGTTTGGAAGAGGAGTAATCGAACCGTATATTGTGAAAATCGGTATCGATTTCTTTATCTACCCGTGATTTTACATGTTCGTATAAATCCGAATTTTCAATGAAAACGGAGTTTGAAGCCTGGTATCCGGTTCTCCGATTCAGATTTCCCGTATAAGTCAAAGACAACGTACTTCCCCTGCTCAATGTCCGGAGAACATTTAATCTTAAGTCAAGGTCGGAAAACTTATAGATCCGTTCATCGTCCAGCGAAATATCATACCGATTCTCTTGCAATTGGTGTACGGCGTCCATTTTGTTGCGGTTCCATTCTTTTGATGTTTTTGCTCCGACTGTTAAATCTACTTTGTAAGAGGATTTGTTATAAAAAAGATTGGCCCGTATCCCATAACCCGGATAATGCCCCTGAGTATATTCCGCCGCAACTTCTCCTTGCAGTGGCGGAGTTTCGGGAGATTGTGCGTCGTTCTTTAATACGATATTGATTGCCGCCCCCTGGACATTGTACTGGGGTGGCGCGCTGTACATAATCTCGACATCGGCGACTCTGGACGCGGACATTGTTTTGAGAGTTTGGATCATTTGTCCCTTCGTCAGGGAGGACGGTTTACCATCGATTAAGATTGCATAATTGGAGGATCCGACCAGTTTCAAATCGTCCCCGCTGCCGACCAGATTGGGTATATGGCGGAGCAAATCAAAAGCATTGGAGATAATTTTATTGTCTTTCAAAACGGTTACGTCATAAACGAGTTTTTGATCAACCAGTTTTACTGTCGGGCGTTCAGCCGTAACGACCACTTCATCAATCAGGTTCTCCTGCTGTTGCAGCGTATACGGTTGCTCGAATATTTGATCCTGATTGTTAATTTCAACCGATATGGTTTGGAGCTTATAACTCATGTGGTTCAAGTAGAGCGTATATGCTCCGTTCCCGATATCGGCAAAGATAAAATCCCCGTTTTCGTCACTCAGTGTACTTTGAACAAACAGACTGTCCGTAGAACTCCGCAACACACACGAGACGGCCGTAACGGGCCGGCGGAGTTCATCCACGACACTCCCTTTCAGAGTATGTGACTGGGCATAGATAACTTCCCCAAAAAGAGGCCAAACGAAGAGAATCGCTGCGAATTGCCGGCTCAAAACCATGATTTTAAATATTAGCGTGATGGTGCAATATTGGTTTCCCTTTCGAACAAACAAAAGGGAAACCAATATTGTTCGCCCCTGTGTCGGTTTACATTCTTCGTGTGGATTATTCTTTTTTACCCTGGGAAGTTGTTGAACAAACGGAAGAAACGAGCTTTTTCGTATCTTTGGGACACAATCCGTTAATTTGTATAAAAGAATGATTTTGTCGCGTTTGCACAAGGGCACGAATAACAGGCTGGCCTATTACAGTAAGAATTTCGTGCGGTATATCACTCCCAAAGTATTGCTCCGCAACCGGCTGCAGAAGGTTTTGGCGGAGTTGGAAAAGCGACCTGACAAGGAGTATATCCTGCGCCGTGTCGATTATTACAATAAGATGCAGGGTATCGTTCCGATCGATCCGGTTTCGTCCCACAGGCTCGCGGACCACAAGTTCGGGGATGCGGGATCGGTTTATTTCTTCGATAGTTATGAGTTTACAAGGTGGTTCAGCGATTCCCTGTACTGGAATTATGTGTTCGGGGATGTGACGCAGGTTCCGGGAGTACCCTCGATCGTCAAAAGCCGTCCGATTCATGGAGAAAATACCAATTCGGTGATCCTGAACATGGAAAAAGTGCGGCATTTCAATTTCATTACCGACCGGATCCCGTTCCGGGACAAAATGGATAAGGCTATTTTCCGGTTGGACATCAATTATAAACCGCACCGGATCCGTTTCGTCGAACAGTATTTCGACCATCCGATGTGCGATGTGGGCATTATCTCGGCGTTGCCCGAATTTCCCAAAGAGTGGAGTAAGGGAAAGATTACGCTGTTCGAGCATCTCGTTTATAAGTTCATCCTTACGCTGGAAGGTATCGACGTGTCGACGAGTCTCAAATGGGTGATGTCGACCAATTCGGTGGCGGTAATGCCCCGTCCGACCTATGAAACCTGGTTTATGGAAGGGACGCTGATCCCCAATTACCACTATATCGAGATCAAAAGCGACTATTCGGACCTGCCGCAGCGGCTGCAATACTATATCGATCATCCGGAAGAAGCGGAGGCGATCGCCCGCCATGCCCACGAATACATTTCACAGTTCCGCGATAAAAAGCGGGAACGGCTGATCTCGTTGTTGGTTATGCAGAAATATTTCCGCTGTACGGGGCAATTGCCATAATCCGGTTCCGGGCGGACACGGATATATTTATCCGGTTACTGCAATTGTTTGTCAGGCGTTTTCGAGGCGGGCGTTTTTCAGGAGCGTCCGGAACTTTCCGGAACGTCGGGCATAGCAGGCGCATCCGGAGCGGTACGGCGTGCGGCTTCGAGCGCTTCGGCTTCCATCTGGGCCCGCGATTTACTGCGGTTGACCAGGTAGACTCCCACGAAAACCAGCAGGATCGCCGCTCCCTTGGTCGGCGTGAACCGGTCCATTCCCCACAGTACGGCGAGCATCGATGCGACGATGGGTTGCAAATAGCAATACATCGTGACGAGCGTCGGGCGAAGCCGGTGTTGTCCGATGGGTACCAGCAGGTACGAGAGGAAGGTCGCGCCGAAAACGATAAAGGCCAGATCGGCGTAAACGGCTGTCGGGAGAGTCGTGAAGTTTATCGATGCGAGGCCGTTGTACGAGAAGGGAATACAGCAGATCGCCGCATAGGTAAACATCCATTTCATCAGTGTCACGGGCGAATAGCGCCCGATCAGGTCTTTGAAGACGACGCAATAGGTCGCGAAACAGAGTTCGGCCATCAGGCAGAGGATATTGCCTGTCATGCCGCCGGCATTCTCCCCTGTGTGGGCGGCATCGGCGCTGAGAATCAGGATCAGCGCGCCGACGGCTCCCATGAAGATACCCATCACCTTTTTCGAGGTGATGGGCTCTTTGAGGTAGAGCGCGGCAAGGATCATCGTAATGATCGGCGTGGTTGTCGTGACGACCGATGCGTCGATCGGCGAGGTCAGCGACACGCCGGTGATAAAGAAACCCTGGTTCAGCGTGACCCCGAACAACGATGCGAAAAAGAGCAGGGCCAGGTCATGCGGGGTGACATGTTCGCGGCGGGTAAACAGCGACAGGATCCAGAACGCTGCCGCGGCGCCGACCATCCGCAAAGTGGTGAGCGACAGCGGACCGACCAGACCGCTTTGCAATACGGCTTTCGACATGGGCGACATGACACCCCAGAGCAGGTTGGCCCCGAGCATGGCCAGATGGCCGGTATACATCCCTTTCGACTGCATAGACGATCTGTTTAAATTCTTTAATTGGGATTCCTCTGATCCCCTGAATTTTTTAAAATTTTCCGGGTGTACGGAGAAATCCCATTTTTGTACATATCCCTGTGCAAAAGTACTGTTTTTCCGCTTCGGGTGTCTGACTCCGGATCGGTTGCTGAAATAAAAGCAAAAGCAGCCTTTTAGGGGGGCTGCTTTTGGCATGGAACCGAATGGTTGTCGACCGGTTATCGCTGTGTCGAAGCGGTTGTGTCGAAAAACGGGTACGTGTGTGCGTTCATTTTGCCTCTTAACGGTTTGCCGTTTGGGTGGGATTTGCTTCCCCTACGTTCCATACGGCGAATTTGGCAATTTCGACCGGTTCTGCCGCGGCTTTCGTACAGCGGAAACGCAGTTTGTCGGTCACGACGGGTACGATCCGGTCGATCTTTTTATGTCCGATCGTCTCGAAACCGGGCGAGGCGTTATAGCCCTCGGGGCAGTATTTGAACCGGTTGGCCGGGACAACGGCCTGCCATTTGCCGTCCACGAACGCTTCGAGCGTGTAATTGGCAACTTTTTGTCCGTTGGCAATGTTTTCCATCAGCATCACATGGTCGATCCTGCACGGCTTTTCCCAGGTGAGTTCCACTTCACTGCCCGGTTGTGCGGTTTCGGTTTCGGCGATGAAAGGCCCGTAGAACAGTTTGCGGATCGTATCGCCCCATGCTTTCGCATCGGCTACCGTTTCGGCGGGAATCAGTCCCTGCCTGTCGGGGGGCAGGTTGATGATCAGGTTGGCGCCGAGGCCGACCGAGCGGTAGTAATTTTCGATCCGGTCGTCCATCGGCATCGGGAGCTGCGGCCCGTGCCAGAACCAGCCGCCGTGGTTGAACATGTCGGCCGTCGGAGCCTCCAGGCTACGCCAGAACTGGCCGTTCGGGTGACCGACGATCTTGTAGGTCTCCAGCAAACCGTATTCGTTGGGGCCTTCGGGTTCGTCGACCCGTTCCGCAGCCCGTGAGTTGTTCGTGCTGTCCATCGTATAGACAGGATTCCAGGAAGGATAAACGACCGTGCCCTTTTCATTGCCCGGTGAGCGGACATCGGGGCCGGTCAGGATGCATTCGGGCTGTAATTTCCGGATCGCGGCGGTAACGGCCGGACAGTTTTTCTTTTCACTCCAGTGGTCCATCCATATCTGGTAGATGGGACCGTAGTCGGTCAGCAGTTCGGTGATCTGGTCCACTTCCAGCTGGCGGTATTTTTGGACGAATGCCGAATCCTGCCAGCGCAGATTCGTAATACTGTCCCACACTTTCCCCCACTCGACCGGCCGGTCCTTGGGTTGGAATATTTCGTGTCCGTTGTAGTTCGGGGAGAAATAGAGTCCGGGTTTGATCCCGTGGCGGCGGCACGCCTCGACGAACTCTTTGACGACGTCGCCCCGGCCGTTTTTCCACGGTGAGTTGCGTACGCAGTATTCAGTGGTCTTTGTGGGCCACAGGCAGAAACCGTCTTCGTGGCGTGCCGTCAGTACGGCATATTTCGCACCGAGGCTTTTGGCCGCTTCCATCCACTGGTCGACATCCAGTTTCGTCGGGTTGAAATCGGTCGGCGTAGCCGTACCGTCGCCGTGCTCGGCTCCGGTGAAGGTGTTGGTCGTAAAATGAAAAAATGCGCCGATTTCGTTGTTCATGAAATCGATCTGTTGGGGCGACGGGGTAGCCAGTTTGATTTCGGCTTTGTTGTTAGGCCCGGAGCAACCCGCAAGAGCCAAAAATGCAAGCAATGGCAGGAATCTTTTTGTCATGGTCTGTCAAAGAGGTTTGAGTTCGGATGAATGAATATCGAAAAATGACCGGGGGAGCATCGTTTGCGAATATAAGGAAATAATATGTAAAAATCTCCCGGGACTTTACGGGCCCGGGAGATTCTCGCAGTGTAATCGTGTGTAAAGTCAGATGTTACGGTTTTTTGCTGCCGGGTTATAAAGCGGCGAGGGATCATTGTCTTCGGAAGCGGTGGGTGATGTCCCGCAAGCTTCCGCCGGGATCCACTTTGTAAAGCCGTTGGTTTGTCGTCGGTGCGCGCAGGCCTCCGAGCTTTTCGATGTACGGACCGAGCTTGAGGTATTCGATGCCCTCGGTGGAGAAGCCTTCGGGGAGTTCGCTCCGGCCCGAATACCAACCGACCTTGACCGGCGTTGTCCGCTGCGTATGCAGGAACCTGGCGATGCGTTTTATACCGGCCGGGTCTCCGTCGCCCCCCATCAGGCAGACGCAGGTGACCGCACCGCGGTATTTCTCGAGCAGCGCTTCCAATACCTCCTCGGTGAGCGGCTCGCCGGTGTCGTCCCTCAGCTGCGGACTGTGGCATCCCGGACAGCGGTTCGGACAGTTCGTCAGCGAAATCGCGAGGGTTACCTCGTCGGGAATCTCCTGGAAGACGATGTCGTAACCGGCGTATTTAAGCATGGCCGTAGTAACGTTTGGCTGCCTCCACCTGACGGCTTTGCGAGAAATTGCTGACCCGCTTCATATAGCCGATCACGCGCGTCAGGTAATCGACGTTCTTGCTCTGGCATTCGGGGCATGCCTTGAGGTAACGTTTGTCGATATGGCCGCAGTCGTTGCAGACCGTATTGGGAATGTTGAAGGTGAAATAGTTGCAGCCCTCCTGCGCGGCTACGCGCAACAACTGGCGATACTGCTCCTGGCTCAGGTGCTCTTCGAGGTTCATGTGCAACGCTGAACCGCCGGTCAGGTGTTCGATGTATTTGCGGCCGTGCAGCCGGAATTTGTCGATTACATTCAACGACGCATCTTCGACGCGGTAAAAATAGCTGTTGTAGCAGTCGCGCGGTACGACGTAGCCGTCTTCGCGATCCCATTTCGCATGTTTCACGCCGACGTTTTCGGCCGGGATCATTTCGCAGTTGAACATCACCTCCTTGCTTCGGTATTTCTTGTTATACCGTTCGATCAGCCCGAGTACCTCCTGTACGAAAGCCGTATAGCGCGGGTTGTCGTTGATCTCGATGCCGAGCGCTTCGGCGGCCTCTACCAGTCCGTTCACGCCGATGGTCAGGTATTGGCGGTCCATGTTGATGTAGCCTGCGTTGAACAGTGGCAGCATCCCTTTGTTGTAAAGATCCTTGAGGTTTTCGTTATAGGCCATTTGCACCTTGTGTACCAGGTCCACCACCCCTTCGAGGAACGAGAGGTGCGGCAGGCCGGCGTTGGCCGCATGTTGGATACAGCGGTTGAGGTTGATCGTCAGCACGCTTTTCGATCCGGTCGAAACGCCACCGGCGCCGAGCGTATAGCTGAAACCGTTGTCCTGAATCTCGTTTCGCAGGCGGCAGCAGCTGCTCAGCGAGTCGGCGTTGTCGCTCATGTAGGTGAAGAACGAATGTCCTTCCGCATACATTCTGGCGGTGATGTTTCCGTATTCTTTGTCCAGTACGTCGCCGTCTTTCGACAGCAACGCCATCGTCTCGACCGGGAAGGTGAGCACGGCTTTGGTGCGCTCGGCGTTGAACCACCGCATGAAGCGCTGCTGGAGCCAGTCGAGCGAATCCCAGTCGGGTTTGTCCCCGTCCGGGAAAACGAAATTGCCGAACAGGCTTTCGAAATAGTATTTGTCGTAATAGGCGATGTTCCAGAAGACCGCCTGGAAATTGCGTGCGCCGGTGGGTTGGTTGATCGAGTAGACGATCTGTTCGAAACAGTCGGTGATTACCTTGTCGAGCGTACGCTGTTTTTTCGAGAGGTCGACCACCTTGTCGGCCCGCAGGAAATAGTCGTTTCCGTACTCCTTCCCGATGAAGTAGTTCAGGTACATTAAAAATTCCGGAGTCGCACAGGCGCCGCTGAGCATGCTCGAAACCATGAAAACCATGTTGATGAAGCCGCCGCAGAACGATTTGAGGTTGGTCGGGCGTGTCGAGTTGCCGCCGATCGACAGCGTGCCGCTCAGCAGCCACGGGTACATCGTGATGCTCGCACAGTAGTTTGCGAGGCTCGTCTCGTCGTTTTTGTAGATGAAATGACGGTTCAGCAGGTCGAGGTACTTGTCCGACACCTCTTTGCCGTACATTTGCTTGATTTTGTCGGTCAGCAGCTTGCGGTTCAGGCGGATGAAGTTCGACTTGGGGAGTTCGCCGATCAGCGTGGCGATGTTCTTGTTCTCTACGTTCGCATTCGCGTCGTATTTGCTGCCGGTAGCCGGGTTCGTCGCGTTGCAGTAGTCGATCAGGAAACGGAGCTTGTCGCGTACTTCCCGGTCTTCGAAACGTTTTTGGCGGTAGATCATGAATGATTTGGCCACGCTGAAATACTGTTCCGCCATCAACGCCACTTCGACCTGGTTCTGGATCTCCTCGACGGTCATGCCGTTCGAGATGTTGAGCCGCGAGAGGACGCCGGTCATCGTCTCCTGCGTGGCGAAACTGCCTACTGAAAGAAAAGCTTTGGCAACGGCGCTTTTGATTTTGTCGATCGAGAATGCTTCGCGCTTCCCGTCGCGCTTGGTAATGTAGATTTCTGTATTCATCGCGGTATATTTTTGTGGTTTTTTGGCCGTTTTACCCAGTGGAGCTTCCGGCATAAAGCGATGAACAGAAGAAGAGAATGAAGGGTACGGTCTCTATTCTGTCGCCTTTCGCCCGAAAGCTACGAATGGAAGCGCCGGCATCTTCTTCTTAGCGCGTGCAGCCTCAGACTTCTTGCGGCGCTTGACGCTCGGGCTTTCATAATGCTCACGCTTACGGAGCTCGGAAAGCGTACCCGCCTTTGCACACGAACGCTTGAAACGACGCAGTGCGCTGTCAATAGATTCATTTTCCTTGATGCGGATCTCCGACACAGTTTTCCCTCCCTCCGCGCGTTCCTCTATGGAGGACGCTTTGCACAGCTTCATCTGCCACAGGCACATAAAACCGTAAGAATATTATATCTGTTTTTCCCGTCCGTGTCAACAAAAATCTTTCACGAACGAGCAGATTTTGCGTTTTTTATTTTACGACCAGGTTTACGATCTTGCCCGGGACAACGATCTGCTTGACGATCTGCTTGCCCTCGATGGCGTGCTGAACCTTTTCCTCGGCCAGTGCAGCGTCGATGGCCGCCTGCTTGTCGGCGTCGGCTGCGAGCTTGATAGTGCCCTTGAGCTTGCCGTTTACCTGTACCGCCATCTCGACCGTGCTCTCGACCGTCTTTGCCTCGTCGTATGCCGGCCACGGCGCGACGGAAAGCAGTCCGGTCTCGCCGAGCTGCTGCCACAGCTCCTCGGTGATGTGCGGAGCAAACGGATTGAGCAGCGCGAGGAAGGTCTTGTACTCGGCCTTGTTTACGCCCTTGTCGTAGAACTCGTTGAGCATGGTCATGAGCGCTGCGATCGCGGTGTTCGCCTTGAGGTTGTCCGCGTCCTCGCCGACCTTCTTGATGGTGCGGTGCATGAGCGCCTCGTGCTCCTTGGAATACTCGTCGCCGTCCTGTACCTTTTCAGCCAGAGACCAGACGCGCTCGAGGAAGCGGCGGCAGCCCTTGATGGACTTCGGGCTCCACGGAGCAGCCTTCTCAAAGTCGCCGATGAACATCTCATACAGACGCATGGTGTCTGCGCCGTAGGTGTCTACGATTTCGTCCGGGTTGACAACGTTGCCGCGGCTCTTGGACATCTTCTCGCCGTTCTCGCCGAGAATCATGCCGTGGCTGGTGCGCTTTGCATACGGCTCTCTGGTCGGCACAACGCCGATGTCATACAGGAACTTGTGCCAGAAGCGGCTGTACAGCAGATGCAGCGTGGTATGCTCCATGCCGCCGTTGTACCAGTCGACCGGCGACCAGTATTCGAGCGCTTCCTTGGATGCCAGCGCCTTGTCGTTGTGCGGGTCCATGTAGCGCAGGAAGTACCACGACGAGCCTGCCCACTGCGGCATGGTGTCGGTCTCGCGCTTTGCCGGGCCGCCGCAGCACGGACAGGTGGTGTTCACCCAGTCGGTCATGTGCGCGAGCGGGGATTCGCCGTTGTCGGTCGGCTCGTAGGTGTGCACGTTCGGCAGCTCGAGCGGAAGCTGATCCTCCGGCAGCGGAACGTAGCCGCACTTGTCGCACTTGACGATCGGGATCGGCTCGCCCCAGTAGCGCTGACGGGAGAATACCCAGTCGCGCAGCTTGTACTGTACCTTTGCGCGGCCGATGCCCTTCTCGCCCAGCCACTCGATCATGGCCGGGATCGCGTCCTTGACGGTCTTGCCGTTCAGGAAGTCGGAGTTGACCAGAATGCCGGTCTCGTCCTTTGCGGTGAACGCAGCCTTCTGCACGTCCTCACCGCCGGAAACGACCTCGATGATCTCGCAGCCGAACTTCTTAGCGAACTCCCAGTCGCGGTCATCGTGCGCCGGAACGGCCATGATAGCGCCGGTGCCGTAGCCCATCAGAACGTAGTCGGAAACGAAGATCGGGATCTGCTTGCCGTTTACCGGATTGATGGCGGCAACGCCCGCCAGCTTGACGCCGGTCTTGTCCTTGTTCAGCTCGGTGCGCTCGAAGTCGGACTTGCGGGCCGCCTCCTCGCGGTAGGCGCGGACGTCGGCAATGTTTGCGAGCTTGTCGCCCCACTGCTCGATCATCGGGTGCTCCGGGGAGATGACCATATAGGTCGCGCCGAACAGAGTATCCGGACGGGTGGTGTAAACGGTCAGGGTGTCGCCCTCGGTGGTCTTGAAGTCGACCTCAGCGCCGGTGGAGCGGCCGATCCAGTTCTTCTGCTGAATCTTGACGCGCTCGATGTAGTCAACGTCGTCCAGATCGTCGATCAGGCGCTGTGCGTACTTGGTGATGGCGAGCATCCACTGGCTCTTGGTCTTGTGAACGACCTCGCTGCCGCAGCGCTCGCATACGCCGTTGACGACCTCTTCGTTCGCCAGAACGCACTTGCAGGAGGTGCACCAGTTTACGCTCATTTCCTTCTTGTAGGCGAGGCCCTTCTTGAACAGCTGAAGGAAGATCCACTGGGTCCACTTGTAGTAGCTCGGGTCGGTGGTGTTGATCTCGCGCGACCAGTCGAACGACAGGCCGAGGCTCTTCAGCTGGCTCTTGAAGCGTGCGATGTTCTTCTTGGTGACCTCAGCCGGATGCACGTGGTTCTTGATGGCGAAGTTCTCGGTCGGCAGGCCGAAAGCGTCCCAGCCCATCGGATACAGCACGTTATAGCCCTGCATGCGCTTTTTGCGCGCAACGATGTCGAGCGCGGTGTAGGAGCGCGGATGACCGACGTGCAGGCCCTGACCGGACGGGTACGGGAACTCTACCAGTGCATAGAACTTTTCCTTGTCCGAGCCGTTCTCGGCCTGAAAGCACTGCTTCTCGTCCCAGATGTCCTGCCACTTCTTTTCTACTTGTTTATGATCGTACTTCAACGGATTTTCCCCCTAAAGTGTTTTATATAAAAGCGCGACAATGCGGCGGACACGGTCTATGCGCGCCGCCGCCTGTCGATTTTTTACTTGTCTTCGATGCCGAGCTCCTCGAGCGATACCGGCGTGCCGTCCTTCCACAGGTTCTCCAGATTGTAGAACTTGCGTGCCTCCGGCATGAATACGTGCAGCACAGCGCAGCCGTAATCGAGCAGCATCCACTGCGCGGACTCATAGCCCTCGGTGTGGTCGACCATGACGTCGTGGTCATACTTGAGATGCCACTCTACGTTGTCTGCCAGCGCCTTGACCTGAGTGGTCGAGGTCGCGGAGCAGATGACGAAATATTCGGTCAGCTCGGTCAGGCGCTCTACGTGCAGGACCTCGATGCCCTGCGCCTTTTTCTCGATCAGCGCTTCACAGATCGCCTTTACAGTTTCTTAGATC